>OJDV01000425.1_pt1 | contig 14939 bp, 8 predicted proteins | sample 1592911 | NCBI WGS metagenome assembly OJDV01 (sample SAMN05416860, study PRJEB24817) | seawater metagenome | isolation source: Sea water | place: Canada:Atlantic | collected 2013-11 | reverse complement strand
CACAGAGTAGATCGTCGGCAGCGTCAGATGTGTATAAGAGACAGCTTCGAGACCGACCTGACCTCGGTGAGCCCTGGTAGACCGCCGATCGCTTGCTCCAGCGGGAACGTGATCTGGCGCTCGACCTCGAGCGGCGAGAGCGCCGGGGCGACCGCGTTGATCGACACCTGGACGGGCGTCGTGTCGGGGTACGCGTCGAAGGGCAGGCGCTGGAACGATGCCAGCCCGACGAGTACGAGCGCGGCCGCCGCCAGGAACACCACGCCGCGGCGCTCGAGCGACAGCTCGATGAGTCGGCGCAACATCTCAGTGGCCCCCTGGGGCGTCGACCTCACAGCACCCCGCGCCGATCGCGTCGCGTGAGAGCTCGGTCTTGAGCAAGAACGCGCCCGTGGTCACGATCGCGTCGCCCGCGGTCAGCTCCCCCTCGACCTGAACGAGCCGCCCGTTCGAGCGCCCCGTCCTCACCACGCGCGGCTCGTAGACGCCCTCGCTCAGCCGCGCGAACACCACCGCCTGCGCGCCCATGCGCTGGACGCTCTCCAACGGCACCATCACGGCGCGCGTCGGCGCGCCGACCTTCACCTTCGCTCTGGCGAACTGCCCCGCCCGCAGCAGCCCGTCCGGGTTGCTCAGCTCCGCGCGCGCCTGGACCGTGCGCGTCCTCGGGTCCACGTCCGAGGCGATCCACGAGATCTCCCCCTGGAACGTGCGCGCGACGACTCCGTCCACGCGCACCTCCACGCGGTGCCCCGGCCTCACCTGCGCGGCGTCCCACTCGGGGACGTCGATGAGCGCCCACATCGTCGTCGTGTCCGCGATCGTCGCCAGCGGCGCCGACGAATCCGCCAGCGTCCCGATCCTCGCCGGGCGCCGCACCACCGACCCCTCGATCGGCGCGCGCACGGTGTAGCGGCCCGAGCGCCCCGACTTCGACGCGCCCGACAACGAAAGCGACCGCTCCAGCGCCCGCAGCTCCGCCTGCGCGACCTCGAGCTCCTGGTTCGCAAGCTCGACCTGGCGCGTCGAGTTGATCTCGCTCGCGCGCAGGCTCTTCTGCCGCGCGAGGTTCTCGCGCGCGGTGCGCGCCCGCTCCCGCGCGCCCAGGCTGCGCGCCTGGAGCTCGGCCACGTCCACGCTCGCCAGCGTGAACAGCGGGTCCCCCTGGGACACGCGCGCGCCCAGATCCACCCGGACCTCGCGCACGATCCCCGAGACGATCGACCGTACGTTCGCCACCGCGTTCTCGTTGAACTCGATGCGCGCGGTCGCCTCGACCGACGCGCCCAGCGCGCCATCCAGCGCGCCCACGGACTCGATGCCCACGGCGCGCTCGAGCGCCGGGGACTTGAACCTGATCTTCGTCCCCGGCTCGAACGGCCCCGGCGCCACCACCCCCGGCGGCGGCTTCACTGGGTTGCAGAACGGGCACGCCGACTCGGGGTAGCCGTGCTCGGCGCACCAGTCGCCGGACTCGCGGAAGCCGTCGGTGAGCTCCGGGTTGCACTTCGTGCACTTCGACTCGGGCAGCCCGTGCCCCGCGCACCAGTCCCTCGGGTCGGCCGCGGCGCCGTCGCCGTGGTCGACGTGACCACCCTCCGCGTGCCCGTGGCCCTCGTGGCTGCCTGCGCCTGCGACGGCGAGCTCGTCGGGGTCGACGTAGCCCTCGTCGCCGGGGAACAGCGGCTCGGCCATCGGGTTGCAGACGGGGCACACGGACTCGGGGAACTCGTGCTCGGCGCACCAGTCGCCCGCGGCCTCGAACCGTTCGAGCAGCTCCGGGTTGCACTTCGTGCACATCGACTCGGGGACGTCGTGGCCCAGGCACCAGTCGTCGTGCCTCGCGGCCGCCGGGCGCGTGGGCGCTGCCGGGACCGCGGGCGCCTCGTCCGCTGCGGCCTGCTGCGTCTGAGTCGCGGGCGCGGTCGACGGCGCGCCCGGCCCAGGCCCATCGCACGCGACGGCGAGCCACGCCAACGCGGCGAAGCTCGCCGCACTGGCAAACCGTGCCTTTCGGCCGCGGCGTCGTGTCCAACGCGTGGTCCATCCGATCGTGTTCGACATCGCGTTCACCTGTGTGCTTCTGGTGCGGCCTGGGGAGTTCTCGACCGCGCGCGCCCCTCACGAGAGGGGCCTGACTACGCATAGCAGTATAAGAGACTTGTGAACAAACCAGCGCATTACAGCATTCGACGTTCTGGACCGGTTCGCGTTGCCCGCGCCGTCGCGAAAATAATCTGTAAGAAAATGTGCCGCGGGCACACTACCTATCCGTGAGCGCGCCAGGGTGGCGCGCGGCGAACCCCGAACCGTGTCTTGGCGGAACCAGCAGATGACCTTCGACGAGCTCCTCATTACATACGGCCCCGCGCTCAAGCGCGTGGCCGCGAGCTACGCGCCCCCAGGGGCCGAGCGAGAGGACCTCGAGCAGGAGATCGTCCTCGCGCTCCACACGGCGTGGCCGGGCTTTCGAGGCGACGCCTCGGCGCGCACCTTCGCGTACAGGATCGCGCACAACTGCGGGATCACGTTGATGAAGAACCGCCGCGGCGCGCCGCGGACCCAGCCGCTGGACCCGAGCCACGCGGTCACCCGACGCACGCCCGAGCGCATCGCCCAGCGTCGCCAGGAGTACGAGCGGCTCGCGCGCGCCGTGCGTCGGCTCCCGCTGTCCCAACGCCAGCCGATGTCGCTGCGCCTTGAGGGGCTGAGCTACGCCGAGATCGGCGAGGTCCTGGGGCTCACGACGAGCAACGTCGGCGCGCGCCTGCACCGGGCGACCGCCGAGCTTCGACGACTCATGGAGGGAGGAACGTGACATGAGACCCACTGAAGACGAACCCAGAGAGATGGAGGACTGGATGCAGACCTGGCAACAGAACATGGAGCCGATCGACGAGCTCCGGGAGGACTTCGTGCGCCGCTCACGCACCGACGCGTTGGCGCTCAACGTGTTGGTCGCGTTCCTCTGCGTGTGCGTGAGCGGGCTGATCGCGCTCGCCATGTTGCGCCAGAGCCCGATCTCGATCGTGGCGCTGCTCCTGGCGGGGCCGCTCGCGACCTACTGCGCCGTACGCACGAGGAGGCTCGCGGCCCTCTTCCGGACCGCGCCGCCGCTCACGCCGCGCGGCTACCTCGAGGTCATGCGCCTCCACCTCGAGATCAAGCGACGCCAGCACGCCTTCGACCGCTCCATGATCCCGCTCGCTGTGCTCGTCCCCGGCGTCATCATCGCCATGGCCTGGTACGTCTCGGGGCCGTCCCTGATCGTCGTCGCGCTGACCCTCGGCATCGGCGGCCCGGGCTACGCCTACGCGCTCTACGAGTCGCTCTACAAGACCCCCGAGAGGCTCGAGGCGGAGCGCCTCAGGCTCGTCGAGCTCGAGCGCGATCTTCTCGATTGAGCTTATGTTCCAGTGGCTTGCGTGGATGCTTCGCTTCTGTCCAATGAACCGTTCGCGGTTTCGTGATGGAGCCTCACGCGCCTATTCGCTAGCGTGAGGTGAGGTGTCGCGTTCAATGGGTCACGAGCAGAGGTTTATGTATATGGTCGCGCAGACGTTCAACGAATCGATCGAGGTCTTCAAGAAACATCCGGTCCCCTGGATCCTCATCGGCCTCGTCGTGATGGTCGTCGGCGGGATGATCCCCATCCTCGGCGGGTTGATCCTGCTGCCAGGCGTCGTGCGTGAGGGGCGCGCGTCGATCGAAGGGGACAGGGCGCCCGATGTCGGCGCGCTCTTCAACGGCATCGGCAACGACATCGGCCCCATGTTCCTCTACGGGCTCGCGCAGATCGTGATCGGGACGGTCACGTGTGGCCTGGGCGCCCCCGTCGTGTGGATCTTGCTCTGGTACAGCGTCGAGGCCGCCGCGGATGGTCGCGTCGAGGCACCGGACGCCCTCCGCGTCTCCCTCCAGTGGACCAAGCGCAACCTCGCCGACACGATCATGATGGCGCTCGCGTGCAGCTTCATCGCGACCCTGGGCGCCACGCTGACCTGCGGTCTCGGCATCATCGTCGTGACCCCGTTCATCTTCATCATGTGGACGGTCCACTGGATGAAGATCCGCGAGGACGTCTACGCCATCGCGGAGCAGAACGGCATCACGGTCGCGCCGGCATGAGCAGGCCGTCGCGCGCCCGACATGGGGGAGTCAGCGGAACGCTCAGAGCGAGCATGGGCCGCCGTCGGGAGAGAGCGCCGCGGTAGAGAACGACGCCTCATCGATCGAGCCGCTCGCGCCACAGAACTCACGCCTGCACGCGCCGGAGCGATCGCGCAGGACGACCGCGTCGGCCCCCAGCGAGAGCTCGAGCTCACACTCACCGGTCTCGTGACGCCACGACGCGCCCTCGACGTGCTCCGCGCTGCCAGACATCTCGCAGGTGTGACCGTTGGTGAACTCGAGCAGGAACGCGAAGTCGAGCTTGTCGGGGGCGCCGGCAGAGAGCGTCATACAGTCCATGGCCTCTCCGCCGCCGACTTCATGCGCTCGGCCGTACGTCCCCTGCCACCGGGTCGTGTCCATCTTCTTGGCTGATGGGGCTGGCGCTGAGGCCTCCTTGGCTGGCTTCGCCGAATCGACTGGGGGCGCCACTGCGCCCTCGGTTGGGCCGTCGGTAGTCTTCGGGCGCTCCCCAGAACACGCGATCAAGAGCGCGGCGGATGCCAGAACAAGGATCTCAATACGGTGCTTCACCGTTCCTCTCGTGATGTGTGAATGTGCGCTGAACGCAGCGCTCGGGCGAGGCGTTCGCTGACTCGCCACGGCGGTCTTGAACGCTACCACGGCGAGCATATTCAATCCTGCGACAGCTTGTCGGTGACGTAGATGGAGCCGCGCCCAGCACAAAAGCGACGACGGCGAGCTCTCGAAGATGAGCGCTCGCCGTCGTCATTCGAGGGGCTACGAGTGCGCGTCAGGCGGCGCGCCTACGCCTGCGCCAGCCGAAGAGGCCGATGCCCAGGAGCAGGAGGCTGGCGTCGGCGGGTACGCCAGGCGCCGAGGAGCAGCCCGTGCAACCACCACTGAGCGCGAACTCGTCGAACGCACCGTCAGGGTCGCCGTCGCCGATGGTCACGGTGCGCGTGTCGATCGAGGAGTTGCCTGCGGGGTCGCGGGCGTCGACGCCGATGGTGACCTCGCCGTCGGGGAGGTCGCCGGGGAGCGTGAAGGAGAAGTCGCCGTTCTCATCGGCGGTGGTCCTGCCGACCTCGACGCCGTCGACGGTGACGATGACCTCCGCGCCAGGCTCTGTGGTTCCGGTGACGGTGTCACCGGGCGTGACCTCACCGCCCTCGGTGGGAGCGGTGATGACGACGCCAGGGGGCGTGGTGTCGACGGTGACGGTGACCTCTCCAGACGAGCCGCCAGGCTCGGTGGTGGCCTCGATGATGTGGTCGCCCTCGTCGAGGTCGTCGGTGGGGGTGAAGGTCCAGTTGCCCTCGTCGTCGACGGTGGTGGTTCCCACGGGTGTCCCGTCGATCACGATGGTGATCTCATCCCCAGGCTGACCGGTGCCCGTGATGGTGGGGGTGGGATCGTTGGTCAGCTCGCCCGGCGTGGGCGATGTGATGGTGACGGTGGGAGCCATGGTGTCGACGGTGAAGGTGAGCGGACCCACGGTGGCGCCGGACTCACCCGAGGCGTCGATGGTGTGGTCGCCCTCGCCCAGCGGAGTGGTCAGCTCGAAGGTCCAGTCGCCGTTCTCATCGGCGACGGCGTCGCCGACCTTGGCGCCGTCGATGAAGACCTCGACGGACTCGCCGGGGTTGGCCGTGCCGGTGATGGTGGGGGTCGTGTCATCGAGGACCTGACCAGGTGTCGGAGAGTCGATGGTGAGGAGCATCTCCAGGACGTCGACGGTGAAGTCGACCTGGTCGTTGGCGAAGTTGCCCGCGCCATCCTCGGAGCGGACCCCGATGGTGTGAGGCCCGTTGTCGAGCGCGGTGGGGAGCGTGAAGCTCCACATGCCCGCGTTGTCGGCGGTGGCCTCTCCGACCTTGGCGCCGTCCACGAAGACCTCCACGAGCGCGTTGGGCTCGGCGAGCCCGGTCACCGTGGGGGTCGCCGTGTCCAGCGAGGCGCCCTGGGTGGGCGTCTCGATGCTCAGGTCCGGAGCGCGTGTGTCGACGATGAAGTCGGCGGAGTCGCTCGCGGTGTTTCCAGCCGCGTCGGACGCGGTGGCCTCGAGCGTGTGCACCCCGTCTGCGAACGGGCCGCCCGCGTCGCTGCTCCAGGTGCCCGATGCGTCGGCCGTGACCGTGTCGACGAGCACGCCGTCCACGCTCAGCGCCACTGAAGCGCCGGGCTCGCTGGTGCCCGCGAACGAAGGGTCGGTGTCGTTGGAGACCGAGCCGTCGTTGGGGGAGGTGATGTCGACGACGGGAGAGGTGATGTCGACGGTGAACGTGACGTCCTCGGCCGGAGAGCGGTTGCCCGCCTCGTCGATGGCCACCGCGCTCACCGTGTTCTCACCTTCCAACAGCGGGTTCGTGGGCACGAAGCTCCAGTTGCCCAAACCATCAGCCCTGACGAGCTCCATGGAGCCGTCTGGGAGCGTGAGCTCGACGAGGGCGCCGGGCTCGGTGGTGCCGGTGAACTCGGGTGTGTCCGTGTTCACCGAGGAGCCCTCGGCGGGAGTGTCGAGCGTGAGCGCGGGAGCGGTCAGGTCGACGTCGAAGGTCGAAGTGTCGGTGGCCGTGTTCGCCCCGTCGGTCACGCTGGCGGTGGCGGTGTGGGCGCCCTCGTCGAGCGCGTCCGTGAGCGTGAGGCTCCAGTCTCCGTTGGCGTCGGCGGTCGCCGTGCCGACCTCGGTTCCATCGACACTCAAGGTGACGGTGGCGTTGGGAGTCGCGGTTCCGCTGAGCGCGGGGGTCTGCGACGAGGTCGCCGAGCCGTCCGCGGGTGAGGCGAGGTCGACGACAGGGAGGGACGAATCGATGGTGATGTCGACCTGCTGAGTGGGTGAGGTGTTCCCCGCCTCGTCCTGTGCCTGGGCGCCGATGGTGTGCGCGCCGTCTGTGAGCGCGGTGGGCAGCTCGAAGCTCCACCCGCCGAACCCATCAGCCGTCGTCATGCCGACCTGAGCGCCGTCCACGAAGACGAGGACCGTGGCGCCGGGCTCGGTCTGACCCGAGACCAGCGGCGTCGTATCCGCAGAGGTGCTCCCGTCGACGGGCTCACTGAGCGTGAGCGGCGGCGCGGTCTGGTCGATGAAGATGTCGGCGGACTCCGTCGAGACGTTTCCGGCCTCGTCGGTGCTCGTCGCCACGATCGTGTGGGGTCCTTCCGTCAGCGGCGTTCCGCTCCAGGGGAGCGTCCACGAGCCGTCGTTGGCCACGACGACCTCGCCCAGCCTGGCGCCGTCGACGAAGACCTCCACGGTCTCGCCCGCGTCGCCTGTGCCGGTGACGGTGGGCTCGTCCTCGCTGCTCACGTCGCCGTCTGCGGGTGAGGTGAGCGCGAGGCCAGGAGCCAGCGTATCGGTCTGGAACGAGACGTCTCGCTCCAGGGTCCCGCCGTTCCCATCGTCCACGCTCGCGGTGAGCGTGTGAGGACCGTCTGCAAGCGTCGGGGAGAAGAGGAACCAGTCGCCGTCGGAGTTGGCCTGGACCGTGAGCGTCTGCTCATTGGCCGTGCCTGCGTCCAGGACCAGCGTGATGATGGCGTTGGGGTCGGCCTTGCCCACCAGCGCGGGCGTGGCGTCGTTGATCTTGTCACCATCCGTGGGCGCGTCGATGGTCAGGACCACACCCTGCGCCGTGACGCTGATGGGGCCGTCCGTCGCGCTGTTCTCTGCGGCGTCCTCGGCCCGGACCGTGAGCGTGTGCGCGCCGTCGGAGAGGCCCGTGACGTTGACGGTCCAGTCCCCGTTGGCCGCGGGGGTCACCGGGCCTATCTCGCGCTCGTTGGCCGTTCCTGCGTCGACGATGACGTAGATCTCGTTTGCTCCATCGCTGGTGCCCGTGACGTCGACGTCGGGCTCGACGGTGTCGCCGCTCGTGGGGCTGGTGAAGGCCACCGTGGGCGCCGTCTGGTCCACCTCGAAGCTCGAGGTCACCTGCGGCGCAGTGTTGCCCGCTGCGTCCTGTGCGTCTGCCGTCAGCGTGTGGATTCCCTCACCAAGCGTCGCCGAAGTCACGCTCCAGGCGCCGGTGTTGTCGGCCGTCGTGGTGAGGACCTGCTCGTTGGCCGTGCCGGCGTCGATGACCACCGTGACCGCCGCGTTGGGCTCCGTCGTTCCCGTGATGTCAGGCGTGTCGTCGCTCGTGGAGGCTCCATCGACAGGCGCAAGGACCACGAGCGTGGGCGCCGTGAGGTCGACCGTGAAGTCACGGTCGACAGGTGCGGTGGCGTTGCCCAGCGCGTCCTGCGCGGTCACCGAGACCGTGTACGCGCCCTCGGTCAGGCCCGTGGCGTCGACGCTGAACGCGCCCGCGCCGTCGGCGCTCGTGTTCAACGTCGTGTCGGTGCCCGAGGCGTCGGTGACCACGACGGTCACCGATGCGTTGGGCTCGGTCGTGCCGCTCACCGTCACCGTGTCCGAGTCCGATGCGAAGCCCTGAACCGGCGTGTCCACCGTCAGCGAGGGCGCCCCCGAGTCCAGCGTCACGCTGACCTCGTCAGGAACACCCGCGTTCCCGAGGTCGTCCGATGCGACCGCGCGCACGGTGCGCGGGCCGTCGTTGGGCTGGGGGAGCGTGAGGCTCCACGAGCCGTCGGGCTGGACCATGGCGATGCCCGCAGACACCCCGTCGATCAGGACGTCGACCGTGGCCGCGTCCGCGCCCGTGGTCGTGCCCGAGACCGTCATCAGCGTTCCCACGGTGTCTCCATCGGCAGGAGCGCCGATGGCCACACCAGGGCCCTCCGTGTCCAGCGTGACCGTGGCGGACAGCGGCGTCGCCGCGTTCCCCGACGGGTCCGTCGACTCCGCGCGCACCGTGTAGTCTCCATCCGTGGCCGGCTGCGCGAAGCTCACGCTCCACATCCCTCCCGCGGGCACCGTGACGGTCCCCACCGACACGTTGCCCACGAACACCTCCACCTGCGCTCCCTCTTCTCCCGTTCCGCTCGCCGACACCAACGCGCTCACGCGCGCGCCGTCCACCGGCGAATCGAGCGTCAGGCCCGGTCCCGTCAGGTCCACGTCGAAGCTCGAGGTCACCTGCGGCGCAGAGTTCCCCGCCGCGTCCTGCGCGTCCGCCGTGAGCGTGTGAGGACCCTCGCCCAGCGCCGCCGCGGTCGCGCTCCACGCGCCCGTGTTGTCTGCGGTCGTCGTCAGCGTCTGCTCCGTGGCCGTGCCGGCGTCGATGACTACGGTCACCGCCGCGTTGGGCTCGGTCGTTCCTATGATCGTGGGCGTGTCGTCTCCCGTCGTGGCTCCGTCCGCCGGATCCGTCACCGCGAGCGTCGGGTCGACCGTGTCGACGGTGAAGCTCGCGGTGGCGTCCGCGGGGGTCGCGTTGCCCGCGGCGTCCACCGCCCTGGCGTTGAGCGTGTGCGTGCCCTGAGCGAGCGCGGTGGGGGTCACGGTCCAGTCGCCGGAGGCGTCCGCGGTCGTGTTCAGCGTCTGCTCGGTGGCCTGCCCCTCGTCGATGACCACAGTCACCGTCGCGTTGGGCTCGGTCGTGCCGCTGACGGTGGGGGTCGTCGTGGCCAGCGTGTCGCCGTCCGCGGGCGCGTCGATCGCGATCGTGGGGACGGTGACGTCGACCGTGAAGGCCGAGGTCACCGTGGCCGAGCTGTTGGCGGCCGCGTCGATGGCCTGCGCGCTCAGCGCCGTCGGGCCCTCGGGCAGCGTGATGTTCAGCGCGTCGAGGTCGATGGACCAGTCACCAGACGCGTCTGTGGTGGTCATGAGCGTCTGCATGGCGCCGAGCGCGTCCGTGACGGTCACCGTCACGGTCGAGCCGGCCTCGGACGTCCCGGACAGGACCGGAGAGGCCGTGGCGATCGCGGCGCCGTCCGAGGGCGCGTCGATCGTCACGATGGGGGCCGTCACGTCGTCGCAGATGCTGGGCTCGCCGACGCACGTGTAGAGCGGCTCGACGACGCAGGCGACGTCGCAGCCGTCGCCGCTGGCGGTGTTGCCATCGTCGCACTCCTCGTTCGTCTCGATGGAGCCGTTGCCGCAGGTGTCGACGGGCTCGCACGTGTTGGTCGCCTCGGTGGTGTCGCAGACGTTGCCTGCCGGGCAGTCGAGGTCCTCGTTGCACGCGCAGACGCTGTTCTGACACAGGTCGGAGAGGCACTCGCCGTTCAGCGCGCACGGCTCGCCCAGGTCACCCGCGGCGTCGAACGTGTGGATGTCCTGGACCTCGCCGTCGCTGGTCGTGATGGTCGCCGAGGTCATGTACGTCGCGCCGTTGGTCAGCGCCGGCGTCGTGACGCTCCACGTGCCGCCGAACGCGGTGACCGTCACGTCGAGGATGACGTTCATGGCGTCGTCGACGAGCTGCACACGCACGCTCGCGCCGTCGGTCGCTGTGCCCGAGAGCGCTGTGGGGGTGGTGACCCTGCCGCCGTCCGCGGGCGTCTGGATGTCGACGGCCGCGAGGTCGCAGGAGTCGTCGTTGCAGAACTCGCCCGCGCCGCACTGGTTGGTGAGGACGCACTCGACGCACTCGGGCGCGGCGCCGCTCCCGTCGCAGTAGGGCTGGGCCGCCACGCAGCCCGTGTCCGGGGACGAGCCGGAGTTCGGGACGCAGGCGTCGCACGAGGGCGCGGCGACGTCGCCGTTGCACACGCCAGCTCCCCCGCCGCACACCGTGCCCTGGGCGACGCTGTCGTTGCCGCAGGTGCCCGCGCTGCAGGTGTCCGCGGTGCACGAGTTGCCGTCGTCGCAGTCGATGTCGGCCACGCAGCCGCCACAGGTCAGGCCGCCCAGGCCGTCGTCCACGCACGCGGGCGCGCTGGCCGGGCAGCCCGTGTCCTGGTCGAGCCCGGGCGCGTCGTCGATGCACGACACACACGAGGGGCTGCTGGCGTCCCCGTCGCATACGCCGCTGGGGCACGTGGCGCCCAGCGCTTCGGGCGTGGCCTCGCACGCGTTGTTCACGCAGGTGTCGGTCGTGCAGGAGTTGCCGTCGTTGCAGTCCGAGTCCGAGGCACACTCGATGCACGTGCCCGTGGCGTCGCAGGTGAGCCCGGCGGCGCAGTCGAGGTCGGAGACGCACCCGGTCACGGTGACCTCGATCTTGCACACCGAGTTGCAGCCGTCACCGGGCGTGGTGTTGCCGTCGTCGCAGCCCTCGTTCGCGTCGATGTTGTTGTCGCCGCAGTTCGCGAGGTTGAAGATGTTGTAATACGCGTAGAGGCCCGTGCCCGAGCCACCCGTCGCCAGGCCCAGCTGGTAGTCGCCTCCGGCGTCGACGAGGTGGTCACCGGCGGCGGACGCGAACGCGAGCACGCTCCACTCGGGCTTGCCCGGGACGGCGATCGTGGTGGTCGAGCCAGGCAACGCCGCGCCGTCGTAGGTGACCGTCGGGATCTTGTCCGTCTCGATGAGCATCCTGATCTGGCCGGACCCCAGCACGTTGAACGCGACCGTGTTGACGATCGCAGAGGCGAACGAGACCGGCGGCACGAACCCGAGCCCCATCTCGCAGCCGCTCGTGCCCGCGTTCTGGTACACGTATGCAGGCCTCGAGGTCTCGATGAACGTCACCCCGGTGGGCCGGAAGTAGTGCCTCTCTCCCGCGGCGAGCGTGGCGACCAACGAGCCGTTCAGCGACACGGTCGTCCCCGCCTCGTCGGCGACGATCACCGTCGAGCGGGCGTTGTTCGTGTTGTAGTTCGAGACGACGTACTCGGTCCCGATGCCAGAGGTCGGGACGGTGTTGTCCTCGCCCTCGTCGCCGCACCCGCCCGTGTTCAGGCACGCGCCCACCGAGGTCGTGGCGCGGCCCCATCCGCGCCCGCCAGTGGTCACGGAGACCGCGTCGGTCGAGGTCAGCAGCGCGCCCGTGATGTCCTGGTCGCACGCGGAGCCGCTCGTGACCCGCGTCCGCTGGATGTACGTCTGGCCCGCGGACAGCGTCACCGTGACCGTGTCCGATGCCTCACCCTCCCAGAACGGCAGCGCGGCGCCCGGCGGAGCCTTGATCGAGACCGTGCCGCCCCTCGGGGCGTAGATCCCGACGTGGTCGAACCCCGTGTCGGCGGTGTTCGTGCCGCTGAGCGAGTACCCCGCGAGCCGGAACCGGGTGCCCAGCGCGCGCGCGCTGTCCTTGACGCTCGAGGACGACTGCCACGGCCCCACGGACAGGCGCCTCGTGACGTTGAGCGCGTCCGAGTTCGCCTGGATGAAGATGCCCCGCCGCTCCGCGGTGCTGTAGCCGTTCGCCACGCCCTCGGTCGTGCTCAGCGGTACGTTCACTGGCGTCGACGTGTCGGTCGAGAAGTTCACCGCCGCCGCCGTCCCGATCTGATAGGTGCCCTCGACGGTCCCGTTGGACGCCGCCAGCGAGAGGTCCCAGTCGACCGTGTAGCCCGGAGGGGTCGGGAGCGCGGGGGGGATGTAGAAGCAGACCTTGTCGCTCGGGCAGCTCTGCGCCTGCGCGTCGAGCGGGGCAGCGGTCACGAGCGTCGTGAGCGCCAGCATCGCCCACGTCAGTGTCCACGCGGATGTTGATCGGTCGTGCATGTTCGTCACCGTCGTCGAGGAGTGTCTGTTCGTTTGAGTTTGAGCGGAGCGATCCCGTCGGCGGGCTCCGTGTCCGAGAGCCTAGCGTCGCCGGGGAGGTGGGATCAAGATTTGGGGTGAGATCGTGCGGCGACGCGAGCGTCCGATGCTTCTGATGGGGCACCCTCCAGATCCGTATGTGGCGCATACGGATTTAGCCAAGGCTTTGAATAGATAGGGGATCTAGGTTGAGGAGGTCATCCTTCCTGGACCTCACGGAGTCTTCTCATGCGCCACGCACTCATCGCCGCTGCCATCCTCTGCTTCCCCCTCACCGCGCTCGCTCAGACCGCCGAAGGCAACGCCACCGCGCTCGCGGGCGTGGACAACCTCGACGGCCCCACCGCCACGGTCGTCCTCCAGTCAGGAGGCGTCGGGGAGCACCGCTTCGGCGTGCGCGTGCGCGCTGGCCTCTCGGAATACCGCTTGATCGGCGGCCACCTCACCGACGACGCCACCACGCTCGAGGCTGCCGGCCGCGCGTACTGGTCCCTGCTCGACCGCGGCCGCTCTCGCTTCAGTTTGCTCACGGAGGTCGGCGCGCGCGCGATCCTCTCGAACGTCGACACCCCCGCCGGAGATCAGTCGATCGCGTTGACGGTGCGCGCCTCGCCCACCTTCACCCACGAGCTCGACGATCGGCTCGACCTCTTCGCCGCCATCCACATCGACGTCGACACGGCGCTCTCCCCCGAGGTCGAGCTCGACGTGCTCGCGCTGCCCACCGAGGTGGGCGTGCGCTTCTGGGCCACGCCGAACCTCGCGCTCACGGCCACGGGCATGATCGGTGGCGCGTTCGGGTACGGCGGCGACGGCGCGAAGGTGCGCTACGGCGCGAACGTGGGCGTGGAGTACGCGTTCGACGCGTCGCGAGCGCGCGCTGAGGACACCGGCGAGCGCGGGGACATCGGCGCGTTCGTGGACACGGGCTGGCGCGGCTACGCCATCGGCAACCACCTGAGCCACGGCCCCGAGGTGCGCGCGGGCGTCCTGCTGTTCGGCGGGTGGCTCAAGGCCGGCGTCGGGTTCATGTCACGCCCCGGGCCGCTGAACCCTCAGGAGTTCACGCTCGACACCTCCGAGTCCCCCTACGACGGCAAGGACACGCTGCAGCTGCGCAGCGACGGGGCCACGTTCGGCCTGGTCGTCGCGCCGACCATCCCCATCAACGACGCGCTCTCGCTCGAGATCCCGCTGCTCATCGGGCAGGCCGGCTACGGGTTCTACCTCCAGCCGGAGGACCGTGACACCCCGGACGACCGCCGGGTGAGCGCCTGGGAGAACGAGATGATGGACGGGCGCGACGCGGGGTTCGCGCTGGGGATCGACGTGGGCGCCCGGCTCAAGGTCACGATCCCGGGCGCCGAGTGGGTCAAGCCGATGGTCGGCGTGCACTACCTGGCGACCCCGGGCTACGACGCGTTCCTCGCCTCGGACTACAGCGGCTTCAGCGGGGTCGCGGGCGTCGAGCTCTCGGTCTTCTGAGCCCGCGCCCCTCACATCTGCTGGGCGCTCTCGAGGACGAAGTCCCACACCGCGCTCACGCGCGCAGTGCTCCTCGTGGCCTCGTTGGCCACCAGCCACATCTGGACCTCGGGGAGCTCGGGCCACGCCCACTCGACCTCCACGAGCGCGTCGTGGCTCCGGGCCATGTCTCTGGGCAGGACGCCCACGCCCAGTCCATGGAGGACCGCCTGGCGCCGCGCGGTCATGGTCGACGCGCTCACGCGCACCAGCGCGTCGGGGACGTGCCTGCGGCGCCACGACGCCTCGGGCAGGTGCGCCAGCGTGTCGGGCCAGTCCACCCACTCGAGCTGCGCGGGCGTGTCCCAGCCCCTGACGGACTCCAGGTGCTCGCGCGTCGCGTAGACCCCGAACGAGATCGTGTTCAGCCGCACCACCCTGAGGTGCTCGCCCCTGGTGGGGCGTACCAGGCGGATCGCGAGGTCGGCCTCCATCCGCGTCATGTCACTCAGGCCCGCGCTGGCCAGGAGCTCGAGGCGCAGCCTCGGGTAGCGCGCGAAGAGCGTCTGGAGCAGCGGCACCACGTTGAACGCCGCGGCGTCGTCGGGGACGGCCAGGCGCACCAGCCCGCTGGGCTCGCCGGTCACGTCCTCGACCAGGTCGCCCAGCCCCGCGGTCGCCTTCACCATCGCCTCTGCGCGTGGCAAGAGCGAGCTGCCCAACGGCGTGAGCATGACTCCCTCGGGCGCGCGCGCGAACAGCGCGCCGCCGAGCGCGTCCT
>OJDV01000424.1_pt1 | contig 14960 bp, 12 predicted proteins | sample 1592911 | NCBI WGS metagenome assembly OJDV01 (sample SAMN05416860, study PRJEB24817) | seawater metagenome | isolation source: Sea water | place: Canada:Atlantic | collected 2013-11 | reverse complement strand
TCTACACAGAGTAGATCGTCGGCAGCGTCAGATGTGTATAAGAGACAGGGACAAAGGAACTAGCATTCAGCAAATTGAAGAAGGAACTGCATTGATGAAAAGTTATGGCATTAAACCCTGTTTCTTTTTGCAATTTGGATATGTAGGAGAAACTTGGGAAGACATTCAATTAACCGAAAATATGCTGTTTAAGTTAATGCCTTTCGATATTGGCGTTTCTGTTTCATACCCATTACCAGGAACAAAATTTTTTGAGATGGTAAAGTCTGAATTAAATCAAAAATCGAACTGGACAGATTCTGATGAATTACTCATGATGTATAAAGGTACTTTTTCTCCTATGTTCTATAGGAAACTTCATCGTTACATACACAAGAAATTTCGTGCAAAACAAGCATTGCTCCAGATTCAAAAAGGGAAACTTAACTATGCTTTGCGATACACCTATTTTAAACTTTTTTCAGCAATTAATTACTTTCAAGTAGTTCAATTGAAGAAAACTAAGAAGTTGAACTAATTTGCTAACAGCAATGAATATGAAGTTGAAAAATTGGCATACGAATTTAATTGCTTTAACAATAAGTCTTATAATTTCTATAGCAGCAACAGAAGTTATTTTACGATTTGTAAGTCCTCATGAAGCCTATTTTTGTTCCATTCCTAATGTTGAACTCGAGCGAAAAAACAAATTCCACAAATTTTTCAACATCGACTCAAGCTATCACTATTCTGTGAATGAATTGGGCTACCGGTCTCCCTCTCTATTTTCGAAAGACAGATTTGGTATTTTAGCAGTTGGTGGCAGCACAACTGATTGTATTGGTTTGGCAGATAGTGAAACTTGGCCTTGGATTTTAGAAGAGCAATTAAACGCATCATTGGAGAAACAGTTTACGGTTGGGAATATAGGTGTGCCAGCTTTCAACTCTTTTCATCATATTTTACAAGTTGAACGTATTGTACCACAGTTTGAAAACATTAAAATGGTGGTCATGCTGGTTGGAATCAATGATTTTTCACGGTTCTTACATCTACCAGAGAAAGAGTTAGTGCCTGAAAGAAAAGAGCTTTTACATCAAACCTTTGTTCGGCATCCACGAAAAGTAAATGAAAGATGGCATGAACGATCTGAACTTTGGGCTCATATTCGTGATGCAGTAAATCATATTAGAATAATTTATGAGGTTGACAACAAATCGTTTGACCTTCACAGTAAGGTTGCCGAATACGAAACGGCCGCCAAAGTTGAATCTCTTCCCAATTTAGATTATGGAATTGGAATAATGATGAACAACGTTCTTAAAATAAATCAATATTGCTCTAATAATAACCTACAATTGGTGGTTATTACTCAGCCAGTTTTATGGCGAAAAAACATGAATGAAGAAGAAATTAAGATTTCTAGCTATGGGAAATCTATCAAAAATGGACAAACTTATTCCGACGAAGCCATGGCAAAAGGAATGAACAGTTTTAATAAAACCTTAATCGAAGTGGCAAATCAAAATGATTTTTACGTCATTGATTTAGCTGAAAATTTCCCGAAAACTGGCGAAGTCTTTTTCGACCATTGTCATTATAACAAAACCGGTTCTAAGCTGGTTTCTGAAATTGTCTTTGATGAATTAAAAGATATTTTAGAAAACAACCGAAATTAACCCTTCTCAATTCTAAAAATATAGTTCTCTTCCCCTTGTCTTTTTGTTTGGAGAACTAACTCAAAAATCAATTGCTTTTCTGCTGCTAAACTTTTAATCCTTTCCAACTCACAGTCTTCAGAAAGAATCATAAAGACCTGTGATTTTTTATTGAAATAGGTCCCTAGTTGACCAAATAGCTTCTTGAAATACTCAAAATTACTTCCACAATACCAAGCCTCTTCGGCCTTGGTTAAAGGGTTTATGGGGTAGTAAGGCGGATTGATAATGATGTAGTCAAAGATTTGCGGTAAAATCTCTTTGAACAGGTCGGAAAGAATTGGTTGTAAGCTTACCCCATTGCTTTTTAAATTTAATTTAACGTTTTCAATTGCGGCTGGATTAATGTCTGATGCTATAACTTTTGCTCCATTTTTAGCCGCTAGGGTACTAATCATCCCTGTACCGCAACCCAACTCTAAAAAGCTCTTCCCTTTTAAATCAAATTGCTCAATAAAGTCCATCAGCAACTTGGTACTAATCGTAAAAATAGGGTAGAAAACATCAGGTAAAACCGTTCCTTTTATGCCTTTGTAATTAAAAGGGCGTGGTTTACTAAAATAGTATTTAGCTAACCGTCGCAGCACCGGACTTAGAAGATTAAATACCTTTTTAATCATGTTATTTCTTGCTATTCTCCTCCTACTTTTATGATGGAAGTACGATACTGTTTACAACCGCAAAGACCAAACCTGTCAGGTTTACTAGTTGCAATTAAACATTGGTAATTATTCATTAAAACATTACTCATTCAGCATTCTAAATTTCAAAATTCCATATTCAATATTTTCTCCCCATAATTCGTAATTCGACATTGAAACATTCGTAATTAAGATTGTCTCATTTCGACTCCGCTCAAAGTGACAATTTTACTCTCCATAAAAACCTTCAATCTCTGGTTGGCGGTATTTCCAAATTTTGTGCATCGCCTTAATCTCGTACGGATAATGGTAAAACCCTGATTTGTACCTCCAGCTAGCAGCCGTTTGTAAAACTTTCTTTTTAAATCCTTTTATTCTATAATCAGAATTGGTTGGGTAATACCCATTCAATACCGTTTCAAAATTTCGAATCTTATCGATCATTTGAACCGTTAGCCACGGCGTTAGTGGATTCTTTCTCAAGTCAAAATTTTCCCAAGACGGGTTCAGCCAATCCTCTAATTTCTCAGGAAATTCAAACCCTGCTTTTGTTATTTGATCGTATAATTCTGAACCCTCAGAAGGAACTGGACTGTACAGATAAATGATAATTTCCGTAGCCGGATTCAGTTCTTTTATCACTTTAATAAACGCAATATCAGAGTCAATCTGCGCCATTACTTTTTCTTCATTATCCCCAGGCATTCCTAAAACAAATGAGTACTCCGGAACAATTCCAACCTCACCCATTCTAACTGCGAAAGATTTAATTTGAGCAGCCGTTTGAGTGCCACCCTTGTCCATTTGTTTTAACACTTCATCACTGCCAGTTTCTGCGCCAAAAAAGATCATTTCACAACCAGCGTCTCTCATCAGTTGCAAGTCTTCATCACTGTATTTATCTATGGTGTCAATTCTACCTTCTCCCCACCATTTAATGTTATCGTTCAATACCAATTTAGAAAATTCTACTACTCGTTTCCGAGAAGTAAAAAAGTTATTGTCATGAAATTCAACCGCATCAAGGCCATAGTTATCAATTAACCAACGTATGTCTTTGTATATATTAGCTGCAGACTTCCCTTTCCAACGGGCATTGAAAATAGGCACTACCGCACAGAAAGAACAAGTAAATGGACAACCCAAACTCGAATGGTATGCCATGGTTTTTCTTCCCATAAAGGTCTTTTGTAGATAACCGTTTATGTCATAAAATTTACCATAATACTCATACGGTAACTGAGGCAAACCGTCTTGGTCTTGTAATTCTTCTTTTCTGGTTTTGTGAATTTTACCGTCTTTTAAGTAGATCAAGTTTTTAATTTCATCTACCGCTTCGTTCTTTTCAAGCGCATCTAACAATTGCGGAAAAGTATTGTCTCCAGGACCACTCACTACAAAATCAATATAACCGCTATTTAACACAACAGGGTGCTGATTAGTAGCAAAATAACCACCCCATACAACTGTTACTTTTGAAAAGGTTTCTTTAATTTTTTTACTTATCGGAATCGCCTGCTTCAATTGAGGGCCCGGCATTACCGTAGCTCCGACATACTTAATATCGCCTTTCGCTAAATAATTTTGAATGGTTTGCCAAGGGTCTTTTTCCAAATTACCGTCAACAAAAATTACTTCGTAGTTCGCATGCACAGATGCACCAACTTGCAAAATTGAATTTGGAATTCGGTGTTTCCATTTAGCACTCCGAGGGTTAAAAAGTAAAACTTTAGATTTTGTCATTTGCTACAAATTGGAATGGCATTTTTAAGATTGCTCTAATTTTTTCATTTGGTAAGTAGAAATGACTGACTTTACTTTGCTCCCCAGAGCATGTTTTGAAAAAAATTTTCCTTTCATCTTTGCTTTATGAAAATTCACCTCGTTCACAATTCTCCTTACCGCATGGTCGTAATATTTTCGTGGATAGGTTCTTTCAAAATCAATCTCTCGGTCTGTACTGGTTGACCACTCTGGTTTTTCTATAATTTTTGACTCTATTTGAGTATACAACCCAGTCCCTTTTATTGGGTATGCCACGGTAATGGTAAAATGATTAGGATTCGCTTTTTTCAAATAATCAATTGTCAAATTGATGTCCTCTTTGGTTTCGGTAGGGTAACCCACCATTATAAACGTTCCTGCTTCCATGCCAAAATGCTGCGTCAATTGCATCATTTCGGCTACCTTATTAATATCAACCTGACGTTTCATCAAGTCGATGATTCGCTGAGAACCACTCTCAGCTCCAATCCAAATTCTAAAACAACCTGCTAACTTCAACTCATTTAAAACAGTTTCGTTTAGTCGTTCTGCTCTGGTAATGCATTCAAATGGAATACTTATTCCACGTCTTTGCATCTCTGCTGAAAAATCCGCCAACCACTTGTGACTCACAGTAAAAACATCGTCTACAAACCACAAAGCGTCTGGATTGTATTCTTTAATCAAATATTCTATTTCGTCTACTACCAATTCCGGGCTTCTTCGCCTGTAACTTTGTCCATAAACAGCAGTACTGCACCATTGGCAAGTGTAAGGGCAGCCTCTTTGTGTCGATATATTAAGTGTGCTTTTTCCGTGATGGTCTTTCCAAACTTTAAGGTAGTTAGAAAGGTCAATTTTTTTTCGATTGGGTAGAGACAATAAGTCTACCTCTTTAATTTTTATTCTTGGCGGATTTTTAACTACTCCTCCATTCTCATTCACAAAGGCTAAACCGGGTATTGTTTCATACTTCTGATCAGCATATAATTCTTTCGTGAAGTCGAGAAATGTTTCTTCTCCTTCGCCTATCACTAAAAAGTCGGCACCGTGCTTTAAATATGCTTCCCAATTGTAAGTTACATCGGGTCCGCCCATTAAAATTTTTATGTCTTTTAACTCTTCGTCTGATTTAAACTTTTTAATCATGTCCAAGATTTTCACCTTGGTCATTAAGTTAGTGTAAAGTGCAATAGCTTTGGGCTGGTATTCTCTTACAAAATCAAACCATTTTTTTTCTGAAGAAAAAGTTGAATCTAATACTTCGTGCTCAACACCTTGTTGCTCCAAATAACCCGAAATATACAACAACCCTAGCGGCGGATAAGGGCGCATAATTTCTTGCTCTTTTTCATCTTCCTCTAAAAAATAACCGTGGGTTAAGAGTATGCTCATTTTCGCTTTGCAACTAATATATAATGATCTGCCAAAGAAGACAAAAAATTCAGATTACCAAAAATACGTTCTAAAGAATACAAGCCGTTCAAAACTTGAGGGTTTCTTTTAAAAAACGACTCAAGGTAAGATGGAGGTAAAAACGCAGCCACTGGTTTTTTCAATTCAATACAATATTTATCTCTCAATAACCCTGTTAATCGATTAGGGCTATGATAGTATGTCCGAATTTTTTCTCCGTTGACATCTACTTCTAAAGACCCTTTTTTATTTCTTCTTCCAACTTGCTTGAACTTACCTTTCATTAGATGATAAACGTCTGCAATAAAGCAATGGTTCGGCATGATGACCGCAATCAATAAATCATCCTTTTTTTGAAGCAAAGCGGTGTCATCAACAAATGTTGCTAATTCAGCCGCTGAAAGGCAATTTAATCCCCCAAAGTTTGAAAATATAACATCTGATTTTCTAACGTTATCATCAATTGATATATCATTAAAGTTTCTTTGATAAACAGTCAGCTTCGAATTCCTGCTTTGGGCAACTTTTACCATTTGTTCAGAACCATCTGTTGCAATTACAGAGTGACCCCTTTCGGTGAAAAATTGAGCATCGTAACCTGTTCCGCAATTCACTTCAAAAACGGTTTGAGGTTGTTTAAAAAAGTGAAGTTTATCTAACCAGTAATAGACCCTTTCTCGCTGTAATTTCCCGATTTCTGAAAAGGTAAACTCGTCGTCGTACGTTGCAGCAGCAGAATCAAAAGAAGGATCAATAGAGCGATTCATTTCGAATTAAAACGCACTACAACATCTTGAACAACCGTCAAACAATCCGCCGTCGCTCATTAAGTTTTTTCTGAATGTTGAGAAGGATTGGGAGTTCCAAATTTCTGGTAACCCTTCTTTATATAAGTTACCTACAGTTAAATTAAAACACCTGCCATGCGCAGGAATTACAGAACCATCAGACTTTACCATTAAACTAGAAAAAACCGCATTACAATGTGACCCCAACAACTTTTCTGGTTGTAAATAGAATTCATCTAATCCTTCTGAATCAGTTATTTCTGGCGAAAAAGTAAGAGCAAAAGAGTATTGTTTTTTCTTTATATTTTTAATTTCTACGAGTAGCTTTGATAGATCCATTTGGGCCAAATCTACCTCTTCTAAATTAGAAGAAGTGGCAGGGTACAAATGCCCCCACTTTTCGTTGTGCTTATCAGCCATTCCGTTGTCGGCAAACTGAGTATGCATAAAAGAAACTTCGTTAATGTTTAACTCAGATAACTCTTCTAAAAACTCTTCTAAAAAACCAATATTCCATTGCGTTATCGCACAAATCACGTCAATGGTAGGCGGGTTATTGTACTGTTGAATTTCCTTGATTCCCTCAATTGCTTTTTGAAATGATTTTTTATTTCCCCGAATTTCGTTGTGCACATCTTGCGGGCCATCCAATGAAATATACATGTGTTTTACTCCAGCCTCCGCAAGCCCCTTAGACTTCTGCCTAAGCGTTAATGCATTCGTGGTAATTGTCGTATAAACTCCTCGTTTTGTTGCATATTCAATAGATTTTATCAAATGCGGATAAATCAAAGGCTCAGTAAAAGCATACGCCAATTTACTACCTGGAAAATGGTCTGCGCTTTCATCAATTACTTTCAGAATTAACTCCAAAGGCATATTAATGGGATGAGTTCCTACCAAATTTTGAGCAAAATTACTTCCCAAGTTTTGCACGCCAACATCGCACATTTTGCAATGTAAATTGCAAATGTTGTTTACACCCAACACAATCCATTTGGGTTGCTGAAAAACCCGCCCAGGATAAAGCCGTGCGTTCACAGTTCTTAGTTTTTCAGCTATTATTGTCATTTGCTAACTTTTTAGATCTACTTATTACTAGTCTGCCCAAAATTAATCTGCAAGCGATTCCGCCTAATAAGGCGCCTGACATTCCATAAAGACTGACTAACACTAATGATAATACAATATTACACCCTGAAGCGACTATATTATACCTCAAAAGCTGTTTTTCATTCTTGTGCTTTAGTAGAATTTGGCTTTCAATAAAATAAAGGAACAAAGGGTATAAATACATGAAAAACAGAAGCATATAACTAAGCGGCAAGTCGATTAAGTAAACATACTTCAGCCCATAATATAATGCAATCGAAAAAACAAGGGTGGTTGCCAACCCAATTTGCAAATAAGACTTCTTTAATTTTTGAAAGTTCCTGCCCTGCCAACGGTAAATGTTTTTCTGAAAAGGGCCAAGTACAATTGCAGAAAAACTTTGACCCAACAACAAAAAACTCAAAATAATTTGATAACTCGCTAAATCTTGTTTTGAAAGCAAATAAGTTACCACATACAAATCACCTTTGGTTTGCAATAACCCCGCAATGGAAAGCGCAAAAAACGGAAAAGCAAGTAGCAGTTCTGTTCGCAACAATTTAACCGAAAATGGACTTGCCTTCCACTCAGAAAGTAATGGCAATAGAACCAAACATCTTACACCAGAAGACAACACAAACAGGTAGATGACGTCGGTCAACTGCATTCCTTCCTTAAAGAAAAAGATTGAAGTTAAGGCGGTGGTAATTGCAGCTAATTCGGCAATAATTGACCACTTGTATTTTCTATGAAACTGTATAATGGGTTCAAATAAAAATGCAAACCATTTAAAAAAAATCCAAAGTAATAGTGGAAAAAAATAAGCTTGAAAGGAAGGAACAACCCACAAAAAAATGACAATAAGAAACAACATGGGAAGCCGAGCGAAAGTTGCCCTAGACCATTGTTGGCCAATTGTATTGGGGCTCAGCGAAAATTCGCGAAGTAAATAGGGTTTTTGTCCCCAATTAAATAGATTAGTCAGCAGTTCAACTCCCACTAAAAAAATAACAAAACTGCCCCACAATTCAACATCAAACAATCTAATAATGATCAAAGAGACTAAGCTTGTGTGAATAGGTCGTAGTACAAAGTTGGTCGTTTCTAACCCAACAAACTTTGATCTTTTAATGATTCTGGAATGCTTTTTCACGGCAACAAGTTGGGTTCGTTTGCAGTCGTTTCTCTCGCACTTGTAGTGGTTGCAACAACTTCATATGGAGAAAAAGGTGCTACCTCAGCTCGGTAATACAAATCACCCAACTCTGTAAATTCATCGTGAATATGCGTAGTTAAACTAGCCAGTTTTAAACGTACTTCTTGCTCTGTTAAGCTCCACTCTGCTGCTAAACGCTTGGCCGAAGGCTCCAAAAACCGAAAGTAAAGTTTCTCTAATTCGACATGTTGTGAATTGTCATTAAAAACGACTTCAGGTGTTAAACTAGCTCTGTACCCTTCTATTGTTGCTCTGTTTTTTAGAATTACGCTATCAAATTGAGATGGGGTGTAATACCCTGGAATTTCTGTCAGAGCCGCTATTGCTGTTTGTATGTTCACCTCATGACACCATAAACATTTGGCTGGTTTCCCTGCAATCGAAAGCGTAACGTCACCACCACCAACTAGGTCTTCATTTTTATTGTAAATGGCAAAACGCAATTGCCCATTCGCCATAATGTCCATTACCTCACTTTCTTTCACCACATCTGTAGAATCAATCAACGAGCCAGTAATTTCTTCTGCTAAATAACCCAAAGAATTGATGCTTCCGTCGGTTTGAGGTAGGTGAATAATTCGCTCACTAAAGGCAACTCCAGACTCAATTATGGCTGCTTTCCTTTGTAATAAATTATACTCATTGGTAAAACTGTTCAAGCGCTGCGGTATGCCAACAATTTTGTAGTAATGGTTAGAGTTGTTATAAATACTCATCACAAATCGTCCGGCATCCATTCCTCCAGTTATTTTATATTCTTCACTTTGCTTGTAGATTGTTATCAGCTTTTTAAGTTGATTTTGAGCATTTTCGTTAAACCCGAGTTGACTAATGTCTAACTCAACTTTCTGATTATTAAGCCAATTCGTGCTTTTTTGCCAAGAACCTTTTTGTAATTGAGCCCCTAAGTATGAAAAACACCAAAGTAACCCAGTCTCAAATTCAGCTCTAGTTTCTGAGTTATTTTGGTAATGGTTTAAGGTTATTTTGGAATTGGTTTTAAGACCCGATTCCGTTTCTACCTTTTCCTTTCTGCAAGAGTTGGTAAGAATTGAAACCAATATTAGAATGAAAAATGTTGTAACTGCAAGCTTCATTCTTTCGCTAAAACATGTTTGTAATTACCCAAAGCGAATTTTAGTGTTTCCCAAAAATTTCTTTTTTCCGACTTAATATAAACATGAAAATAGATTAGCCCAAACCAAGCTCTAAAAAGAATATTAGGTTTTAACTTAATTAGCTTTTTAATGAATGGAAACGACCAAGGCCAAATAACGGCAGTTTGAAAAAACTTCTGAAGATTCTGCATCTCTTTAATGTTTGGTAAATCCAGTTGAGAGGATAGAAAAAACGATTTATCAAGCTCTTCCACATCAAAAGTTGGACTTAAATACCCTTTGGAATAAGCATATTCGGAAAGTTCGGTTCCTGGAAAAGGAGAAAAAATCGAACACCAAGGATAATCTGCCTTAATTTTAATATTCAACTCTACCGTTGAGAAGGCATCTTCCAGTGTCTCATCTGGTAAACCTAAAATATTATAGGTTCTGAAAGTAATTCCCGCTTCATGTAACAGTTCCGCAGCGGTCACAATTTGATCATCATCCAATTGCTTTTTTAAGACTTGATTCCTTAAATCTTCGTTCCCAGACTCAACTCCAAAGAACACTGACTTACAGCCCGCTGCAGCCAAATTAAAAGCGTAGTCTTTATCCGCTGCTACTAAATCTGCTCTTACCAAACAAATGAATTCCAGCCCAACTTTCTCTTTATAAATTTCGAGAAAATCATAAAGCCAATTCCGTTTCATTCCAAAAACATCATCAGCAAAATAAATTACTTCAGTATTAGTTTCTTCTCTCAGTCGGATACATTCTTCAATTACTTCATTAATTTCTCGAATCCTAACATACTTCCCTTTCCCTTCGTATAATTCTCGCATGGCATCTTCAAAGCAAAAAGAACAATGAAAGGGACAACCCCTTGAGGTAATAATGTTTCGCACTTTACCGCTTCCTTTATTGATTAAGTCAGCATATAAGTCTCGATCAGGAATCGGATAATCATCCAATCTATCTGCTAAGTCTCTAAGCGGATTGTGTTGTTCTTTTCTGTCTTTTACATAAGAAAGATTCGGCACATGTCTAAAATCTTTCTTTTCATCTTGTAAATTCATGATTTCAAGAATAGACTCCTCTCCCTCTCCTCGAATCATGAAATCTACCCCTTCTTCTAAAACAAATTTTTGAAAAAAGGTTGGATGTGCTCCTCCAAATATGGTAATTAATTCAAATTGCTTCTTTAGTTCTTTTGCAATTTTCAACGCCCAAGAATGACTGCCACTCATAATTGAAAATCCAACAAAATCTGGTTGAAACTCTTTAATTTTTTCTTCAAACTTTTTTGTACTATGCCCAATTAAAAGTTCACATTTATGCCCATGTGATTTAAGCATAGCTGATAAATACATTGGACCAACAAACTCATAGTCCATATTTTGAAGAAAGAGAATTTTAGCCATTCAATTTTGAATTGATCGTTTTTGTAAACTTAATAAGAATATAAAAAGCCCCATTAGCCCCAACAAACGGGGAAAGTGAATAATTACATTGATGGTTTGACTAAAAGAAACGTTTGGAATGTGGTGTGCCATAACATTACTGATTAATATAATAAATAACATCACAATGAAAGTTTCTTGGTTAAACTCTCCGCTTTTTCTTAAAAAGAATACTACAGTTATAAAAGCCGGCAGCAGAAGTAATAGATGATAAGTTGCACTAGCAGGAATAAGTAAGGCGGCGCCAATGACAATCCCTCCGTAAGAAAACAGATTTGTTTTTTCAGTACTTCTTAAAAACATTTTCACCGAAGAGTAACTGATTAATGCCGCAAAGAGGGTTTTTAATGCCGTTTTTAGCAAAGGAAAATCAACCAAAACATTCGTATTCCATTGCGCATCATAAATGAATAAGTTGGCCAATAATGCATCAATAGATTGAAAATTAAAGGAGAATTGTCCTTGACCTGAAATATCGCCATTGACATGCTGAAAAAGCTCATTTGCAAAGGTGGAATAAACTGTCATATCGTTGGTGAATATTGGTACGAAAACGCAGGCTAAAACTGCTATAAAAAGTCCCCACAATAACTTTTTGTTAACCTTGGGGAACGCGTAAATTAAATACACAATGGGGAAATATTTTAACACTGCTAGAAATCCTAACACAACACCCGCAACAGAATTCTTATTCTTTTTAATGGCTGTTAATACCACAAAAATCAACGAGCATATTAACAAATAACTTTGTCCCAGCCTAACATTTGAAGCAATTGGGGTAAGAAACAAACTCAATAAAACACCAACTTCCCAATACTTATATAGAGTAAAGTTTTTTAATTGAAATACTAGCACTACTAAAAGCAAGAGGTTCACAGCAAGGACCACTCTTTTGGCTTGCAAAGCAGAAAATACCGTTAGCGGTAAATACAAATAGGCGGTTATTGGTGGAAATGGTGCAAATTTAGCTCCTTCTGTCAGCCCAACCTCAGCTGCCTTTTCGTTGAACCAACCGTTGTTGTAATATTTTGAAATTGGTTCTCCTTTTGTAAGCAAAACAGCAGAAGTGTAATAGTTTGAAAAATCGCTTCGTTGGTCTTCCCAAGCCGGTAAAACCCCTTTCATCCAAACAAACAACAGAGCTCCTGTAAACCACAGGCTAAGCAATATTTTTTTGTGTTGTTTTAGCTTATTCAATTTCTTATTTTACGATATGATACGCTTCTCTAATGTGCATTTTAAACTCTGTCCAATTCTTAATAGCAAAAAGTCTTTTTAGAATATATTTTGGTCTCAAATAAAAAGACAAATTGACCTTGGTTTTGATTTGTTGCAATTCTTCTCTAGATAATTTTCCTGTTCCCATTGTCACCTCATCACCCGATTGATCCATCACTTTTACAGAATCGTCAATAATGCCTTGCTCAATAGCCTGCTCCCTGAAGGATGTATTGGCCCGCGGAACTGCGACGTTAAAAGAGGCGTAATCTGCATTTATCTCTTTTGCAAACGCCAGTGTTTCCAAAATAGATTCCCTGCTTTGTCCTGGAACGCCAATTAAAAAAGTACCCAATCGTTTAATGCCTGCTCTTGCAGTAAACGAAAAAGTTTCTCTTATCTGATCTAAGGTATAATTCTTCTTGTACTTTTTCAAATACCTTTCATCAGCAAATTCTACTCCAAACATTATCAAATTACAGCCTGCTTTTTTCATTAAATCTATTTCGTTTTTTCCAAGCACATCTACTCTTGAAAAACACATCCAAGAAAGTCCAAATTTGCTTTCAACCATCCAATCTAAAACCTGTTTAGTAATTGCTTTCGATTGAAAAAAAGTTTGATCAGAAAAATAAATATATTTATAATTCAGTCGCTTTAGTTCTATTAACTCATCAATTATACTTTCTGCAGAACGAGTAATGTAAGGCATAGTAGACATAATACAAAAAGTACATGGGTAAGGGCAAGCGTAGTTTGTTAATACAGTTGCCATAGGCATCGCATTAGCAAATGGCATTCTATAATTCCCTTTTAAAAACAACTCATGATGGGGAACGTTTAAGTCCAATTTAGATTCTTTTTTGTCTGACTTTGAGACTTTCTTATTTTCAATTCTATAAACTATTCCCGACGCTTCATCTAAATTATTTTCAATCCATTTTTTGGAGCCGTCATTAAAAAAATTTGTAATAATAGCATCTAGCCATGTATATTGCTTAAACAATTCTTCATGATTTTCAAGCAGAGCATCCCCACTTGCCAATACCTTCACATTCGGGATTAACTTTTTAATTCTATTAAAAAAATCAATGTCCTCATCAAGAGAGACTGCGCCTACCATTCCAATAATAACCTCAGGAACAAATGATTTAATTTTATCCAAAGCTTTTTCAATAGAAAATTTTGCAGCAATACAATCTATTACTAAAAGTTCATACTCGCTTTTATTAAAAAAGCTTGTTTGAATTAATAAATCAACTGGTTGTGGAAGGTAATAAGCTTTAGATACTTTCGAGCAATAATAGTCTCGAATATAAATTTTCTTCCCCGGGGGGTTTAAAAACAGAACCTTCTTTTTAACTAACATTTCCCCTTGTTTTTAAAATTGACTTTGCAGCTTCAAAAACCATTGTTGAGCTTAAATTTTGAAGACAGTCTATTCTATTTGAACATGCTTTTGCAACTTTAGACTTTGGGTGAATAAAGCATGGAGAGCACTCTAATTTTAGAGTTACATTTTTCATATTGTCTGACTCTGGATAGCCTACCAGCAATGGAGATGTTGGGCCCCAAATTGCTACTGTTGGCACCTGAAAATAGCTTGCTAAATGTAACGGCCCTGAGTCGTTTGTTATTAATAGTTTGCTCTCTTTCAATTCTGTGACAAGTTCCGATAGGGTTTGTTTTCCAACCTTATTTTCAACTGAAATTTTTTCCTTTTTTAGTAAAACATCCAATTCCCTTGTATATTTCTCTTCTTGCTTCATTCCTGTCAAAACAAATGTAGTAGCTGGGTACCCTACACTTAACTCCTTAATTAATTCAGCATACTTTAAAATTGGGTATTTCCGTTGGGGCAAATACTCTCCTGCATTGCAATTGATAATAATTTTATTTTTATAATAGTTAAATGGTGTTATTTCTTTATTGATCTTTTTTATTTCAAATATCTCTTCAATCACTTCCAAAGCGGGTTTATCAATAATACTTATAAAGTTTTGGTTCCTATTTGTTATACTGTTTCCTTGAATCACAAAGGAAGAGCAAGATTTTCCAATAGAACATATCAATCGAAAAATTCCTGATAAATTAGATGTTCGTTCAAGGTCTATTATCCTTATATTTTTCATTTTCCATACTGCAAATATTATTTTAGCTGTGTCTATAATTATAAAAAAAGGGTTTGAGCTGCGAATGTAATGTGCTTTAATTTTCAAAAGCTCGCAAACATTTTTATTCTTAAATAAAGTAATAAGTTCAAATTTATAATTCTTTTCATTCGATTGTTTTAAAACATTTGCCACTCTAACAATACTCCCCATTCCAAAAAGTTTGATCGCTATTGTTTTTTGACCCTTATAAAATGATTTCGAAAACGAATATGGCAAAAGAAAAGAAAGAGCTAAGTATACTGGAGTAAAAAGTCGATCTATAAAAATAAGCCTAGAAACTCTAACTGCCATTTGCCTAATTATATCATACCCCACAAGTATCTAAAAAGAATTAGTTTGTTCTATAACTGTCTCTTATACACATCTCCGAGCCCACGAGACAGGCAGAAATCTC
>OJDV01000423.1_pt1 | contig 14968 bp, 15 predicted proteins | sample 1592911 | NCBI WGS metagenome assembly OJDV01 (sample SAMN05416860, study PRJEB24817) | seawater metagenome | isolation source: Sea water | place: Canada:Atlantic | collected 2013-11 | reverse complement strand
CTGTCTCGTGGGCTCGGAGATGTGTATAAGAGACAGTCATTATTTATTTCAAAATTCTTGTTTTCTATATTCTATCAAACTTATATCCGCAGCCATATATTGAATGTATGTACTCTTTTGATGCATCAAGTTTAATTAATTTCTTTCTTATTTTCTTAATGTGACTGTCTATTGTTCTGTCACTGACAATTCTTCCATCTGTATAAATTGAATCCATCAATTGATTGCGGTTAAATATTCGGCCATTACCATCCATTAACTTATCCAGTAATTTAAATTCAACAAAGGTTAATTCTATGGTTTTATCATCAATACTTGCCGTTAAAAAATCTTCATTTAAACTAATACCACCACCATTAATGTTTGAGTTAACTTGTTTTTTTCTTAATTGTACTTTAACTCTGGCAACCAATTCTCTTGGGCTGTAAGGCTTGCAGACATAGTCATCAGCACCAATCTCTAATCCAATTATTCGATCGATTTCATCAACTCTGGCAGTTGTCATGATGATTGGTGTTTGTGAAAACTGACGTATTTCTTTACAGATACTCATGCCATCTTTATTGGGTAGCATAATATCCAGCAATATAACGTCTGCATCATATGTCTTAACTGCATTAACTGCGTCATTGCCATCAGTAACGATTTCTGATGAAATATTGTCCTTAATCAAGTAATCTTGCATAATTTGAGCCAAATTTTCTTCATCTTCGATTATTAATACTTTATTCATTGTCATCGCTACTTTTAATGTTATTGTAATTTGTATTGAATTGTATCAAGATTTCAATCCCCCCTAATTGTGATTGCTTGGCAGATATTGTGCCATTGTGCGCTTTCACTATTTCTTTGCAGATAGATAAGCCTAAACCGGAACCACCTAGATCTTTATTTCTTGATTTTTCTACCCTGTACAAACGGTCAAATATTTTTTCTAATTGATCATCGCGAATATTTGGCGCACTGTCTGATATTTTTATCTCAATAGAATCATCTTTACAAATCAATTCTAATAATGCTGTTCCACCTTCATCAGTATATTGTAATGAGTTGCTTAAGACATTATTAAACAATTGATTCAACCGATTAATGTCGCCCAATATGAAACACTCATTTGCAGTGGTATTCATCTTCAGTGTCATGTTTTTATCACTAAACCTGAGGACATGGTTTTGATAACATTGATCTAAAAGCTGCACAATGTCGATTTTATACATTTGGTATTTCATTGAACCTAAATCAGATTCACTGAGATCGTGTAAGTCATTGACCAAGTTTTTCAATGTTGATATCTGAGAATGTAATAAATTCATGCTGTTATCATTGGCTTCATGAATACCATCTTGAATGGCTTCAATTTCACCAATAATGACAGATATCGGTGTTCTTAACTCATGAGCAATATCTGCTATGATGTGTTTTTGTGATTGCGCGTTGGACTCTAGTGTTTGCGCCAACAAATTAAAATTGACTGCCAAGTCACCTAATTCATCTTTTCTGTCAGTTTTAATTCTTGTTGAAAAATCTCCTGCCGCTACTTTTTTAGTGGCAACAGACAGTTGATTAATTAATCGGGTAAAGTATTTTGCAATTGGAAAGGTAACAAGAAAGGCAAAAACAACCATAATCAAACCAATTTTGATTAACATGTTTTGAATGTTTGAAGCAAATAATTTATCTTGCTTGAAGTGCACATTTTTATCTTTTATAGATCCCAAATATCCAACATTTTGCGATTCAAATTTAATTGGTTGAAATTTTATTCTTTCATTGTTTCTGTTTTTTAACCCGATTATTAGATTCTTATCAGCATCATAAAGATTTATCGGAGGCAGCTGTTGTGCCCTAAACCTTTGTAATTTTTTATCTCTATGAGTTTTCAAGTCACCTCTTCTGGGCTCTTTGTTCTTTTGCCTTTTAGGGGGGCGCCTGTTATCTGGGGGTGGTCTATTTTTAGGTGGAGGCCTATTATTTGGTTGATTAAATTGACCATCATTTAATAATTCAGCAGAACTCTGGTTTATTAAATCATGCCACAAACGTTTATTGTCTTTTAAATCCTCCCAATTTCCATTTTCTTGATAATAATTTTCTAATGTTTTAACCACATTGTCATTAAACTGTTTATCTAGTGCTTTTCTGTAATTAAAAAAACCTTTATTGAAACCAATTTGCATATTCAAAGCCATGCCCACTATCATGACAACAGTCAACAATAACAGAATGATAAGTACTTTGGTTTTTATGGTAAATTTAAACATGTGGCTCACTTTCTCATACAATATTGCAAGAAATAAGGATTAAACTCACTATAGACATTAATTGTTAGAATTATCTAAATAATTCTTTGTAATCAAGTAATCAAATAATATCTGGGTGAATTTTTCTGAGTCTTTCTGATCCAGGTGAGAACTATCAGGTGACTCAAATAGTTCAAAGCCATTAACATCATTAAAATGCACGGTTTTTAAAATGGGATTAGCTGCAATTTTGTCCCAATATTTGCCTCTGGGATAATATTCTTCATCCAATTGCCAATGGCCTTTAAAAGTTGGAAACCTAATCAATATGACGTTACCCCCTCTATTTTCAATCGCTTGTGAGTACTCCACTAGCAAATCAATGTTTTGTTGCCACTCTTGAGGGCTTGAGGGTTTAACATCTTGATAATTTTTTTTCTTTTCACTGACAAAGTGGTTATACAATACTTTTGTATCTGTTAAAGAATAATCGGCAGTAACAGATTGATCAACATGTGCAGTGGTGTAAAAAACTGGCTTGAAATCTTTGTTTTTATCATAATACTCAACAATTTGCTGCAGGCTTAACAATGGATGCATCAACCTTAGATAAGAATCAACATGGGCACTTATATAGGCATCAAAGGACTTGTAAAGACCAGACTTATTCGCATAGTAATCATTTTGCTTTAATTGCATATCATAATAAATAGGTTCCAATGCTTGTGCACTTAATGACACCAATAAATTACCTTTGAAATCTTCATCTTTAGCCAGTGCTGCAAATGTTGCCATGGGATAATGACCGTTAACACTGAGCTGTGTTACATCATAATTAGGCAATTTTTTCTTTAAATAAGGCATATTAATGTCTAATTGGCTACGCGATGCCCCAATGATTACCAAATTTTGATGATGACCATTCACATTATTGCGGTGCCATGACCACAAATCATCATTACTTTCAATAGATGCCACAAATCCTTTGTCCTTCAAAAACCATTCATAACCACCCAATAATCCACCACACAAGATGATTACCACTAACCAAGTGATTGCCCATCCTTTTGGGTCATTGCTATTAGAATTGGAAGTAGATAAATGCATCTGAGTTTCCTGCTGAAATAAATATTAATATAAGGCAAAAAGACAAAATTAAAGACCTTACTACTATTGAATGAGACTGTAATATATCTGTTATTTTTGTATTTTTATAAATCCATTGTAATGCAAACATTATCAAAAACGATGCAGATACAATTTGGGTCCACAAATTCCATTTAATTAACTCCTGCCCTTGTACTGTCATAAACATGCCTGAGAATATTGAATGTGCTTGGTCTAAATTTTCTGCCCTAAAAATAACAAAAGCCAGCATTACCAAGAAAAATGTAACAAACATCATCACGATCTTTGTGACTGCAATCTGCCCTATTTGTTTTGATAATGTTAATGATTTAAGCCAGCGCTCTAGGATTAAATAAAAACCATGAATTAAACCCCACAATACAAATGTCCATGCAGCACCATGCCACAAACCACCTAACAACATGGTAATCATTAAGTTTTTAAAAGTATTAAAGGTTCCAAACCTGTTGCCACCAAGTGGGATATACAAGTAATCGCGTAACCATGTAGACAATGATATGTGCCATCTCTGCCAAAAATCCGAAAATCCAATGGCAGCGAAGGGTGATTTAAAATTAAATGGCAAGATGAACCCCAAGCTCAATGCTGTGCCAATCGCACACAATGAGTATCCTGCAAAATCACAAAATATTTGCGCATAAAAGAACAAAGCCGCCAACCAAGAAGACAGCTTATCTGCTTGAACATTGTCTACGAAAACAGCATTAACCAAAGGAGCAAAGAAAGCATCGGCAAGCACAGTTTTGGAAAATATGCCTATGATAAACAAACTAACACCGAGTGAAAATTGATTAAACTTGATACGGTCTTGATGTTTTAATTGTGGTAAAAAATCTTTTGCACGAACAATCGGTCCAGCCACCAATTGAGGAAAGAAACTAACGAATAAGGCATAATCTAAAAAACTGTTATGCGGCTTTAGTTTTTTATAATAAATATCTAATGTATAAGACAAGGTTTGAAAAGTATAAAACGAAATACCCATTGGCAAAATAAAGCCAGGGTCAAATGATTGAAACTCCCACCCCAATAGGCGTGTTAAACTTTGAAAATTTTCAAGCAAAAAACCACTGTACTTAAATAATGACAACAATCCCAAGTTAAATATGAGACTTAACCATAACCAATGTTTACCTTGAATTTGGGTTTTGGCATTGTGAATTTTCGTAGCGATATTCCAATCAACAAAAGTTGATAAAAACAACAACAAAACAAAGGGAGGGTTCCAAGCTGCATAGAATATATAACTGCCGAGCAACAGGTTGGATTTTTTCAACTTCCAAGATATGCCTGAATAATGCACTGCCAAAATGACAATAAAAAACAGCAAAAATGTAATTGAATTAAACAGCATAGGTGTTGATTAAGAACCTTTGAGAAAATTTATTATCCATGAAACCTACTAAACACTCTAGTATTTAATTAACTCTGGTACCAAATATATCGGTACCAATGCGAACCATTGTAGTACCTGATATGATTGCGGCCTCTAAATCTGCTGACATGCCCATTGATAATGTGTCCACTGCGATAATTTTCTGCAATTGTGAATACACCTGATAACAAGTTTTAAATTGTAATATTTGTTTATTGGTGTCATTTGTTGGTGCTGGAATACACATTATCCCTCTGATTGTCAGGTTGTTAAATTTTTCATATTGGCTAGCAAGCTCTATTAGTGAGTCAGCTGATAAACCTCTTTTAGAGTCTTCTCCACCGACTTTTAATTGTAAAAGTACATTTAATTTATCGTTATGTGGTTCACGTAAATTGTTAAGCCTGGTCAATAATTTTAATGAATCAACTGATTGTACCCACGAAAAATATTGAGCAATATACTTACATTTGTTTGATTGTAGTGGTCCAATGAAGTGCCATTCAATGTCATCACAATTAATACTTTGAATTTTTTCTATGGCTTCGTTAACATAACTTTCTCCAAATTTTCTGTGACCGAGTTGATACAGATATTGAATTTTGTCGATAGGATGCTTTTTACTCACAGCCAATAAATCAATTTGTCGTGATATTTTATGGTCAATCAAGCAGGAAGAAATTCTCTGTTTGACAGCTAAATAACGGTTTTCTAAGGACATAGAGAGCAAATATTGTGAAAAAAAGATATTTTAACGTTATTTAATGGTAAATACACATTCTTTTCTTTGTCATTTTAAATAGAGAAGTTAAAATACTCGCCTTTTTAAAATCCACAAAATTGGAGATAGTTAATAATGCCTAGCGTAAAAGTAAGGGATAACGAGCCGTTTGATATAGCTCTTAGACGTTTTAAGCGCTCTTGTGAAAGAGCTGGAACTTTAGCAGAATCACGTAAAAGACAATTTTACGAGAAACCAACTCAAGAACGTAAAAGAAAACGCGCCGCTGCTGTAAAACGTACTCAACGTCAAGCAAGCAGACAAAGAATGCGTAGACGCATGTACTAAAGGCGAGTAATTATTATGTCTTTAAAATCAAGTATTTTAGATGATATGAAAATTGCCATGCGGGCAAAAGATAAGAAAAGAGTTGGTACAATAAGACTCTTGACTGCAGCCATCAAACAAATTGAAGTAGATGAACGCAGAGAATTATCAGATACCGATGTGATAACTATCGTCACTAAAATGGTTAAGCAAAGAAAAGATTCGACACAACAGTATCAAGCTGCTGAAAGACATGACTTAGCTGACCAAGAAATTTATGAAATTGGAATTATTGAAAAATACCTTCCAGAGCAATTATCAGATTCTGAAATTGAAGAATTGATAAAACAAGCCATTGCTAAAGTCGGTGCCAACGGCATGCAAGACATGGGCAAGGTTATGGGGCTACTTCGATCAGACCTAGCTGGTAAAGCTGATATGGGTTCTGTAAGCCAAAAAATAAAAGCCCTGCTACAATCATAAATACAATATTATGTTACACAAGGATGTGTGATAAAATCATTCTCTTTATACCTTTTACAAGTTAATGGCAGGCATTCCTTCAGAATTTATTGATCAGTTAATTGACCGCATTGATATTGTTGATGTTATATCTCCCAGAGTTAACCTAAAAAAAGCAGGTAAGGACTACCAAGCGCTTTGTCCATTTCACACAGAAAACACACCCTCATTTACAGTCAGTCACAGTAAACAATTTTACCATTGTTTCGGCTGTGGAAAACATGGTTCTGCCATAGGTTTTTTAATGGAATTTGAAGGCATGGATTTTGTAGACTGTGTTGAAACATTGGCTCAATCAGCAGGTTTAGAAGTCCCAAATCATGGAAAATTCCAAAACCACAGCAAAGGGCTTTTTGAAATTGTAGAACAAGCAAACCGTTATTTTGTTAATGCTTATACACAATCTGATTTTGCCAGAAATTATATGCAAAATCGTGGCATTTCAGCACAAACATGTCAAACTTTTCAAGTAGGCTTTGCACCAGATTCCTGGGATGGATTGATGAAACGGTTACAACACACAGCACAAGATGATTTATTGAAAGCTGGCCTTATTGTTCACAATGATAATGGCAAAGTTTATGATAAATTTCGTGCCCGTGTTATGTTTCCCATTCAAGACAAACGGGGGCGTGTGATTGCCTTTGGTGGACGAGCCATCAGTGATGATCAGAAACCCAAATATTTAAACTCTCCAGAAACACCCCTATTTCACAAGGGTAAAGAACTTTATGGATTGAATATTGCACGCAAACACAGCAATGAAAAATCAATTATTGTTGTTGAAGGATATATGGATGTTATCGCTCTTCACAATGCTGGAATAAAAAACAGTGTAGCGACACTGGGCACTGCTACCAGTCAAGACCACATAGTCACACTGTTACGTAGTTATGATGAAATTATTTTCTCTTTTGATGGTGATAAAGCTGGCAGAGAAGCCGCGTGGAAAGCATTAAAGACATCACTACCAGTTTACCGGGATGACAAAAATATCAAATTTTTGTTTTTGCCCGAAAAACACGATCCCGATACCTATGTTAAACAACATGGTCAAGGTGCATTCATTGAACAAATAAACTCGGCCATGTCATTGTCGCAATTTTTGCTAAAAAGATTGAGTCACAAAATTGATTTAACCAGCATAGATGGAAGAGCCAGATACATCGACAACAGCCGATCTTTTATCAATGAATTGCCCAATGGTCAATTTAGAAAATTATTGTTGGAAGAAATTAGCTCTCTTACAAAAACCAAAGTCGATTTTAAAGAGAAAGTTAAAGTCAATAAAATCCAAAGCATTGACCAATGGACACCTATTAGAAAGGCCATTGCAATCTTAATTAATGCCCCAAATTTGGTCCACGTTTTCTCAGAAAATCAGAATTTAAACCAAATAAAACAAAATGGTATAAAAATATTGACGGAAATTGTTGCTTTTTGCCGTCTTAATCCCCATATAACCACGGCTGTGCTGATTGAAAACTTTAGGGAACACGACGCTTATTCACATTTATGTGCTCTGGCAACAGTTTCATTGAGCTTGAATCGTGAACAAATGTTACTTGAGCTCGAAGATATCAGAAAACACTTTGATAAATCAGTACAAAAGAATAAAATAAACAGCCTTAGGCTTAAACAAACAGAACAAGGTCTTTCTCAACCAGAAAAATTAGAATTGGTTGAGTTATTATCACAACAACTGAAATAATATATTTATGGAACAACAGCAAGAAACCCAGCAGGTACAACTCAACTCACAATCACAAATGAAATTGTTGATTCTCAAAGGTAAAGAGCAAGGCTATTTAACTTACGCAGAAATCAATGACCACTTGCCTGAAGATATTGTTGAGACTGAAATGGTCGAAGACATCATCCAAATGATTAATGACATGGGCATTCAAGTATATGATGAAGCTCCTGACGAAGATGAAATCTTATTAAATGATGATGCAGCCAAAGAAGATGATGACACTGCTACCGAAGAAGCCATGGCAGTATTATCAGCCGTAGATGCCAATATCGGTAGGACAACTGATCCTGTGCGCATGTACATGCGTGAAATGGGTTCTGTGGAACTGCTCTCAAGAAAAGAAGAAATTGCCATCGCTAAGCGTATTGAACGTAGTGCACATTTCATCATTGAAGCCATTGCAAAATTCCCAAAAACAGCTGAAACCATGATTGAAGAATTAGAAGACATGGATGAGGAAGGTTTTAAATTACACGATGTTGTTTTAGATATTTACAATCCTCATGAAGAAGCTGTTATCCCTAAAGTGAAAAAACCTACTGATATTGTGGATGAAGATGAAGAAGAGGAAGAAGAGGAAGAAGTAGATCAAGGTTTGGATCCAGCGGAAGTTAAATCACGTTTGATTGCTGTCAGAAAGATTTATAAAAAATTCTTAAAGTCAGTTGAAGACAAAGGGTTGGCACAAGACATTCAAAAAAAATACTTATTACAAATTTCTGAAATTCTTGTTGAATTTAAATTTTCAGTTCGATTGAACTCAAAATACAATATGCAAGTTAAAATTGCTCAAGAAAATATTCGTTACATTGAAAGACGCATCATGAATATATGTACAGAGCAATGTAATATGCCTAGAGGTAAATTTATTCGTTCATTTATCGGAAAAGAAGCCGATGTTGATTGGATTGATGGAATTATTGCCAGAGACGATAAATACTCTACTCTGTTATCTGTTTATAAAGATGAAATCGTCAAATTACAAACAAAAATGAAATTTTTGGAAACCCGATACAAGTTAACCATCCCAGAAATTAAAGAAATCAACCGTAACATTACGGTTAATGAAGCAAAATCAAGACGCGCTAAAAAAGAAATGATCGAAGCCAATTTACGCTTGGTTATTTCTATCGCTAAGAAATATACAAACCGTGGATTACAATTCTTAGATTTGATACAAGAAGGTAACATCGGTTTAATGAAAGCTGTTGAAAAATTTGAATACCGCCGTGGTTATAAGTTTTCAACTTATGCCACATGGTGGATACGCCAAGCCATTACCCGTTCAATTGCTGATCAGGCACGTACCATTCGTATTCCTGTCCACATGATAGAAACGATAAACAAACTTAACCGCGTATCCCGTCAGTTATTACAAGAAAAAGGCCGTGATGCAACAGCAGATGAGTTGTCTGAAATTTTAGAAATGCCAGTTGAAAAAGTGCGTAAAGTGATTAAGATTGCCAAAGAACCAATTTCAATGGAAACACCTATTGGTGATGATGAAGATTCACACTTGGGTGATTTTATCGAAGATGGCAATATCTTATCACCTCTAGATTCAGCAACAGTCAATGGTTTAACCAATACTGTTACTAACTTATTAGAAGGATTAACTCCTAGAGAAGCCAAAGTATTGCGCATGCGTTTTGGTATTGATATGAATACAGATCATACTTTAGAAGAAGTTGGCAAACAATTTGATGTAACACGTGAACGTATTCGTCAGATTGAAGCCAAAGCACTAAGAAAACTCAGACATCCAAGCCGTTCTGAATTACTTCGTGGTTTTATGAGTTTATAATACATTACTAATCAGAACATATTAAAAGCAGAACCAAAGTTCTGCTTTTTTTTTGCCCAACTCTTAGATCAACATTCTGACCATTGTATTAGTTCGGTATTGCCATTATAATTAAATTTTCTTAAGATTAATTCCTTACAAAAATTTCACCCATGTTAACAACAGATTTCACAGCACTTTTACTCAGCTTTAAATTAGCAACAATAACTGTGCTCATTCTGTTAATTATTGGTATCCCACTGGCAAAATGGCTGGCATTTTCTCGCAGTAAATCAGTGCCTTATGTGAGTTCACTGGTGGTTTTACCTTTAGTTCTGCCTCCCACAGTTTTGGGTTTTTATTTATTAAGTATCATGCGAAATGAGTCTTGGCTTGGATCACTTTTTATTAAGCTCACATCACAACAACTTATCTTTAGTTTTAGTGGACTAGTAGTGGCATCAGTGGTGTATTCATTGCCTTTTGTGGTGCAACCAATGGTAGCAACATTTAATAATATTGGCAAGGAAACTGTTAATACAGCACTATCGATGGGAGCCAGTAAAAGAACAATATTTTGGAAAATTATCATGCCCTTATCAAAGAAAGGCATCATTTCAGCAAGTATTTTGGGCTTTGTGCATACTTTGGGTGAGTTTGGCGTGGTATTAATGGTAGGTGGCAATATTCCTGATCAGACTCGTGTGGTTTCCATTGAGATCTTCAACCATGTTGAAAATCTCGAATTACAACAAGCCAATCAACTGTCACTGATTTTAGTAGCCATTTCCTTTGCCGTAATCTTATGGATGAACTTCAACAATAATAATAAGCAGCTTATCTCATGATCGTTAATATTCAATCGGATAAACCAAACTATCATTATCAATTTTCAGTAAGTGATTCTGGCATTATTGGAGTTTATGGTATTTCTGGCAGTGGTAAAACCAGTTTATTAAGGGCCATTGCTGGTTTCGGAGACCAAATAAAAGGCTCTATTAAAACTGATAACAACACATTATTAGATTCTGTACATAAAATAACACTAAAGGTTCAAAAATGCAGTTATATGAGCCAAAATCCTATTTTGTTTCCTCATTGGACTGTACAAGAAAATTTAGACTTTGCAGAAACCCACAGTGTTGAATCAAAAAAAGATACCACGGATTTAATACATGGATTAAACTGCTCTGGATTACTCAATAAATACCCAAGCCAATTATCTGGTGGAGAGAAACAACGGATTGCATTTATACGTGCCCTAATCTGTAGTCGTGCCACGCAATTAATGTTATTAGATGAGCCTTTTTCAGCATTGGATATTGAGATGAGAAAAACAGCATTGAACATTTTGCAGCAATACAGAAACAATAACCTCATTTTTCTCGTGACTCATGATATTAATGAACTCTATCATTATGCCAATGAACTTTTATACATTGATAATGGTTCCATACTATACCAAGACTCTATGGAAGCAGCGATGGCCAGTAATCAATGCCATTTGCCCATTGCCAGTAAAGTAATACTAGATGAAAAACAACACGTTATCTATGCCGATGATATTAGCATCAGTTTAAAGCGGCAATCCGATAGCAGTATTATTCATCAAATCCCAGTTACAATTACAAATATTCATAGCGCTAAAGGACTTTCAATATTAAAATTAATAACACATGATAAACAACAATTAATCGCAAAAATCACCAAACACTCATTAGATACATTACAATTAACCCTTAACCAAGAAGTCATGGCAAATTTTAAAGCCACTTCGTACAGTAAATAATATGCAAGATATTCAAGACCTTATTATAGACATTCAAACAAAAATGGCCTTTCAAGAAGAGACCATTGATCAACTGAATGATGTTATCATTCAACAACAAAAAGCCATTGACAAACTGCAAAGACAATTACTTCAACTGGATAAAAAAGTTCGAGAAGAAAGCCAACAATGGCAACACGATGGAGCTGCTCAGGATGAAAAACCGCCCCATTATTAGATCTAAATATTCAAATCTAACTATTCATAAACAACAGCAACACTACACTTTTAAATGATTTATGGTAAAATATCACTTGTACAATATCGCGTGAAAATTATGAAAATGAAAATAACACTCTTGTCCTTAAGTGCATTAGTTCTATCTAGTTGCGGCACCAATGATAGCACTGATGAAAAAACAAATACCACAACAAAAGACAAAACTCCTACAATGGAAATGGAACATAAAAGAATACCAGAAGTGGTCACTTTTGATCCAGACAAAATCCATGTACCTAATGTTTCAGATGTTTATGCAAAATTCACATTGAACAGTGATTTAACCCATTTAAGTGCAAATCAAAAAAGCATGATCCCGATATTGATTGAGATCTCCGAGATAATGGATGAATTATTCTGGCTTCAATCTTATGGATCAAAGGAAGAGTTGCTCAATTCTTTAAATGAAACTAATTTGAAAAAAATGGTTGATATTAACTATGGCCCTTGGGATAGATTAAATGGTGATAATAAATTCATGAAAGAAGTGAGTGATAAACCATTGGGAGCTAATTTTTACCCCAGTGACATGACCAAAGTTGAATACGAAGCTTTTGAAGATGAAAATAAAGGCAGTCTTTATACAATACTCGAAAGGAATTCAGATGGGTTTTTATCATCGGTTTTTTACCATGAAAAATATTCAGAACAATTGAAAAAAGCTTCTGAACTCATGTTAAAAGCAGCTGCATTGGCAGATGACAAGGGGTTTAATAAGTATTTAACTTTGCGCGCAAAAGCATTCACCAGTGATGAATACAAAGCCAGTGACATGGCTTGGATGGACATGAAAGATAACGACATAGATTTTGTGGTTGGTCCTATTGAAAATTATGAAGACCAATTGTTTGGCCAAAAAACTGCATTTGAAGCTTATGTCTTAATTAAGGATAAATCTTGGAGTGAAAAATTATCAAAATTTGCTAAATTATTACCACAATTACAGAGAGATCTTCCTGTTGATGAAAAGTACAAGTCTGAAACACCCGGCACAGATTCTGATTTAAACGCCTATGATGTGCTCTATTATGCTGGCCATTCAAATGCTGGTAGTAAAACAATTGCCATCAACTTACCGAACGATGAAACTGTTCAATTAGAAAAAGGCAGCCGAAGATTACAGCTAAAGAATGCCATGCAAGCCAAATTTGACAAGATTTTATTGCCTATTGGTGATGTATTGGTTGAACCAGCTCAAAGAAAACACATTACTTTCAATGCTTTTTTTAGTAACACCATGTTTCATGAAGTGGCACATGGACTGGGCATAAAAAACACCATTAATGACAAAGGCACAGTGCGTGAATCACTCAAACAGTTTGCTTCCGCTCAAGAAGAAGGCAAAGCCGATATTCTGGGCCTATATATGGTTGAAAAACTTTTTGAAATGGGAGAGATCACGGAAGGTGAAATCATGGACAATTATGTGACCTTTATGGCCGGAATATTCCGTTCAGTGAGATTTGGATCTAGTTCAGCCCATGGCGTAGCAAACATGTTACGTTTTAATTATTTCGCAGAAAACAATGCCTTTAATTTCAATGAGACCACAGGCTTTTATTCCGTCAACCCAAAACAAATGTCAGCAGCGATTAAATCTCTATCAAATAAAGTATTAACACTGCAAGGCAATGGAGATTATGAAGGTGTTGAAATCTGGGTCAATGAATCTGGCAATATTTCGCCAGAATTAAAAACCGCTTTAGACAGATTATCAGGGATTCCAGTAGACATTGTATTTACACAAGGAACCCGGTTTTTAAACCTCAGATAACTCAATACAACCTTTAAAAAGCAAAAGGGCGATATTAACCTATCGCCCTTTTTTATGGAATTTGAAATCAAAGATCATAAATTATTTTCTCAGGGAACCCGTGTATAAGCAAGAGCAGCAATCCATTTATTCTAATCCCCAATTATTTGGGCTACCTGCTATAACTTTTTGATTAAGCAATATGTGGTATGGCCTTTAGGGAAATCGGGTAATTCACCATAAACCTTGTAACCACGCTTTACATAAAATGGCTTTGCTTGAAAGCTGACTGTTTCAGTACGCATGTATTCAAAACCTTGTTTTTTAGCAAAATTTTCTGCAGCATCCATTAATCGAGTCCCTAATCTTTTGCCTCTGGCTTCTGAAGATAACCATAACAACTCTAATAAACAGTAATTCCAGTAAGCTGTTGCTCTGACACCACCAAATACATTTCCGTTTTCATCTTTAGCGAAAGCTGCAAATTTAGTGTCAGGCTCAAAAACAACATCATCAGGTATATGTTGTTGATTAAAAGATTTAATGCCTTTACTTATGGCCTCCAGGTCACTTTTAATGGGTGAAGTTGTGAGCTCAATTTTCATCATTTAATCTATATTGTATTATTTAATACTGCCTATTCTACAGATAAAATATTATTGATTTTCTCTTGATTGGTATAATTAATATAACTTGATATACTAGATGTCACCGCTTGATCAGTCATTAATTCCTGCATTGCTACTTGGCCAACCAGTTCGAATGCTTTTTCTATGGCCAGTGGGTTTACTTTATAAGCAGCCATCATTTCATTTGGGCAATTATCAGCCAAAAGTCTGGATACCAAATTACCAATATATTTGTCATTTTCTATTCTGTCATCAGCTGAAACATTAGAAAACGATTGTATTTCAGGATGTGCGGCTATTGCAAAGAATATCCATTTCGCAAGTTTCTTCCTCTCTTTACCATTCAAGTTATCAACAAGACACCCCCCAAAAACCTCTGTAGGAGTTGCTGCGATTGAAATTGTAGATAGAAATAAGCAAGAAGTAATCATTGCAATTTTGATAATAGATTTCATTTTATCTCCGTAATTTTATTTAAATTGTGCTTAATATCATACTATATGTGTATTAACAGTTAAAGCCTTCATGGATGATGTCCATAAAATTCAACACTGGTAGATTAAATAAAATATGATAGGAATGGTTTTTATCATGCTAAAACTAATGAGCAAAATAATCTATTATGGCACTTACAAATCTGTCTCTTATACACATCTGACGCTGCCG
>OJDV01000422.1_pt1 | contig 14993 bp, 13 predicted proteins | sample 1592911 | NCBI WGS metagenome assembly OJDV01 (sample SAMN05416860, study PRJEB24817) | seawater metagenome | isolation source: Sea water | place: Canada:Atlantic | collected 2013-11 | reverse complement strand
CGAGATTTCTGCCTGTCTCGTGGGCTCGGAGATGTGTATAAGAGACAGATGATAACAATCTCATATGAATACATGATTTCTATTTCAGAATATTACTGAATTAATTGACCATACTTAAATATCATTCACATTAAAACTTGAATTAATCCTAATCAAATAATAATATACGCTTGTCTGTTAATGTAGAAAAATAAGATGAAAGTATTGTTCCTCTGTACTGGAAATTCATGTCGATCAATTATGGCCGAAGTTTTGTTAAACAACATGAGCGGTAGATACCTTGCTTATAGTGCTGGAAGTTTTCCAACAGGTCAAGTCAATGCTGATGCGATTAAAATGTTGGATAAAAATCAATTAGAATATTCTAAATTAAAGAGCCAATCATGGAACGATTTTGAGGGCACAAATTTTGATATTGTTATTACTGTCTGTGATAATGCTGCCAATGAATCATGCCCAGTTTATTTAGGTCAATCAATTAAAGCCCATTGGGGTATTCCTGATCCGGATAAAGTATTTGGTGAAAATAGAGAAGCAGCGTTCGAGCTTGCATACAAACAATTAAAAAACCGCATTGAAAAATTATTAGAGTTATCAGAGATTGAGTCATATGGCTTAAATCAGATAGGAAAATTACCATTATGAATTTATTTGAACGTTATCTAAGTGTCTGGGTTGGATTGTGTATTGTTTCAGGCGTATTACTAGGGCATTTTTTTCCTCAAGTATTTTCAACCATTGCCAATTTTGAATATGCCCATGTCAATATAGTAGTGGCTGTATTAATTTGGTTGATGATCTACCCAATGATGGTTAAAGTTGATTTTTCATCCATTAAAGATGTGGCCAAAAACCCCAAAGGCTTGATATTGACACTGGTTATTAATTGGTTGATAAAACCATTTTCAATGGCTTTAATTGGGGCCTTATTTTTCAAATATCTATTTGCACAATGGCTAGATCCACAAACAGCCAACGAATATTTGGCTGGTGTCATATTACTTGGGGTTGCGCCTTGTACAGCCATGGTGTTTGTCTGGAGTCAATTAACCAAAGGTGATCCTAACTACACTTTGGTTCAGGTATCAGTCAATGACCTAATTATGGTGGTTGCCTTTGCCCCAATTGCTGGATTTTTGTTAGGAGTGACTGATATTTCTGTGCCTTGGGATACACTATTAATCTCTGTAGTATTGTATGTTGTCATTCCATTAGTTGCAGGGTTTATCAGTAGAAAGCTTTTGCTAAAATCTGGTGAAGATAAATTAACTGGTTTTTTAAATAAAATTGCACCCATATCAATCACAGGATTGTTGGCAACAATTGTTATTTTGTTTGGATTGCAAGCCCAATCAATTATTGATAAACCGTTACATATCTTATTGATCGCGATTCCCTTATTAATTCAGACGTATGGCATATTTGTATTGGCCTATTTTCTGGCTTGGAAATGGAAAATACCACACAATGTCGCAGCTCCCAGCTGCTTAATCGGCACCTCAAATTTCTTTGAATTGGCTGTAGCTGTTGCGATCAGTTTATTTGGTTTACATTCAGGTGCAGCTCTAGCAACAGTGGTTGGCGTATTGGTTGAAGTGCCAGTCATGCTCTCCTTGGTTGCAATAGTGAATAGAACTAAATCTAAATTTTAAACTTATTTAATGGCTAACACTCAACATATTCATAACAAAAAGTTACAATAGCCGCTTAATTTTAACCAAATACGAATTTAATAATGTTAGATCCTCAATTACTTAGAAATGACATCGAGAAGACCGCAAAAGCTTTAGCCGAACGTGGTTATCAATTAGATGTGGAAGCCTGGAACGCACTTGAAAAAAACCGCAAACATTTTCAAATGTTACAAGAACAGTTGCAAAATAAACGCACTGTGGTGTCCAAATCCATTGGTCAAGCCAAAGCCAAGGGTGAAGATGCACAACCCTTTTTTGATCAAGTAAAAAGCATTGGGGAAGAATTGGATGAAGCAAAGAAACAATTTGAATTGATCCAACAACAAGTCGCACAAATCACCCTGTATACACCAAATTTAGCTTTAGATGGCGTACCAGTTGGCAAGGATGAAGATGACAATGTAGAAATCAGAAAATGGGGCGAACCCAGAGCTTTTGACTTCAAAGCCAAAGACCATGTAGATTTGGGAGTAAAAAACAACTGGCTTAATGCTGAAAATGCTGCCAAATTATCTGGTTCACGCTTTACTGTATTGAGTAGTACTGTAGCTAAGTTACAACGTGTATTAGCACAATTTATGCTCAATACGCATACTGAGCAAAACGGTTATGTTGAATATTACGTGCCTTTTTTGGTCAATGATACAGCGATGACTGGCAGTGGACAATTACCAAAATTTGCCGATGATGCCTTTATCACAACCGATGAAAAGTATTTAATTCCTACAGCTGAAGTACCATTAACCAACTTGTATGCTGATACTATTCTAAAAACAGAAGATATGCCGATCAAAATGACAGCGCATACGCCTTGTTTTAGAAAAGAAGCTGGCAGTTATGGAAAGGACACGCGTGGCATGATTCGTCAACATCAATTTGAAAAAGTTGAAATGGTACAAATTGTTCATCCCAGTGAATCTGCTCAAGCCCTTGAAGACATGACAGCTTGTGCCGAAGGCATTTTAAAAGCATTAGAAATTCCCTATAGAACCATTGTACTGTGTACGGGTGATATGGGTTTTGGTGCAGCCAAGACTTATGACATTGAAGTGTGGTTACCGGGTGAAAACCAATACCGCGAAATTTCATCTTGTAGTAATTGTACCGATTTTCAAGCACGCCGCATGAAAACACGCTTCCGTGAAGAAGGTGAAAAGAAACCGCAATTGGCCCATACGCTTAATGGTTCCGGACTTGCCGTAGGAAGATGCTTGATTGCCGTAATGGAAAATTACCAAAATGAAGATGGCAGCATTACCATTCCTCAAGTGTTGAGACCATACTTTGGTGGTTTAGAAGTTTTAAATTAGAATCTACATTTAATTTTAAAATGTGGTAGTATTCTAGCATATGTCAACAAATCTAGAATCTACCGCATTTCTATTATCAAAAGCCAAAAATGGAGATTCTGCAGCACGTGAAACACTGTGTTCTATCTATGTTCCGGTTTTAACCAAATGGGCGCATGGCCGCTTACCTCTTTATGCCAGAGACTTGTCAGAAACAGATGATCTGGTACAGATTTCAATATTAAAAGCACTAGATAAACTTGAAACCTTTAACCCAATGGGTGAAGGGGCTTTTCTCGCCTATTTAAGAAAAATTCTATTAAACAGTATTCGTTCTGAAATAAGGCGATATGGCAATAAGTCCAATAAAACCAGTTCTATTGATGATGTTGAATTGATTGATGAAGATTCAACATTACTAGAAAAAGCTGTTGGTCTAGAAATAATTGAAAAATATGAGGTAGCATTGTCTAATCTTTCTGAACAACCAAGAGAAGCTATCATATTAAGAGTAGAGTTTGGTTATACATTCCCCGAAATTGCAGTGGCAATGAACTGTAACTCTGCCAATGCTGCACGCATGATTGTTACAAGGGCACTTCACAAATTAGCCGAGAATATGAATGAACAAGGATAAAGGCAATATAGATGAGATAGATGAGATAGTTTCTGGACTAATCGAAGGCAAAAGTATTGATTGGAATCTCTCAAAAGAAAGCAACCCTGAAAAATCAGGATTGCTCAACCAGTTTGAAGCCATCGACAAGATTACTCAAGCTTTTGGTTCATTGATTAATGAGAAAGGTGAAGATTTGCCCAATCTGAAACAGGTTCTATTTGAATGGGGTCACCTACAAGTTTTAGAAAAAATAGGAGAGGGCAGTTACGGCGAGGTTTATAGAGCTTATGATCCAGTATTGGATAGAAATGTTGCATTAAAATTATTAAAAAAAGGAAAATCATCTGGTTTTCAATCAAGGGCATTTATGCAAGAAGCCAAGCGATTGGCAAAAGTTAGAAACGAACATGTTTTGGCTGTTCATGGGGCAAATATCCACAACTTACGGGTTGGAATGTGGTCAGATTTGATTGAAGGCATCAATTTATCTGAAGATAATAATGAGCCCAAAAGCTATTCATACAAAGACCTTGTTCATTTGGTTTTTTCTCTTGCGGATGCTTTAAAAGCAGTGCATGGAGCGGACTTAGTTCATGGCGATATTAAACCCTCAAATGTAATGCAAGATAATCAAGGGAAGTTAATCTTGATGGATTTTGGAGCAGGAACAGAAAATAGTGAAGATAATCCACAATCTGGTTATGTTGTTGCCACACCAATGATGATGTCACCAGAACTCTTTAATGATGAACACATAAGTCCAGCTTCTGATATTTATGCTTTTGGTGTTTTGGTCTTTAAATTAGCAACTGGAAAATACCCTGTTGAAACTAAAAATATTACAAGTGTTTCTGATATACAATATGCACACAATAATAATGCCTATTTAAATTTACATAAGCTTAGACCGGATTTACCCAAACCTTTTGTCAGGCTCATACAACAAATGATGTCGTTTTCAGTAGTTGAAAGACCGAATGCAGATGCGGTTAAAAATAAAATTGACTGGATATTTGATGCTCCCAAAAGACGTAAGAAGAGAATTTATTTATCACTTATATTTTTACTATTAATATTTGGAATAGCTATCTTAACAACTGCCTATTTTCGAGTGAAGCAAGAAAAGCAAAAAGCAGATACTGTCAGTGATTTTATGATGAAAATGATTAATTCTACTGCCAAGCTTGGAAGAGGCAGAGACGTCAAGGTAGCAGATTTATTGGATGATGCTGCAAAGAATGTAGAATTGAAGTTTGCTGATCAACCTTATGCCAGAGCTACTATTCATAATCTTTTAGGAAATTCTTATATAAACTTACAATTGCCTGAAGATGCAATATTGCAATTAAATCAAGCGCTTGAGGTTAAAAAAGAACTGTTTGCTGAAGATGATTCAGAATTATTAGATACCCTGTACTTGATTGCATTCGCAAATCAAAAGTTAAGAATTTATACTGAAAGCAAAAAAATGTATGTTGAAATAATCAATTTAGCACAAAAAGACAGTGAAACAAATTTTCAACTCATACAGTTAGCCAAAATAAGACTGGCTCAAATTCTTTCGAATGAAGGTCAACTTTTAGATGCTGAAAAACAACTCCTAACAATCTCTCAAAATATATCGATAGAAAATGACTTGAATGGTGACAATGGGTTTTTGTCACTGTATGTGTTAGCCTCGAACTATATGTTGCAATCTAAATTCAAAGAAGCAGAGAAGACAGCCAGGCAATCTTTAGAGTGGTTAAACAAGTATTCAACAAATTCTGAAGACAATAAAAATAACCTCAATGCATTAATTGCCTCAAGTCTTTCTCATCAAGGAAGAAATGAAGAGGCTGTGGCGTTATATAGACAGGCACTGGTTGAAGCAGAAAAACATTATGGTAGAGATAATAATGGTTACTTAAGTATGCTAGTTAACCTAGGGGCAGTTTTACAAGAAAATGGCCAACTCGACGAAGCCATGAAACTCCAAATTCGATCATTAGAAATTTCCAAGAAAGTTCAAGGCCCCAAAAGTATGTCAACTATAATAATTGGTAACAATTTGGCCAATACCAAAGTTTCATTGGGTGATATTACTGGTGGTGAAAAACTTATGCGCGAAACTTTATCTGATGCCTACCAGCAATTAGGTGAAGACCACATCGAAGTACTAAAGTTAGAATATAATTTAGCAGAATTACTTAATAATACCGATCGCTATGTTGAAGCAGAAGAAATTGCCTTACTCAATAACTCTAAAATGCTACAAAAACTGGGCAAAACCCATTTGTTTACATTACTATCCAGCGATAACATTGCTGTGAGTCTAACAGGGCAAAAAAAATACACTGCAGCGATTGAATTGTATCAACAGATATTGGCTTCAATGGAGTCATCAGTGGGTGTTAAAAGCCCCTATTATTTTTTAGTTTTATCACATTATGTAAATACTTTAATTAAATCGGAGCGAATTGTTCCAGCAATAGAGTCACTACAATCATTAATTAAACTGCAAACTGAAAAATTAGGCGAAGATCATAAGGATACCATCAAGTCAAAAACAAAACTAAACAACTTATTATTAGAATCTAAAGTAATGATCAATTAAGTCTTTATTCAAATCCATCACTAAAAATAACATCGTTTTCGAATGATTCATCAGCACCAATGTCGTAGAACCCCAAATTATTGATTACAGTTAAATCATCGAAACCATGATTTTCAAAATCAAAATCTTTGTGATTTACTTCAGCTCTTTTACCACAATAATCAATAGCAGGGGAAGGAGTTAATATTTGAGAGGATATCGCTTTAAGGTGATAATCTCTATTGACTCTGTCTTTAAATTTAGGGTCATCAATTGAAACAGCATTTGCAGTTCCTAAGCTTGTATCTTCATGAACTATGACGCAGTCAAAAAAACTGGTATTAGAAGCATCAGTGTCAATAATAGGACCGGTACTGGCATCATCAATAATTGAAGATAAGATTCGTGTTCCACTGATAATATTTGAATAAACGGCAAAAACTGATTCCTCTGCATTGTTGTCAGCTATGGTTGAATAAACAATGTCCAACTCAGTATTTCCATTGACAAAAAAAACATGCCGATCTAAAAAACCATCTAAGCCATTATTACCATTGTGGTTAAAAATACTACTTTCTATTTGAGTATTGCTATCTGAGAATTGAGTGAGCAGAACTGTGCCATATTTCGCTCTATTGTTCTCAAATAAACTACTAAAAATTTCTATGTTTGCGCTAGAATTTAGAATAGCCCCTCCTGCTGAATATTTTGCAGTATTTCCAAAAAAGTAATTACATTTTTCCGGATTCCAGCACTCACGAGATAGTCTACCTGTTGAAAATGTTGCCCCATCACCGGCATAAATTGCACCACCACCACGGTATAATAATGTTCCACCGAAATTTTCATGAGTGTTTTGCGAAACTAAACCATGTTCAGCACGATTGGAATAGATAAAACCTGCATAAATATTCAATTGTGTATCAATGCCTGTTATATAAGCACCACCGCCATCTTCCTCAGCGACATTTAAGCCAAAACTAAATGGCACATCATTGCTACCATAACAGATTTCTCCTCCCAAATTATCGAAACAATATTCATGGCCATATAATGTGGCGATTGCACCATCATCTGCATATATTCCAGCCCCATTGGTTGCTTGATTAGCTACAATCCCACCTATACTAAAGGTACCACTGGTTCTTTGCGCATAGGAAAGAAAGCTACAACCATCGGTTAAATAAAGTCCTCCCCCACGGCCTTTTTCGGTAACATTTATATTGCCGTTTGCTGCATTTTGTGAAACAGCACTGGCTCCATACATGGTTAAACTAGAGTTTTGACCAGAACAATAGATACCACCTGCGTAATTGGCATCGTTGCTTCTAATTATAGTATCAATTGCGATAACATCTGGATTTGACCCAATGATGTAAATGCCTCCTCCAGCCGAAGAATTATTGTTATTAATATTAAGCCGCCTTAATGTCACATTCACATCTGCAACAATCAATAAACCACCACCAGGAGTAAATCCAGTTCCATTGCCATTTTTGATTTCTAAATTTTCTAATAAGAAATTATTCGGATTATTGTCATTAACCATTAAAATCACAGGAGCATTATTTGCTGGTATCCCATTGATTTCAGTTAATAAATCAACATCTTGAACATTGTTGTTTGCATTGGTACAGCTTGAAAATCCTCCGCGAATTGCGATAGTCACTCCACTAAGAGACAATGATTCATGATAGGTAGTATTGGTAGCCAGTCTAATTTCTGAATAAATTCCTGAATCAACTAAATTTTGGATTGTAGATGGTCCATAAATAAAGTCGCAAATTGCATTACCACCTACTGTAGCAATTGCACCACCATTAAACTCTTCTGCTTTTGAGGTCATGTATAATTGACTGGTTTCCAGCAATTGATTTTTTAACCTTGTATCTGTAATGTCATTAATGGTAGTTGATTGAGCGAATGGAGTCACATTAATCAATGCGATTAATAAAATTATATCTTTCATTTAGATTATCCGTATTTTAGTAATTGGTTTACTAATACAAACGCTAATTACGCTTAAAACAACACAGATTTATTGAAATTAGTTTTATTTGGAGTTGGTTTTTCTTTTAATCATGGATTTAATATTTCTTTTGATAATTTTTTCCTTGCTTCTCAGGCCAAAAAAATCAATGAACATGGCCACAAAAAACACACCAAAACTGCTCCACACATAAACCGCATAACCGCCCATATTTAAAAATTCATTCATTATTTATTCTCCGTGATAACAGTATGTGCCCATTTCTTTTGACTCTCTGTTTCTAATAAATACAGTCGTGCCCGTTTTAGCATGGAATAACCATAATAAAACTTAGTGGCAAAAGCCATATAAAGCAATGGTCTTAACATTTCCCAAGTTATGTGTGATTCTCCTGTCAATGAAACGGTTGTGCCTTGGTGAATAGAAGACCACCATTTGACAGAAAAATGAATAATCGGTAGATTAACTAAACCCACAACAGCCACTAAAGCTGCCATGCGAGCGGCTTTTCGTGCGTCCTCAGAAAATGCACCATAGGTTGCCATAATGCCTATGTATAGAAACAACAAGATCAGTTCAGATGTCATGCGGGCATCCCATTCCCACCAAGTTCCCCACATGGGTTTGCCCCACAAAGAGCCAGTGACCAATGCCAAAAAGGTAAACCAAGCACCAATAGGTGCTGAAGCAATCATGACAGCTTCAGCCACTTTCATGCGCCAGATGATGGCAATAATGGCAGCGATTCCCATCACTGCATAGATAAACATCGACATCCAAGCGGCAGGAACATGGACATAAATAATTCGAAAACTATCACCCTGTTGGTAATCAGCAGGTGCCAATACCAATCCATCATATAATCCCCAACATGTTAAGGCGATTGAAATCAATAATAGCCATTTTAAAAAGTAGCCACTGATTCGATAGAATGAAGGAGGGGAACCCAGTTTATGGTACAAGGTTACGATTGCATTTGTTCTTTGTTTTTTCATAAAATTACTTAAATTACATGTAGTGGTGAACCTATGTGTTCGCCCTTTTATTAGATAACTATATCATTGAAGGCAGACACACAGGTCTACCCCTACGACATTTTTTTATTCTAAATTTATTTTTATAGCCGCCGCAGAGGCAAATGGTACCAAGGTAAAGCTCAAAACCAACATGCCACTTAATAATAACAAATGTTGGCTGGCTGAATTGCCCAATGCACTTTCAACCACAGCACCAGCACCAAATATTAACACAGGTGCCAATAATGGCATAACCAAAACGGTCAATAATAAGCCTCCATGTTTTAAACTCATGGTAAGGGCAGAACCAATCGAGCCAATAAAACTAAATATCGGTGTACCAATTAATAATGACAACATCAAAACGCCATATGAAGAACTGGGTAAATGCAGTAATACGCCCAAAACTGGAGCGAATAATACCAATGGTAGCCCTGTTAATAACCAATGGGCCAATACTTTTGCCATCACAGCCATTGATAATGGATAAGATGTTAATACATAAGATTCAACACTGCCATCATCATAATCGTTTTTGAATATCTGGTCCAAAGTCAATAAACTCGCTAACAATGCCAAAATCCAAATCACAGCTGGAGCAATCAATGCCAATGTTTTTGCGCCACTGCCCAAACCCAATGGAAACATGGTAACAACCAATAATTGAAACACCAAGGGCTGATAGATTTGGGATTTTTTTCTTAAACCCAGGGTTAAATCACGTTTGACTAATGACAGAAATGGCTTCATCTTTGCATCTCTAAAACTAGCTCATGGGTGATCTTTTTTCTAATACTTGGGTTGTCATGCGCTGTAATAATCAATATTCCTTTGTTATCAATGTGTTGATTTAACAATTTTAACAACCAATCACAACCGGCCACATCTAAATTAACAAAGGGTTCATCCAATATCCATACCGTGTGTTTAATCAGGGTTAAGCGTGCCAGTGCTAGTCGTTTTTTTTGACCGGCTGATAAACTTCCAGCAAACTGGTATTCATAACCTGCCAAGCCTACTTTATCCAATGCGTCTTCTGCTTGTTTTTCTGAAACATCGATGCCTTGTATCTGTAGAAATGAACGCAAATTCTCTAAACAATTGAGTTCTTTTTTATTGCCTGTCTTATGACCAATAAAAAACGAATCATCAAACCACTGATCTTTGCTTTTCAATAAATCAATGCTTTTGTATTCAATATTTCCTAATTGAATACTCCTTAAACCAGCAATCGATTCAAGCAATGTGGTTTTACCAATGCCATTTGCTCCACTGATTAACAAAGACTGTCCTTCTGCTAATGTAAAAGACACAGGTTCAAACAGGGTAAATTGACCCCGTTGACAACTGACATCTGTGGCTTTGATTATTGGCATAATTTCTCGTTGAATCAGGATCTCTGAGTAAGATGAGCCATGCCCATCATTTTTGTGATAGGTTGGGATTGCCCACCGAAATATAGTATTAGTAAGATACTATTTTATTTAGGATTTCCAAAAAGCTATTTTTTCAAATTACACTCCAAAGAACAAGCAATATGTATGTTTAATCTTTTATTTTTACAGACTAGCAGTTTTATTTCTTTTAATAATGTTACCATCGTGTTTTTTAATAACGAGAATAAAATGTTTAAGAAATTACCATTAATCACCATTCTATTAATTTCATTATCTCTTTTGGCTTGTGCAGAAGAAAAAGAAGGACCAGCAGAAAAAACTGGTAAGAAAATTAATAGCACTAATAAAGAAGTTAAAAAAGACAGCAAAGATCTGGGCAAAAAAATATCAGAAAAAATGGATAATGTTAAAGAAAAAACAAGTGAAACTTTAGATTCATTTAAAGAAAAGACTGGAGAAACTGTTGGCTCATTAAAAGAAAAGACTGGAGAAACTGTTGACTCACTAAAAGAGAAAACTGGAGAAGTAGTAGATACTTTAAAGGAAAAAACTGAAGATGTAAAAGAAGCCACCAAAGAAACGATTGGCAATCTTAAAGAAAAAACAAAAGACACAGCTGAAAAAGTTAAAGAAAAAGCAGAAGAATTGATAGAGGATAAATAAACGTGATTCATGTTTTTTTAAAAAAGAGGTGTTTGTTTATGCACAGAATAGCCATTGTTTTGTTATTCTTTATTCTTGTTGCTTGTAAACCAACACTAACTAATACTGGCACTCGTTTGATTGATAAGCCATATATTGAACTAGGTGAAAGGTTATATGGTCTTTCAGTTAAGTGTTGGGACAGAAGAGAGGGATTGTTAGAAATTATTCAAATAGTTCAAAAGGTTATATCTGATAACAACTATATCATTACGGTCCATTCGTATCGCACAGATGCCTACTTACCACATGGAACAGTGATTAAAGGCAGTGGTATTGTTGACCCACATTTTAAAGTATCACTATTAAAAAATGGCACGAAAACTGAAGTCATAACAGAAGAGCGAGGTAGGGCTTATGGAAGGAAGGAGTATTATAGCAGTGAAGTAAGAAGTTGGTTAAATGGGTCTAATCGATGTTCTCGCCACAGATAGATTTTAGTCATCCTTTTTTATACATTTATAACAAATGTTAATATTTCGTTAAAATATTGTTGACATTTTTGTAACGCATCTATAATATCCCGCTCCATCTTAAATATTGAGGAAGAAACCTCTTTAAAAAACGATAAAACAAAATTATGAAAAAACATTATTTACACAATTTAATATCAAGCAGCATGCTGAATAGACGTGGGGATTTCCCGTGTCAATCTCAGTCATGGACTGTTATGTAATAATGCCTTTTATACATTCTAAAAGGCGCCGATAGCCTTTTAGGAAAACTTTTAAAAAAGCCCTTTTTGGTTATCCAAACAGGGCTTTTTTTATGCCCAAACGAAAGTTTAAAATAAATACAAAAGAATTTTTTCATCAAAGGATCTGTTTCTGAATAGCAGACTGGTGCAAGTATCGTTGATATGTTGTATGCCGATGAATTGATGCGTTAGATAGCTAAGTGGCTTAAAGCAATCACAATAAAGTGATCATACCCATTAGGGTACCGAAGGTTCGAATCCTTCTCTAACTTTGATAGCTCAGTTGGTAGAGCAGCAAACATTTAATTTGCCCGTCGCAGGTTCGATTCCTGCTCAAAAACCAGCCGAAAGGCACAGGCGAGAGCCATATCTAATGAAAAGACTTGTAACGTCTCTAAACATTACGGGTCAGTCTCAGTTTGGTGAGCGAGAAGCTCATTGTTATTTTTAGTAACAACGACACGGCCGTCGACAAACAACGACCACGCAGGAAGGCATTGAATTGATTCAATGATTTCATGCCAATAATGCATTGTTTTGCTTTTCAAACCTAATGGTTTTGAATTGAGAAACTAGTGATTGAAGTTAAGGTACAAACCTTTTAGGACGTATCAGATAAATAAGGATTTGAGTGACTTCAAGATTTAGTGGAACCAAAACAACCCATTGATGGCCACTGAGTGGTCGTGAGATTGATTTTTTATGAATTTGATTTAAGACATTTTATTGATGACTTGAATCAAAACCAACGCAAGAGGGCTTGCGGTGGTGCGGTAGGCGAGAAAGGAGAAAGCAAAACTGGTGTCAGAATTTTCTGGCATCAGTCTCATGTTAGTAAAACATGAAAACAAGTCACCCACAGGGTGTATTTTTTAACGAAAACAACGAGGTTTATATGACTGAGTTTTATTAGGTGCAACATTTTTTAAAAATACAATGTTTGCACAGGAGAATTATGATGATTTTTAGAAAAAGAATAGTTATCGCAGATAACGAACGTGCTTTGGTCTTTCGAGACCGTCAGTTAACAGAAGTATTGGCTACAGGCGTACACTACATTACTGATGTTTTAGGACGTGTAAGTGTCAAAGTTTTTGATGTAACTGACCCAGAGGTTAGAAACATTCAAATCAAATCTTTGATGCGCAATAAAGCGCAAGTGTGCAAACAGTATTTTGAAGAAATTTCAACCGATGAAACTGAAATTGCTTTGATATACATTGATGGTAAATTTAAAAGTTTAATGGCCCCACAGTCTGAAAAGATTTATTGGAAAACCATTAAAATTGATGTGACTAAAATTGATATATCTACAGATATTCAAGCCACAGATAAATTGATGACCTTGGTGGCTAAATCAGCATCATCTTCTGTTTTGTCCAAAGGCTTGTTGATCAAAGAAGTTGTTAATAAGCAAATTGGTTTGTTGTTTATTGATGGTCAATTTATCAAAGTATTGTCCGCTGGTAAATACGGTTTTTGGAACTACAGCAAAACTGTAGCGATTGAAATTGTAGAAACTCGCGCACAAAGCATGGATGTCACAGGTCAAGAAATCTTGACCAAAGACAAAGTCAGCTTGCGTGTTAACTTGTCTGCTACTTTTAAAGTCGCAGATGCCAAAACTGCAGTTTCCAGCTTGTCTAACTACGCAGAGTTTTTATACACTGAATTGCAATTGGCGTTAAGAAAAGCCATTGGTACACAGACTTTGGATGCCTTATTAACAGACAAAGAATCTATTGATTCCTATGTCCGTAAAAGTGTTACAAAAAAAGTGGCCGAGTTTGGTTTGAGCTTGTTAGATGTGGGTGTCAAAGACATCATTTTACCTGGTGAAATGAAAACCATTTTAAACCAAGTGGTCGAGGCTGAAAAAGCCGCCAAAGCCAACATTATTAAACGCCGTGAAGAAACCGCTGCCACCCGTTCTTTGTTAAACACTGCGAAGTTAATGGATGAAAGCACAACTTTAAGACGTTTAAAAGAGTTGGAAACATTGGAAAAAATTGCTGATAAAGTGGATAAAATCACTGTCTTCGGAGGCATGGAAGGCGTGATTCAAGACACAGTTAAAATCAGTGTTTGAGCCAGAATTAGATCAGGGTAAATTAACATTGCTCTGGTCTAATTTTACATGTAGGGAGGTAGTGAAAGGAGACTTTGGTATATAGAAACATCTCAGGCTTTCATCGATTTTCAATATCAAGAAAAATTATTGTAGGGTTGGTCGTTCTATCTCAAAATTATTTGACGTAGAGATTGGAAATCGCTGGGCGCCCCAAAGGGCTTGCCTTTTAGAATGCATCTGCGTTGTTATAGTTTAAAAGAATATGAATAACTATTAATTTTAAAATATGCCTAGCAGCTACACACTAAAAGACAAGCTGAGTTGTCTCTCTATACCAAAGTCTCCTTTTGGTAGAGCCCTGGATTTTGATTCCAGTGGTTGTTGGTTCGAGTCCATCCTTCCCTGCCATTACAATCATAATAAAATAACAGGAGAACAATCATGAATACTAAAAATTCAAATTCAAACAATAATTTTTTCTTTCGAGACAACAAGTAAGAGGAAAAAGGGATACCCATCCGAAACGAACGTGAAACGTGGGAACAGAATCGTTCACAAGGACAAAGAGTTGGTTGAAAAATTAGGCAGAAACGATCCGTGTCCATGCGGTTCAATTAGAATCTTTAAAAACTGCTGCTTGAAATCGGGCAGATATGATGGATCAATCAGGGATTACTACTTTTAGGTAGTCAAAATAACAGAAGTTCAGAACAGTTCTGAACTTCTATCAATCAAAAATAGTGCAAAAATCTATATCGGTAACTCACCATTTAACATGCCTTTGCGAAGCAATTCAATCTTCTTAAGTATAGCGTAATATTCATTTGAAACATTTTCTTTTGAAAAACTCAATGCCACCAATTGTTGTTGGTATTTTTTAATTTCTGAGTTTGTACCTGTCTCTTATACACATCTCCGAGCCCACGAGACAGGCAGAAATCTC
>OJDV01000421.1_pt1 | contig 15035 bp, 12 predicted proteins | sample 1592911 | NCBI WGS metagenome assembly OJDV01 (sample SAMN05416860, study PRJEB24817) | seawater metagenome | isolation source: Sea water | place: Canada:Atlantic | collected 2013-11 | reverse complement strand
CTACACAGAGTAGATCGTCGGCAGCGTCAGATGTGTATAAGAGACAGTATTGATAGCCGCACCAATCACGATTCATTAAAAAATGGCGCTAAAGTAGTTTACTTAAACAAAAAAACACGCGGTGAGTCAGTATCAATGACCATCAGCCTTGATTTTGGTAATGTTGATGCATTGTATAACAAAGGCACCATCGGCGGACTAACTGGATCTATGCTAAATCGTGGTACTAACAAATACAACCGCGAAGAACTACAAGCTGAGTTTGACAAGCTCAAAGCCAATGTTAATGTGTTTGGTTCTGCATCAGGCGCGGGCGTATCTGTACGAACGACTAAAGATAATTTAATTGCTGTTTTAGATTTGGTTGAAGAAGTTTTCAAAAATCCAAGTTTTGATGCCAAAGAATTAGAAGTATTAAAACAAGAAAGAATCGTATCTCTTGAACAGCAAAAACAACAACCAACTTCACAGGTGTTCAGACAGTTAGGTCAATACTTAAATCCTTATGAGCCAGGTCATCCACTTTATCAAATGAACATTGACGATGAAATTGCTGCCATTAAGAAAATATCATCAGATGATTTAAAAGATTTCCATGTATCCTTCATGGGTGCTCAAGATGCAGATATTGGAGTGATTGGAGATTTTGATCAGGCATCAGTACAAAATAAATTAAACCAAATCATCGGAGATTGGGACAGTAAATCAAATTATGAAAGAATTAAAACATCAGTTGCTAATGTTGATGGTATTAATAAATTTGTTGACACTCCTGATAAATCTGGCGCAGCATTTGGTGCCATGATGAAATTTGAAATGGATGATTCGCATCCTGATTATCCTGCCTTAGAAATGGCCAATCAAATGTTTGGTGGTGGTTTCTTATCTAGCCGTTTGGCTGATAGGTTACGCCGCAAAGAAGGTTGGAGTTATGGTGCAGGATCATTCTTTAATGCTAGCTCATATGATGAAGATGCCACTTTTGGTGCTTATGCTATTTGTGCTCCAGAGAATTTAGAAAATGTCGAAAGAGGTTATTTTGAAGAGTTTGACCGTGTACTTAAAGATGGTTTTACTCAGCAAGAGTTAGATGATGCAAGAAAAGGCGTTCTTCAAAACAATAAAATTGACCGTGCTAAAGATGGCCGTTTGGTCAGAATGTTAGCTGGAAACATCGATTTAAACAGAAGCATGCAATGGGATAAAGATTATGAACAATCCGTTACAGATTTAACCATATTACAAGTTAATATGGCTGTAAAAAAGTATTGGAAACGTGATAAAATCTCAGTCATCAAAGCGGGTGATTCCACTAAGATGAACCCAGATGCAGGAACTACCGAGTCTGAATAAGATATAAGTTAAACTCTAAAGTCAAAAGGCCCATGGTTTTAATCATGGGTCTTTTTTTTGCGTTGAGTTTTAGATTTATATATCATTGAAATATTAAATCTGTAGTGTGTATGGAGTTAATTGGCAATAATATAACTGTTGCGACCTTTTTCTTTTGCTTGATATAGGGCTCTATCAGCGCGAGAAATCATTGAGTCTTGTGTGTCTTGTTTTTTAAATAATGTAGCACCAATACTGACTGTCACAGATAAATCTACTTCACTGTTATTTTCTTCAACTATTTTATTAATTTTTTCACAATACTTAATCATTCCTTTTTCATCCACATCTATAACAATTATCACAAACTCCTCTCCTCCCCACCTAACCAAAGTATCATAATAGCTAATGGATTCCAATAACACTTCTGCCACTTTTTGTAACACCTGATCACCCTTGGCATGACCAAATGTATCATTTATGTTTTTAAAGTGATCCAAATCCACCATCAATATTGCGAATGTTTTATCAGTAGCAACAGTCTTATCTAGTTCTTTCTGGAAAACACTATTCAAATGATTTCGATTATAAGTGCCTGTAAGCTCATCTGTTATGGCCAAATGATGAAGTCTCTGTTGGCTCATAAAAACTGCCCGCCTTGATCTGTCAAAAATAAAAGCGCCTAAAAATCCAAAAGAAAAACTACAAAGTATCCAAAACACATGCATTCCTAAAAGATAAACCTGACACAATAAAAATCCAAAAAACTGCCAAATAACCCTCTGTGATAAATGGGGAATAGTTTTCTAGCCGACTTAAAATATACACATGTCCTATAATAGATGCTACTGGAAAAAACATCAGAAGCTTTATCACCAAACTATAAAATCTTTTTTTATAAGCCAAAAAACTTATCGAAAACAAAAGTGGCACAACAAAAAACATGTGAATTTGAATCATCACCGTTTGTACCGGCTCTGACGCCCAAGACTTGTCCAAAAAACTAAAAACAATATAGAGAAGTGCTGTTAGAAATGTAATGGCAGCAATTTGAATTTGTCTGGCTGGTTTATCCCATTTTTTATATAATTGATATGACGATTCATCTGGAAATCGATGAGGCAACTCAAACGGAAGAATGTATTGTAGTAATTTTTGCATAGAACCTTATTAAACTTCTGTTGTACCAAGTATAGCTAGACTCAATCTAACCAACCCCCAATAACAATTTATTATATATCACTGGTTTTTGATTGCAAAGAGATAAAATATCGCATTAAAAAACGATTTAAACATGATAAATGTAATCTGATGAGAATTTTACATACTTTATTTTGTGATTGAATACCGAGAATTGACTTTAAGATCCGACATTTGATTTTAAAACACGATCATTGCAAAGGGCTCAGCGACGCGGAAATATAATTGTATTAGAAAATCATGAGATTGCCGTGGTCGAAATGATGATGTGACTGATTCTACTTCATCAACAGAAACTAAAGAATTCGACCTAGAATTGAGGCAACTTTTACCAACTACCTGTACTTTCCATCTCTGACCACTTGTCATGAGATGGCAGGCTGCCACCTTCTTGAAGTAATTCAATTGAAATTCCACTTGGGTCTTTGACAAATGCCATTCGACCATCTCTGGGTGGCCTTAATATAACCACTCCTGAATCTTCTAATTTTTGGCAAATATCATAAATATTTTCAACAGAAAATGCCAAATGACCAAAAGCATTGCCAGAAACATATTCACCATCATCCCAATTATGGGTTAATTCTATTTCTGGTTCGCCCTCAGCAGTTGCAAGATAATATAAGGAAAAACGTCCTGCTTCATAATCTTTGTGTCTGATTAAGGTTAATCCTAGCAAATTTTGATAAAAATGCAGTGATTTTTCAATGTCAGACACACGAATCATGGCGTGTAAATATTTCATATAATGACCAACTTATTCTTGATTTAGGTGTTCAATAAAATAATTACTTTGCATGGTATGCAAGTGTAATGAAGAACCCTCACCTTCAACTAGACCATGGCGTCTGTTAGGGTAAGCCATAAAATCAAATTGACGGTTGTGTTTTATCAGCTCATTTTGTAAGCGCTCGGTTCCTTGATAATGCACATTATCATCACCTGTGCCATGTATTAGTAACAACTTACCTGTTAGATTTTTAGCATGGGTAATGGCAGAGGCTTCTATGTAATTGTCTTCAAACTCAGTGAGCAAACCTGAATACCTTTCTTGATAGATTGAATCATAAAGGCGCAAGTCAGGTACCGGTGCTCGTGAAACTCCAACATGGAATTGTTCAGGGTATCTAAACATAACATTTAGTGTTAATGTACCACCACCAGAGTGTCCCCAGACTCCTACTCTATCGCAATCAATATAATCCCAGCGTTGACACATGGCTTTTAATGCATCTGACTGATCTCGTGCTCCCAAAGGGCCAACATTTCCGTATATTGTTCGTCTCCAATCACGGCCACGTGGTGCAGCTGTACCACGATTATCAACCGAGGAGATTAGAAAACCTTTTTGTGACATCATTATGCTCCAAACATTTCTCATTGAATAAACATCTCTGACCGTTTGCCCAACAGGATCTCCATAGACAAAATGAATGATGGGGTATTTCTTTTTAGAATCAAAATGTGGAGGTCTCATCATATATCCATCCAATCGTAATCCATCTTGGGCTTCTACGCTATAAAACTCTAAATCTCCCATAGACAAATTGGCTATTTTATCTGCTAGCTCTTTGTTGTCTTCTAATACATGGTGTACTTTATGATCTGGTAATGATATCAATGATGACACTGGTGGCTTTAAGAAACTGGATACCGTATGAATCGCCCATGTAGAGTCAGCCGAAATTTTGTAACTGTTGGTGCCTTGATTTTCAACTGGTGTCACCTGTTCCATTTGACCGCTGCCATCTAAACGACTGCGGTGAAGATAACGTTGTGCAACATTATCAGGTGATGCCATAAAATAAAGCCAATTATTCTCTTCATCTACAGAGACAAATTCAGTGACATCAAAATCACCTGGAGTCAAATCTGTGACACTTTTGCCATCACGAGAAATTCGGTAAATGTGTTTCCAACCATCTCTTTCACTTTTCCATAAGAATGATTGTGAATCTTTCAACCAATTCGGGTCTTCCAATGTATCTAGAAAAGTCTCTTCTTTTTCAACAAATACTGGAGATATTTTACCAGTCATTGCATCTGCATAAAATACAGTATTGGTGTCTTGTTTACGATTCATCTGTTGTATGAGGATTTGCTCTGCATTATCAGCCCAGGCCATGCGAGGGACATACATGTCCTTTGGTACTCCTGGTAATGTGACCCAAATGGTTTCAGGCTTTTCAATAGGCACGATACCAATGCGTGCTCCTGAATTCTCTTCACCTACTTTTGGATAAGGAATGGCAGTTACTTTGGGATACAGCGTATCGGTGTTATTGATGATAAAGAAATCTTTTGCTGCATGTGTATCTAACTGCCAATATGCAATACGTTTACTGTCTGGGCTCCAACGGAAACCATCTTGAATGCTAAATTCTTCTTCATAAGCCCAATCAAACAGACCGTTGATAATGGTGTCTGATGCGTCGGTAGTCAGTGCAGTAATTTTACGGCTTTTTAAGTCTTGTACATAAATATTGTTGTGCATCACATAAGCAAATTGAGATCCATCTGGTGAAAATTTACCAAACATCATTTGTGATGGTTCAGATTTTTCATCACCTAATTTCCACAAATCATCATTGGCTAAATTCAATACCCAATATTCACCTCGGGTTTTGTCTCGCCATACATATTCGGCATTGGTATAAATGAGTACCAATGATCTGTCCTTGGACCATTTGTAGTCATCTATAGGCAAAGCTTTGTCTGAGCCTTTTGGAGTCAGTTGTGCCAATGTGATCAATATAGTACGTTCTAAAGTGGCAGGATCGTAGCTTACAATCTCTTCATACAACTTAATGTCATCACCATATCTATCTTTTTCAAGCTCAGCATCTTCAAAACCTTTGGCTGTTTCTAGTGCGGTAAAACTAGCGCCTTTTTCACCCCAACGGACAACTCCGGGGCGTTTAGGATTGTATTCCCATTTTTTAAAGATATCTTCATTGGTTATATTAACGCCATCTGTGTGTTTTACCATTGTTGGTTTCTCCTTCGTTGTGGCGCAGGCTGATAACGAAAATAGCACAGTTGCAATTGCCGATAGTTTTAAAATATTAGTAACTCTTGTCATTTATTATATCCTGATATGGTTAATACCAACCTGCACTGTGAAGGATGGCAATAATAATTAGTGAATTATCATACAACAATTTCTGATTATTGCAATATATATGAAATATAAATATTTAGGCAAGAATTGTTAAAATTTCGAATGTTGAAATAAAAAAACACACCACCAATATCAGAAGCTTGTCACGATGGCAGATCTAAGATTATTTTAGGTTATTGTCTCGACCCTGGCGTCACATCCAACTCAATTTCTTTGCCGTCTCGCAATACTTTTGCTTTGACTGTTTTGCCAATTTTTAAAGCTTCTAATATATAAGTAAAGTCATAGAGATTCTCAATTTTTGTACCAGCCAATTCAATCAGAATATCGCCACTTTTAATGCCTGCTTTATCAGCTGGTGAATCCTTAGTGGTTCCTGATAGTAACACACCTGTAACATCATTGGCATAATCAGGAATGGTACCGATATAAGCTCGAATCCCTCCTCGCAAGTCCTTGTTTTTCTTGGGCTTTTGTTTTTGGTAATCTAAAGGTTTTTCATCTAAGGCCAAACCACGTACAATTAATGCCACTAACTTTGAGATCTTAGCAATGCCCTCATAATTAATAAGATCTGCGGTGTCTCTGGGGCTATGGTATTCAGTATGTGATCCTGTAAAAGCCGATAAAACTGGCACATTGTATAAGTAAAAGCTCATGGCATCGGTAGGTAAGTAGGCATCTTCTTGTACAACAATATTTAAACCCACTGGGGCATTGCGTTGTTCAACTATATCATTCCACTGCTTACTTGATCCCGTACCTTGAATAATGGCTGCGTCTTTTAATCGACCAATCATATCTAGATTGATGTTGGCCATGATCTTTTCTGAAAGTTTATCTTTGCCTATTTTCTTTACAAAATCATTTGATCCCAATAAACCCAATTCCTCACCGCTCCAAAAGGCAACTATAATGTCACGCTTGGGTGAAAATTTGTCTTGTTTTTTTAAATGGACCAAATATTCTGTGATTAAAAGCAATCCAGAAACACCTGACGCATTATCATCAGCACCAACATGAACCTTTCCAGCTTCTTCATCTCTTGCCAATGAAGTGGATGTCTCTCCATGACCCAAGTGATCATAATGTGCTCCCAAAATAACTGCAGGCAATTCAGAACTGCCTTTTAGGACACCAATGACATTCTGCCCTGTTTTTTTATCTTGAATTAAATCGACGTGGGCTGAAACCTCAACACCATCAATATCGAACCCCATCAAAAATTTCCCAGCATCTAGTTTTTTTTGTATGGCATTCCAATCTTTATCCATGTTTTTTAACCAATTATTCGCTAAATCAGTACTAATCGATATAACAGGCATACTGCCTTTGGCAGTGGAAACATCAAAACTCAATGGTACCAATTCTGATTTTACAATGGTATTTGGGCCGTGAACAAAAATAACACCTTTGGCACCATGTTTTCTGGCATTGAGTACTTTATTTCTGTCACTTGAAAAACGGTTTATTTTCACACGTTGATCAGCATCTATGTCTTCGGGCATAAATCGCATCACTAAAACCCACTTGTCAGTGACATCCAAGTGAATATACGAATCATAATTATCGCCTGCTTTTTCACCTTCTGGCTCAGTGATACCATAACCTGCAAAGACTACAGGGGCTTGAGAAAATTCACCTAATCCTGAAAACACCAATGGACGAAAGTCTTTATCAACAATCATATCTGTATCGTTAACAATGAGTCTGTTGTTCTTTCCTAGATTCGTGCCAGCATTAAATTCAAAGTTATGGTGAAAAGATTGTGACTGCCATGGCTCTAAACCCATTGACTTGAGTTGTTCAGCTAAATATTTAGCTGCTTTTGCCTCACTTTCACTGCCAGTGAGTCTGCCACCTGCTGTAGTTAATTCCAACAAGTGTTTCTTGGCCAATTCTGCATTAATTACGGGGATCGATTTTGCATTAACCCCAACAATTTGAAAGGCTAAAATTAATAAAAGTATCATTTTCATAAGTATTAACTCAATTAAGTTTTAAAGCATCTAGTGCTGCTTGGTGGTTCCACTTGGCTCGGAAAATTTGCGAAACATTGTTGTTGTCTTTTTTACGGGTCCAATACAATTCATCACCTTCTGGTGTAAAGACAGGCAATCCATCAAAACCCATCATATCAGTGACCCGTAATGGTTCTTTTTTACCAGCCACATCGACAATGTACAATTCAAAATTTGCAAAGCCATTGATGTTGGTTGTGTATATTATGTATTTTTGACTCGGATGATAATAAGGCGCCCATGACATGTTATTGGTATTGGTTAGTTGTTTTTTATCTGTGCCATCGATATTCATCGTGTATATTTCTGCAGTGGCACCATTGGCAGCAAATCTGCGCCAAACAATTTTTTTATTGTCTGGTGAGAAAAATGGTCCTCCATCATATCCAAGATGAGTGGTTAATTGTTTCACTTCTGAACCATCTGCTTTCATGATGTAGATATCCATCATATAAGATGGATCCATGGCGAATGTTTTTTTGTCTTCTATACTCATGTTTTTAGCTTGGTTATTAAACCCATTGCGGTTTGAAGCAAAAGCTATCCACTTTCCATCTGAAGAAAAACTGCCTTCAGCATCATAACCTAATTCGCTGGTTACTTGACGGGTCCCAGATTTGTCTTTAATAAAAATATCGTAGTATTCATCATAATCCCATGAATAACGCCGCTCTTTTCCTGAAGCACGAAAATCCAGTTCTTCTTGTTGTTTTTTCTTAGCATTTGAATCAAGATGGGTTGAAGAATATAACATTTGTTCACCATCAGGATGAATCCAAGCACAAGTGGTTTTACCTGTTCCATTTGAGACCATTTCCACATCTCCCATTTCTAAATCCATTTTAAATATTTGATAATAAGGATTATCATCTAATCTTTCACTTTGGAATATCAACTGTGTACCATCAGCTGAAAAATAGCTTTCACCAGACCTCTTACCTGCAAACGTTAACTGATTGATATCACTTAATAACTCAACTTTTGGCTCAGTCTTCCCCTGTTTTACATTTTCAGACATGGCTGGAGGCTTAGGTGCTTCTAAGATTTGATTTTTCTGCTTATTTTCAGAACATGCAGAGAGTACCAATAGACTCAAAATGGTTATATATTTCATTTAATTTCCTAAAGGTTTTTTACTGTATTTTCTAATTCTTTGGCATAATTCATCGCCAATTTTTCATCTTGTGCTTCAACCATTACCCGTAACATGGGTTGTGTACCTGAAGCACGAATAAGTGTGCGCCCTTTGTTTGCCAGTTTTTTATCTATTTCTAAAGCATGATTTACAAGCTCTGGGTGTCGTGCCAACGATTTTGCATTTTCTATTGTGATATTTATTAATACCTGCGGGTACAAAGGCAATTCTTCAGCCAAATCTTTGAGGCTTTTGCCTTCATTTTTCATAACAACCAGAACCATTAGCGCGCTGACTATGCCATCTCCAGTTGTTGCTAAATCAAGATTTAAGATATGCCCAGATGATTCTCCACCCAAATGCCAATCGTGTTTTTTTAATAATTGGTGAACATATCTGTCTCCAACATCTGCACGTTTGAATTCTATGCCCAAAGATTCTAATCCAACCTGCATGGCTTGGTTACTCATGAGTGTGCCCACCACCCCGCCATTGAGTTTTTTGTTTTTATGTAAATGTTTAGCAACAATAAAAATCAATTGATCTCCGTCTATCACCTTCCCATAATGATCAATCATTAATACACGATCGCCATCACCATCCAGTGCAATGCCTAGGTCAGCACCTGTTTCTAATACTTTTTCTTGTAGAATTTGAGGTTCAGTTGAACCGCAGTCTTGATTTATATTTAAGCCATCTGGCTTATTGGCCACAACGGTAACATCGGCACCCAATTCTGAAAACACTTGAGGCGCAATGTGATAAGTCGCACCATTGGCACAATCGACTACTATTTTTAATCCTGCTAAACTTTGTTGTCTAGGGAACGTGCTCTTACAAAATTCAATGTAACGTCCGGCTGCATCATCAATACGGCTGGCTTTGCCCAATAATTCACTACTAACTGTGATGAATTCTCTTTCCAATTCTTTTTCTATTGCCAATTCCATTTCATCAGAGAGTTTTTCTCCGTTATTGTCAAAAAACTTAATACCGTTGTCATAGAAAGGATTGTGTGAAGCACTGATGACTATTCCGGCACTGGCATGCATAGAACTGGTCATCCAGGCCACAGCGGGAGTAGGCATTGGTCCCAATAATTGACAATTTGTACCAGCAGAAGCTAAACCAGCTTCTAAAGCAGATTCCAACATATAACCAGAAATCCGTGTATCTTTGCCAATGAGTATGTTATTTGATGGTGAAAGCTTGCCAAGAACCACTCCCGCTGCGCGACCAAGCCTGAGTGCAAATTCTGCAGTCATCACTTTACCGCCAACTTCGCCTCTGATGCCATCTGTACCAAAATATTTTTTTTCTGTCATAATTTAATAAAACTCGTCATTCCTGCGAAGGCAGGAATCTAATATTAATAACCATCATCCTTCGTGAGATTCCTGCCTTCGCAGGAGTGATGGTTAACTGATTAATGCTTGTGTTACTTTCAGTACATCAGATGTGGCTTTAACATCGTGAACACGCAGGTATTCTGCTCCTTGCTCATAGGCAAATTGAGCAATCGCTAAACTGCCATATAGCCTGTTATTGACACCTTCATTTAAGATTTCTCCAATCATAGACTTACGCGAAACACCTATAAGAATTGGATAACCCAATGATTTTAATTGTTTTATGTTCTTAAGTAAAGCCAGGTTGTGTGCTAATGTTTTACCAAAGCCAATACCTGGATCCAAGACAATGTTTTCGGGTTTAATCCCAGCAGACAAGCAATTATCCAACCTGGCTTTAAAAAAGTCTTTGACTTCAGTCAAGACATCGCCATATTCTGGATTATTTTGCATAGATTTGGGCTGGCCTTTTTTATGCATAAGGCAAACTGGTAACTGCGATTCGGCCACAATTTCAATACATCCTTCAGACTGTAAAGCGTTGACGTCATTAATAAAATTTGCTCCAGCTCGAATGGCTGCTTGCATGACCTGTGATTTGGATGTGTCAATGGATATTGTAACCGCGGGGTGTAACTTTCTTATTGCGGATATAACTGGTACTGTGCGGTTAATTTCTTCTTCTATTGATACTTTATCTGCACCTGGTCGGGTCGATTCGCCACCAATATCGATAATGTCAGCACCTTGTTGAATTAAATCTAAAGCTTGATTGACAGCATTATCATGTGACAAGAATTTTCCACCATCTGAAAACGAATCAGGGGTCACATTAATGACCCCCATTATCTTGTAGCTAATTGACATCAATTATACTGAAGGTGCTTCTTCACCAATATTGCTGTCGCCTTTATCTTCTGTTTTTGGAGCAGAAGGTTTAACCGGTGTATCATCGTCATCAACCCAATCTTCTGGAGCTGAAACATCTTTTCTTGCCATTAATTCATCAATTTGTTTTTTATCAATGGTTTCATATTTCATTAAGGCATCTGACATGGCATGTAGTATATCCATATTTTCAGTTAATAGCTTATAGGCCCGATCATAGTTAACATCAATAATTTTCTTAATGGCTTCATCAATGAGTTTGGCTGTCGCATCAGATAAATTTTTATGTTGTGTCACTTGACGTCCTAAGAACACTTCGCCTTCGTCTTCAGAATATAACATTGGGCCAAGGCCTTCTCCAAATCCCCACTTAGTCACCATGTTTCGTGCGATATCTGTTGCTACAGAAATATCGTTAGAGGCACCTGTAGTGATAGCGTCTTTACCACCAATGAGCTCTTCTGCAATTCTACCGCCATATAAAGTAGATATTTGAGACTCTAACAAGTTTTTAGATTGTGAATACCTGTCTTGTTCTGGTAAAAACATAGTCACACCCAGAGCACGGCCACGGGGAATAATTGTGACTTTATAAACTGGATCATGTTCTGGTACCAATCTGCCAACGATAGCATGGCCAGCTTCATGATAAGCCGTATTTAGCTTTTCCTTATCATCCATTACCATGGACTTGCGTTCAGCACCCATCATGATTTTATCTTTCGCTTCTTCAAAACAATCCATGTCTACCAGTTTTGCGCTTTTTCTTGCTGCAAATAAAGCAGCTTCATTGACCAAGTTGGCTAAATCAGCTCCTGAAAAACCTGGAGTTCCTCGAGCAAGGTTACGCGGTTTTACATCATCAGCTAATGGCACTTTTTTCATGTGTACTTTTAATATGGCTTCACGTCCTTTTATATCTGGTAAAGGAACGACCACTTGTCTATCAAAGCGGCCTGGTCTTAATAAAGCTGAATCTAAGACATCTGGTCTATTTGTTGCAGCAATAACAATGACGCCTTCATTGCCTTCAAAACCATCCATTTCTACTAACAATTGGTTGAGTGTTTGTTCACGTTCATCGTGTCCACCACCCATTCCAGCGCCACGTTGTCGACCAACAGCATCAATTTCATCAATAAATATAATACAAGGAGAGTTCTTTTTAGCTTGTTCAAACATATCACGAACACGCGATGCACCTACACCAACAAACATTTCAACAAAATCAGAACCTGAAATGGTAAAAAATGGTACTTTGGCTTCACCAGCAATGGCTTTGGCCAATAATGTTTTACCTGTTCCTGGTGAACCAACCATCAATACACCACGTGGAATGTGTCCGCCTAATTTTTGGAATCGGCTTGGATCTCTTAAGAAATCAACTATTTCACCCACCTCTTCTTTGGCTTCTTCAATACCAGCAACATCAGCAAATGTGACTTTAATTTGGTCTTCAGTTAATAGTTTAGCTTTGGACTTACCAAAACTCATGGCTCCGCCTTTACCGCCGCCACCTTGCATTTGACGCATGATGAAAAACCACAAGCCAACCAATAATATGATAGGGAAAATAGTCTCAAATATACGGAACAAGACACTTTCTTCTTTAACTGGCATAAATTTAGCCTGCACATTGCGGGCAATTAACTCATCAACCAATTTTTCGTCATTCGGTGCATTGACAATAATTTGTCTGCCTGTGGTAGTTTCTGCTTGGATAATTTTATGAACACTGGTAGTGCTATTGACAACCACTGATCTAATCTCGTCTTTTTCAAGCATTTGATAAAATTCAGTATAATCGACTTCAGATGAACTGGCATTTTGTTGCACGACAGAATTGAATACTGATAACAGCACCATTAATACCACAACCCATAAAATTATATTTTTTGTCACATTATTCAAAATTTAATTCCTAATACTATTTTTAAATGATTAACCTTTAAAGCCAATGCCTACAGCATAGACTTCTCTGCTTCTTTGTCGTGATGATTTTGGTTTTCGCATCACCACTTTCTTAAAATTCTTTCTTAACTCTGCCAAATAGGCATCAAAGCCCTCACCTTGAAATATTTTGACAGCATAATTGCCATTTTGTTTTAAACATTGATGACAAAAATCTAACGCCAATTCAGCCAAATACATAATACGCGGCTGATCTACGGCGAATGTACCACTTAAATTGGGGGCTATGTCGGATAACACAAGGTCTATTTTTTCATCTCCTACTAAATTCAACAATTCATTTAGTACCGATTCTTCTCTAAAATCTCCTTGTATAAACTCAACACCTTCTATCGGTTCCATTGGTAAAATATCCATGCCAATGATTCTAACATTTTTGGCCGTTTTTCTTCTGGCCACTTGGCACCATCCACCAGGGGCACAACCTAAGTCTACAATATTACTAACATTATTTAAAAGACCATCTTTTTCGTGTAATTCTTCCAATTTAAATGCCGATCGTGCACGGTAGCCTTTTTCTTGGGACAGTTTCACCCAATGATCATCAAAATGTTCACGTAACCAGCTATTTGAACTCTTACTTCTTGCCATCGAACCACAGACTGTTAAAATGCAACATTAACACATTAAATTAAGATTATAAATATAACCAATGAATAAACACGCTATAAAATTTTTAAGAGGACTAAGCCACGATTTAAAACCTGTGGTAATGATTGCCGATAAAGGATTAACCGAAAATGTCATGATGGAAATTGAAGTTTGCCTAGAACTACACGAACTCATAAAAATCAAAATTCGCATGGACAAAGAAACACGTACTCAGTTTATTGCAGAAATTTTAGAAAAAACGGGCGCTCAAAAAATCCAAGCCATAGGTCAAACACTAACAATTTTCTTAGAAAACCCAAAAGAATCTCAATTTGATTTATCACTTTGAAAACTTCTTGAACAAAAAATAAATAATTGTGCAATTAATCGAAAACACAGAATCAGGTTCAAATTTGATCACAACTGTAGATGAGAATTCTATCTACATCAATAAAAGCGAATACAAACAAACCGCTATAGTCAGTAACAACAGTATCGTTACTGACTTACAATTGACAGATATTGCTGATTTAAATGCACAGCATATTGAATATTTGTTGTCCTCAAAGCCAGAACTGATTATTATTGGCTCTGGAGTGCAACACATCTTTCCTGATGTCAGTCTACTAACACCGATTGCACAATTAAATATTGGTTTCGAAGTGATGAACAATAAATCGGCTGCTCGCACTTATAATGTATTGGTAGCAGAAGAACGCAAAGTTGCTTGTTTACTCATTATAGAATAACTATACATTGTTTCATATTGCCCTTCATTTCATAGTACCATTCATAGTAAGCTTTGTTTTTTTTCGCAAAAATTGGTTAAAAGCATTCATTATTATGTCATTAACCCTATTGGTTGATTTAGACCATTTATTGGCAACGCCCATATATGATGCCTCCCGTTGCAGCATAGGCTTTCATCCACTCCATACTTTTATTCCAATTGGCATTTATCTTATAGCCTGTTTTATCCCTAAAATCAGACTAATTGGCATAGGATTAATGGTTCATATGGTTTTGGATTCTGTTGATTGCCAATTGACCAATGGAGTGTGGTTTACTTAAAACCTATTGTATTCAAAACAATAAGCCGTCATTGCGATATTAAAAAAAATCCAAAAAAAAACCCTCATTCTAGAGGGTTTTTTCAAATCTTAACAATTAAAGCGCTTATCTTTGGCGTGCTTTAAATTTTGGGTTTGATTTACATATAACGAAAACCTTGCCACGACGACGTACTACTTTGCAGTCACGACTACGTGTTTTGGCTGATTTCAAAGATGATAATACTTTCATGACAGAACCTTGTTTAGTTGATTATTTATTAAGGTCGTGGATTATACGGACTAAGTTTAAATAATACAACATGATTTTTAAATTAAATTAAATATTCTCTTTATTGTATCAATTGGCACCAATAT
>OJDV01000420.1_pt1 | contig 15074 bp, 15 predicted proteins | sample 1592911 | NCBI WGS metagenome assembly OJDV01 (sample SAMN05416860, study PRJEB24817) | seawater metagenome | isolation source: Sea water | place: Canada:Atlantic | collected 2013-11 | reverse complement strand
CGAGATTTCTGCCTGTCTCGTGGGCTCGGAGATGTGTATAAGAGACAGAAGTATGTTAGGCTTAAAAACTCTGCCTAAAAATTTAGATTCAATGGATGGTTTAGCAGCCGCAGTTTGTCATTTTTATAATGAAGGGCGTATTGAAGTTGGGAAAAGTTATTCTGGTTGGGCAAGTTTTGTAAAACAGAATGAGGATCGAGTAAAAAAATAGACACGTTTGGAACTAATTCTTACACCTCGAACACTATTAATTTTAAGACTTGCGTTTTTATATTATGTAGGTCGAGAGTTCTATTTAACACAGTTCAAAAAAAAGCACAATAAGCTTATTTGGTTTATGATTGTTTTCATCTTTGGTTATTTTGGTTACGCTATATATTTAGCTTTCAGACGAAGATTAATCATTAAACGAAAATTTCAACCTAAATTTAATCTAAGATAAATTAACTAAAAACAAAGGTCATTTCAGGCATCTACATTCACATACCATTCTGCAAACAAGCTTGTCACTATTGTGATTTTCACTTTTCAACTAGTTTGAAGAAAAGAGATGAGATGGTTGCTGCTTTGGCTAAAGAGATTCAACTTAGAAAAGATGAATTTAAGGACACAATAGTTGAAACTATTTATTTTGGTGGTGGAACACCAAGTTTATTAACTATTAAAGAGCTTCAATTTTTAATCGATACTGTTTATAATTTTTATGAAGTGGTTTCAAATCCAGAAATCACACTTGAAGCAAATCCTGACGACCTTTCAGCGAATGAGATCCAAGAGTTATCAGTGTCTCCAATAAACAGATTAAGTATTGGAATTCAATCGTTTTTTGAAGAAGATCTTAAGCTCATGAATCGTGCTCATAATGCTGAAGAAGCAAAAGTGTGTTTAGATTTAGCAACACAACACTTTGAAAACATATCAGTCGATTTAATTTATGGTATTCCAGGTTTAAGTAACGAACGTTGGATGCAAAATATAGAAACGGCATTGTCTTATAAGATTCCGCATATTTCAAGTTATGCACTAACCGTTGAGCCAAAAACAGCTTTAGCAAGTTTTATAAAAAAAGGTCTAATTGATAATGTCGATGATGATAAAGCTCATGAGCAATTTCATTTGCTTGTTGATACTTTGGAACAACATGGTTTTATACATTATGAACTGTCAAACTTTGGCAAGGAAGGCTCCTTTAGTAAAAATAATTCAGCCTATTGGAAAGGGAAATCCTATATAGGTATCGGACCTTCAGCACATTCTTTTAATGGTAAAGAACGTGGTTGGAATGTTCGTAACAATTCAAAATACATTAAATCGATTCAAAGTGAGATACTTCCAATAGAAACAGAGACTTTAACTGCAACAGATCAATACAACGAATATGTAATGACTGGTTTGCGAACAGTTTGGGGAGTGTCGCTTCATAAAGTAGAAGAAGACTTTGGCACAGTTTTTAAGGATTACTTAATAGAACAATCAGAAGTTTTTATAAATCAACATTTATTGTATATTGATGATGAGCATTTACGAGTCACCAAAAAAGGACAATTTTTATGTGATGGAATAGCTTCAGATTTATTTAAAATTAATTTATAGTGTTAGCAACAATACAATACAATTCCAGAAAACTACAAGTAGACTTATCAAAACCTTTGGATATCTCTATTCCAATGCGAGCTTCCATAAAAAATGTGAACGCATGGTATATTGATGAACCAAAAATTCAACCAGTACAATCAGACGATTGGATTGGTAGTGTCGCAGAAGGTGCAGATGTGAATTTTAATAACATTCAGTTTAATCCGCATGCACATGGAACACATACCGAATGTGTAGGTCATATCACTAAAGAATTTCACTCCGTTAATAAAAATCTCAAACAGTTTTTCTTTTTAGCTGAAGTGGTTACAGTTGCTCCTGAACAAGAAGGTGAAGACACTGTGATTTCAAAAAAGCAATTTCAGTTTGCTTTAGGCAATAAAAAGCGTGATGCTATTGTGATTAGAACAATTCCGAATATGAAAGATAAATTGTCTAAACAATATTCAAAAACGAATTGGACGTATTTAAAGGAAGATGCTGTTGAATATTTAGTAAGCAAAGGAATTAAGCATTTATTAATTGACTTGCCAAGTGTTGATAAAGAAGAAGATGGAGGAGAACTTAAAGCTCACAAAGCCTTTTGGAATTTTAATGGCAAACTTCGGAAAGATTGCACAATTACAGAATTTATATATGTTCCAAATAAAGTTGAGGATGGAGAGTATATGCTGAATTTGCAAATTGCTCCTTTCGAAAATGATGCCTCTCCAAGTAAACCTGTTTTATTTAAAGTTCTTAATAATATAAAAGTAAATTTTTAGTCTTTATCAAGGATCTTTAAAGCAATTATAATTCATATGGAAACATTTTTTATCATTATCATTAGTATTTTAGTAACCTTGGCTATAGTTACTATTGTGAAACAATTCAGCGTAAAAAAACGAACAAATTCGCAGTCTGTTATCTTATTGGATAAGATAAAGAAGGTTTGTAAGTTTATTACTGTTGAAGGCGATTTCGCTGAGATATATCATTATGAAGATGTCAAGGAGCGTTTTCTAAAATTGGTTACAAGTCGAAAAAAAGCTTTAGTTGTTATCAACGCTAAAGCTCATGTTGGTTTTGACCTGTCTAAGATTCAATTAGAATCTGATACGAAAACAAAAATAGTAAAGCTATTTCATTTTCCACAGCCAGAAGTACTATCTATTGAAACCGATTTAAATTATTACGATAAGACTGACGGCATGTTCAACAAGTTTGAAGCTTCAGATTTAACCGAATTACACAACGAGGCAAAACTTCATATCATGAACAAAGTGCCCGAAAGTGGTTTGTATGAAATTGCCAAAAAAGAAGCTTTAGATTCCGTTTTACTTATAGAAAGTATTGTAGAGACTATTGGTTGGAAGCTGGATTATTCGGCTTTAAAGATTGAAGATAAAACTCCTAAAAAACTTCAAGAGTGATAGAGATATCAAAGGATAAATCCCGTTTAGATATCAACTTGATTCATGAGTTTTTGACTGAAACCTATTGGGCAAAAGGAAGAACAAGAGATGAAGTTAAAATATCAATTGAACACTGTTTGTGTTTTGGAGTTTATATAGATAACAAACAAATTGGATTTGCTCGTATAGCAACAGATTATGTGGTTTTCACCTATCTAATGGACGTATTTATTCTGCCTGAGTATAGAGGGAAGGGTTATTCTAAACAGCTAATGAAAGTCGTAATCGAAGAGCCATTGCTTCAATCATGTAAAACTTGGATGTTAAAAACATCAGATGCTCACGAATTATATAATCAGTTTGGATATTCAGAATTAAAACATCCAGAAAGAGTAATGGAACGTTTATTAAAATGAATATAGAACAACTCAGAGACTACTGCTTGAAGAAGAAAGGTGTAACCGATGGATTTCCTTTCGATCAAGACACTCTTGTAATTAAAGTACTTGGAAAAATGTTTGCATTATTTCCTTTAGAGAAATGGGAAAAAGGGGAAGGTTCGGTCAACCTAAAATGTGATCCAGATTATTCAGAAGAATTACGTGCCCAATATGAAAGTATTGAAGCAGGTTGGCACATGAGTAAAAAACATTGGAATTCAGTCTATATTTATAAAGGCGAATTACAATCTCAATTTATTCTGGAACTTATTGATCATTCATACGATATGGTCGTTAAAGGCATGACTAAAAAAATGAGAGAAAGCTTAAAATAATAACTGTACTTTTGAATCATAAAATATAACAATGAGTTTAGAAAGAGAATTAAATAAGAGAGCAGATAGTAAATGTGAATTATGTAGTAATGACGAACATTTAGAAGTCTATACACTTGCTCCTATCAAAGATGAAAGTTTAAATAAATCGATTCTAGCATGTAAAATATGTGTTAGCCAAATTGAAGACCCAGAAACGACAGACCCAAACCATTGGAGATGTTTAAATGATAGTATGTGGAGCGAGCATCAAGCTGTACAAGTTACTGCTTGGAGAATGTTGTCTAGATTGAGAGAAGAAGGTTGGCCTAAAGATTTGCTAGATATGATGTATTTGGAAGATGAAGTTTTAGAATTTGCTAAATCTACTGGTGAAGGTGAAGCAGATCCAGAAAAATTAATTCATAGAGATGTTAATGGTGTGGTACTGCAAGTAGGAGATTCTGTAGTGCTTATAAAGGATTTAAAAGTGAAAGGTTCTAGCTTGGTTGCTAAGCAAGGAACTGCTGTTAGAAACATTCGATTAGATCACGAAAACGAAAAGTATATTGAAGGTAAAGTTGGTCCTACGCTTACCGTTATTATTACAGACTACGTGAAGAAAATATAGCTCTACAATTCATAAAAAGATAAAGGCTTGCATGATATTGCAAGCCTTTTTGTTTAAATCAACAGTATTGTATTTTACAATAAGCATTTTGTTATGGGTTGTAAAAAAAATTTAATCATTCTTTTTTTGTATATTAGGTTTCAGAAATTTTTATTTCTATCTCCACAAAAGTAATAACTTATTAAAAGCTCCCAAATTAAGGTTGACCCAACTAAGAGTAAATATTTTATTTTTAATCAACTATATAAACCTTTATTTTTAAAATTATGAAAACAACCATCAAGTTTTTTACCGCAATAACTGTATGTGTATTGCTATTTACAACCTCAATGTCTGCACAAGATGCTACAGCCGATCAAGCAGGACCACAATTTTATGTCATAACTACTATGCATTGGGATTTAGACTATGAAACAGAGGACTCATGGGAAGACATTGAGAAAGAATACCTTAATAAGGTCACCATGAAAAATGAACATATTTTGGGTTCTGGGTTTTTTACACACCGTTGGACAAGTGATAATAGTGAGCTTAGATATGTTCGAGCATTTGCTAATTGGGATGCTATTGATAAAGCAGGAATTCGAAACGAAGAGCTTGAAAAAGAAGCATGGCCTGATGAAGCTGCAAGAGATGCGTTTTTTAAAAAGCAAGGCGCCTTTTATACAGTAAATCATTCAGATGAAATTTATGCAGTACTGCCTGGCGCAAAACTCATGGCAAACAAATCTACAGAAGATATGATTTTGTATCTTCAGACAAGACATTTTGCTTATCCAGAAGATGGGTCTGTTGAAGAATTCAATAAACTTAGGATGGAGTATGTTGAAAATGTAATACACAAAAATGAAATGATAAAAGCATATTATCCGCATAGTCATGCTTGGGGAGCTGATAGAACAGTATTTATGCAAGCTTATTTATTTGATACAATGGACGATTTAGAAAACTTTGGAGAAAAAAACGGAGAACTTTTTGAAGCACATTGGACAACTGAAGCCTCAAGAAAGGCTTATGGAGAGAAAATGGATAAATATTTGGCTCCAAATCATGGAGATGAAATATTTACATCAATAGCAGGTCTAAGTAAATAAAAAACAATAATTATTTTTGAAAGGGAGAGTTGATAAGACTCTCTCTTTTTATTTAGCAATCTTATAGTAAAGATTGGCTAAATGAGATATAAATATTAATTTAGTGAAGAAATATAAAGTTTTATAATGCTAGAGATAAGACCAACTTGTGAAAACTGTAACAAAGCATTGCCTTTTGATTCTACAGAAGCGATGATTTGTACATTTGAATGTACATTTTGTAAAGATTGTGTAGAGACTATTTTAGAGCAAGTTTGTTCTAATTGTGGAGGTGGTTTTCAAAAACGTCCTATTCGCCCTAAAAATTTATTGGAAAAATATCCCGTTTCAACAACTGTTGTACACAAGCCTGTAGATCTTAAAAAACATCAGGAACGTCTAAATAAAAATTAAACTCATGTCTTATTTAAAACCGCTAATCATAATTGCTTTTTTTGGTTTGTTTTCATGTCAGGAAGATATAAAACCTCGTTCTGCTTCGGAAGAATTACAAGCTATTATTGAAAACTATCAAAATCACGATGGTTATGATAAAAATGAGTATCCTTTAGGTGTTTTCACAAAAGACTATTATAAATCTGAAGCTGAATTTGCGCAATCAAAATTGGATGAGCTTTCTAAAATAGGTGCTGAAACCTTAAGTGAAACTGAACAAATTTCGTTAACGCTTTTGAAATTTGTTTTACAAGATCAAATTGATTTTAATGAGTTTGAAGGCTACTTAAACCCGTTGCTTTCTGATACTGGGTTTCATACTAATTTAACCTATGAGGTTAGACCATTAACCAATTATTGGCAAGTTCGAGAATACCTTAAAAAGCTAAATGCCATACCTGAGTTTGTTAGTCAAAATTTGGTGAACTTACATGAAGGTATAGAAAAAGGCGTGTCTCAACCAAGAATTATTTTTGAAGGTTATGAGTCGACTTACGACACACATATCGTAGATAATTTTGAAGATAGTTTTTATTATTCACCATTTAAAAATCTTCCTAGTGATTTGAGTGAATCTCAGAAAGATTCAGTTTTAACTGCTGCGCAAATAGCAATTGAAACGAATGTGATACCACAGTTTAGTCGAATTAAAACATTCTTTGAAACTGAATACTTTCCAAAGACAAGAACTACTTTAGGAGTCTCAGAAACGCCTAACGGAAGAGCCTATTATCAAAATAGAATTAATTATTATACTACAAGTACACAATTTAGTGCTGACGATATTCATCAAATTGGACTCAAAGAAGTAGCTCGTATAAAGTATGAAATGGAAACAATTATCAGTGAATTGAATTTCAAAGGTAGTTTCGAGGATTTTTTCCATTTTCTAAGAACAGATAAACAATTTTATGCTGAAACACCAGAGCAATTATTAATGATTGCTCGTGATATGGCAAAACGAGCTGACGCTCAGTTACCACGCTTTTTTAAAACATTACCACGTAAACCTTATGGAGTTGCTCCAGTTCCAGATGCTATTGCACCAAAATATACAACCGGACGTTATATAGGAACAACCAAGGAAAGTACAGATCCTGGTTACTATTGGGTTAATACTTATAATTTACCGAGTAGAACATTATATACAATGCCATCATTAACCGTTCATGAAGCCGTTCCTGGACATCATTTACAAGGGAGTTTAAATAATGAGTTAGGAGATAGTATTCCTAGATTCAGAAAAAACATGTACTTATCTGCTTATGGCGAAGGTTGGGGATTATATTGTGAGTTTTTAGCTGAAGAAATGGGTATGTACACGACACCTTACGAACAGTTTGGTAAGCTTACTTATGAAATGTGGAGAGCTTGCAGATTGGTAGTTGATACAGGAATTCATGCTCAAGGTTGGACACGTGAACAAGTTGTAGACTATATGGCATCAAATACAGCATTATCTCTTCATGAAATTAATACTGAAACTGATCGTTATATTTCTTGGCCTGGTCAAGCCTTGTCTTATAAAATCGGCGAACTTAAAATTAGAGAACTCCGTACAAAAGCAGAAACCACTCTAGGACCAAAGTTTGATATTAGAGAATTCCATGATGTTGTTTTAAATCAAGGCACAGTTACACTTTCTATTTTAGAAGATAGAATCAATAATTACATTACAAAAACGAGTACAGATTAAATCTTTTAAAGAACTGTTTTAGTGTATTTTATCGGATAAAAAATGCCACTCATAAACCTAATCTTACCAATTATACCTTTAGTCGAAAAAATAGCATTTGCTGTAGTTATTGTCGCATATTGATATCAGAAATCATTGATTTAGCGCCAAAATTTACAATGAAATTAACCTTAAAATGCTATTATTATGGACTTAGAAATCACAAACTTAAATAACTTTTTTACATTAAAAGGTGCTTTAGATAGGAACAACATTTATTTGTTTAAGAGTAAATTCAGAAATATTTTTGAAAAAGCAGATGCAATAACCATTAGTATTGAAAATTTAAAAAGTATCGATAGATATGGTGTAAATGCAATTGCTCAATTGCATAACGAATCGATTGTAAAACAAAAACGCGTTTCAATTATTGGATTAGGATGCAAAGAGTTATACGATCATTTCAAAACTAAAGAACCAGAATCATCAGCAGCTTAATTATTACAATGCATTTTTTTGATGATTAAAAAAAGCATCCGCTTGCAGTTGCATTAATTCTTTAGCCTTTTTACGTTTATAGGTGTAAAGCTCGTTTTCTTCCGCAATATCGTTGTAGATTTTATTATTCAGTATTTGATCAGTTTTTAATAGAACTTTGCGTTCGTTTACCTTTTGTTCTACCCAAGTTTTAACTGCAGTTTCTGCATCTTCTAACTTATAATCATATTCGCCCTTTGGAGATAATAATTTCGCGAATATAGGAGACGTTTCAATAGCTAAAAACAACAATAAAATAAATAAAGATGGTAGCCAAGGTAATTCGCCTAAGGCATTCACACGAGCCATTAACCCATCAAAACCATCAATAATAGGTTGTGACGTTACTACTTGCGTGTCATAGTCTGTTTTTAATTGTGTTATTTGATTTTCAACAGATGCAATTTTAGATTTATTATCTGACTTGAGTTGTTGTAATTCTGCTAAAGCAGCATCGTGCTTTTCTCGCTTTTCTTTATACACTGGACCTTTTCCCAAAAGTTCTGTTCCAGCAGTTCCTTCAGCTTCAGAAATGTAAGTGTCATAAAGGGCATTAACTTCAGTTTCTTTAGTGTTTATTTGAGATTGGAGTGCATTTATGTCACTTTCAAGTGCCTCAACATTTGGTGTGAATTGTTGTGCGATTTGCGTCTTGTTTGCTAAGGTTAAATCGTTCTTTTGTTCTAACAGGACTTGATTGATTTCTTTCTCAAAAATCTTTAGCTCTAAGGGTTTTGAAATCACTACAGCAATTATCACGGCTAAAATTAATCGTGGAGATGCTTGAATAATTTCATCAATTATATTGTCACGCTTTTTAATTGTCGACACAATAAAACGATCTAAATTAAAGATGAGTAATCCCCAAACAAAGCCAAAGCCTATTGCAGCATAAAGATTGTCAAACACTGTAAATAGGGCATAACTACAAGCAATAAACGCCATTACAGCTGTGAAAAATACTGTGGCACCAATGCCAGCAAATTTGTTTTGTTCGCCAATTGAACAATTGTCTAGAATGTCTGTGTCAGACCCAGAACAGATGATGAAGAATTTTTTAAGCATGATGATTTGATTTTGATTGATTGTCTATTAGAACGCAAAAAAGCCTCAGATGTTACACTTTTTATGAAGAAAAAGACCTTTCCAACTCAAATCTTCTGATTTTGTTGGAAAGGCCTTACAATTTTTATAATCTGACTAATGAAATTTTAATCAGAGATCCTTTTACCTAAAACACCAACTAATTTTGGTCTAGGATAAATGATAACATTGTTAGATTCATATGAAGTTATTAAGTCTGAATCTTTGTTCTGCCGTAGATGTTTTAAGGCGTCTTTAAAAGTCACCTCTTTTTGTTCTATAAAGAACTTTGCGCCATGTCTATTCATAACCTTTACATGACTTATAATATTTCCACGATTTGGTTTAGGAAGCTCTTTTTGAACTCTATTATTGGTGGTTTTAGGACCTGTACTTAGAAAAACTTTGGGTTTATTTGTTTCATTATTTTTAGTGACAATATTAAGCGTATTGTTTTTTTTATAAAGTCTGATGGCTCTATCTGAAGAAATGACTCTTCCTTGATAATAAAATTCTGCATTTTTTTTAGCCATGCCTACAATATGATCACCAGTTGAATTTGCTGTGGGTAGAGGTGCTTTTTTATCTTGAATTGACTTGGTCTTTGTTTTCTTTTCAGCTTTTGCTTTTTTCTTTTGTTTTGAGTCTTTTTTTGCCTTCGGAGCTTTCTCGGCTTTCTCGACTTTCGGTGCCTTTGGAGTCTTTGGAACTTTTGGTTCTTTGGGTGGAGGTGGTATGTTTAATACACCTTCTTCATTTTGTTTATTTTTTTTAAACTCTGCAACGACTCCGTCATTGGAATAGACTTTAGTGATGTATTGACCAGGAATAACATCTGATGCATTTATTTGCGAAGCACTTAGAATCTTTCCTGATTTCGAAACTTCAAAACCTTTTATGTTATAATACTTAGTGCTGTTATCGTTCTTTACAAAATAGTGTGCAGCACCATTAATTTTAATAAATCCAGTTTTGGTATGATTATCCTTTTTTACTTTAGGTGGAGCAGGAGGTTGAGGTGGACATTCTGGAAAAGGTTGAGCATTTTTCTTTTGTTCTACACTCATTAAACCATAAAGTGTTTCAAGACGCTCGATGTCCTTAAGTTTTATAATACGTTTGTCTTTTGGTTGTGCATTGTACTGTTTCGCAAGTTTGTTGTATTCTGAAACTTCTTTAGAAGATGCTGTTTTTTGTGTGTCGTTTTGAATAATTGTAATAACAGTGTTTTTACTTAGATACGCTGCATCGTTTTTATGATGCTCATTAAAGTACATGTTAGAATATAGGTTTACTTGACGGAAATATTTGCCGTAGTCTACAGCATTTTTTTCTAGTTTACTTTCGTTAAATAAACTAAAGTCAGATGGTGAGAATGTGTCTAGTGAACTATTACTTATTTGTTTGTCGCCATACCAAACACCATAAGTTTTAGAATCTTTCCAACGGTTTAAATCAGATTGGGTAGGTGATTTTCTTTTAATTTGTTTATTAAGAGGAAGCAACCTGTCTTTCTCTTCTTGAGTTAACTCATAATAGCTTTTAGTTGCAATTACTTTTCCGTTTGTGTCCTTAAACATGAATGTGACATACTTATAATAAGCCGCTTTGTCAGTGTTTGGGTTATCAACTGACTCTTCTAATGAGTTTTCTAAAGAGGTTTCTTTTTCAACTTCTATTTTTTCGCTGAAACCGTAAAGGGTAAATGCAATTAAAGGAAGAAGTAAAAGACTTCTAAACCAAACTGATGCTTTTGATGTTCTTGTGTTCATAACTGTAAATCGTTTTTTGATAGATGAATAATTAATGGCATTTGCCAATTGATGATTAGTCGCTTTTGATGAGAAAGCCAATATGATATTTTGATAGGTTGATGGCTGAATTCCATTTTTTAAAACAGCAGAATCTGCTAGAAATTCGTGATTTAGTTTTATGTCTTTTTTGATGAAATAAATTAAAGGATTAAACCAAAATGCTATTTGTAAAAGTTCTAAAATAATGATATCAAGACTATGCTTTTGTTTTGCATGTGTTTGTTCATGTAAAATGACTTCAGTAGGAATGTCATTAGTTTCAAACTTATGTTCATTCAAAAAGATATAGTTGAAAAACGTATGAGGTACCGCTAAGTTTTTTACTAAAACATTTATAAATGGGTTAGAATTAAATTTAGGGTTGTGCTTAATTCTGGAAATGATTTGAGTTAGGTTGACACAAAACTTAATTAAAAAAAACAAAGCGCCTGTACCATAAATCAAAAATAATATACCAGGTAAATAATTTACTTTTTCTTCTATTATAGCAGTATCACTAATCATAAAGTCATTAGTAGTCGATGCCAATTGTAATTCTGAAATAACGGGTTCTACATACTCTATGAAAGTCATAAAAGGAATAACAAAGGCTAATCCTAGAGCGCTTAATAGATAAAAGCGTTTGAGTTTATGAGCGCTTGTTTTCTCTAAGATCAATTTATAGAAGATCATAAAGATCGCAAGACAAGCACTGGATTTTAAAAGATAAATCAACATGATTACTTATTTTTAATTTCGTTATCTATTAAGGCTTTTAAATCTTCTAATTCTTCTTTAGTCAAATTCGTTTCTTTAGTGAAGAATGATGCAAATTGACTTGCACTGTCGTCAAAAAATGTCTTTATTAATGAATTCACATGCTTTGAGAAGTAATCTTTTTTCTTTACTAATGGTATGTATTCTCTAGATTTCCCGTAGAGTTTGTATGCTACAAAACCTTTATCTATCATGCGCTTTAAGAGCGTGGCAACAGTTGTTGTCGCTGGTTTTGGTTCTGGGTAAGCGTCAAGTAAATCTTTCATGAATGCCTTTTCCAGTTTCCATAAATGTTGCATGAGTTGTTCTTCCGATTTTGATAATTGCATTCTTCTACATGTTTAGAGTTAGCTCTACAAATGTAGAATAAAAAATTTAATTTCCAAATTACACCAACTCTTATTTTGTTAAAATCCACTATATTTGGTAAAAATTAAAAGAAAAATTGCCCACAATGAATACTTTTAGATCTACGATTATATGTTTTTTTTTATGTGTGTTTAGTTCCTATGCACAATCCATCCAAGATATTATTGATGAGGTTGATTTAGGCAACTTATCACTTACGCTTAGAGAATTTTCTGGAGAAATAACGACTGTTGTTGATGGAAATACGGTTACTATAACGAATAGACAACAAGCAAATAATGAATTAGCTGGTGACTATTTAGTTCAAAAACTCGAGGAATTGGACAATATCACTATAAATGATCAACAGTTTGATTCTAATGGGAGAAACATAATTGCAACGCAACTAGGTAAGACCAATCCAAACAATATTTATATTATTTGTGCTCATTATGATTCTGTAGCAGATTATTGTGCAGATGATAACGTAACAGGTACGGCTGCTGTTTTAGAAGCCGCAAGAATCCTTTCAACTCAGTGTTTAGATAATACAATAGTTTATGCTTTGTGGGATGAAGAAGAAACTGGACTAAATGGGTCAGCATTTTATGCCGCACAAGCTGCTGGTAATGGTGACAATATTTTAGGTGTTTTAAATTTGGATATGATGGGATATGATGGTGATGCTCCAGGTACAGCAGGAGATAATCAATTTGATATTGATATCAGAGATTTTGCTGGTTCTATCGCTATGAAAGATGATATTGTTGCAGTGTTAAATAGTTATACTTTCGACTTGAGTGTTATTGTGGTAGATCCCGGAACTTTTTCAAGTGATCATTCTAGTTTTTGGGCCAATGATTATTCTGCAGTTTTGTTAGGGGAATCATGGGAAACCAATGACCAAACTCCTTTTTATCATTCATCTGGAGATCGTTTTAGTACCTTAGATTTACCATATTTTCACGAGTTGACTAAATTAACTACGGCTTATATGGCAACAGTTGGAGGATTAGTTGATGTTGATAATGGAGTAAGCCAAACAGTTACAACGTTAACCGCAGATCAAGCTTCTGCATCATACCAATGGATAAATTGTGATACAAGTTCTCCAATTTCTGGAGCCACATCACAATCTTATTCACCTTTGGTTAGTGGAAACTATGCTGTTGAAATTACTTCAGGGACTTGTACAGAATTAAGTGAATGTATCGTATTTGATACTTTAGGTTTAGATGATTTCTTAGCGTCAGAAATTAAAGTCTTTCCTAATCCTGTAAAGACAAATCTTAATATTGAAATCACTAATAATACTGAATCTATTGCCTTAGACTTATTTGATGTGTCCGGGAAATTAGTATTACAAAAGAGTATTACCAACGAAGCAATTTCATTAAATATGAAAAATTTACCTCGAGGTGTTTATTTCTTAAAAGTGTCATCTTCTGAAAAAACAGGAACCTATAAAATTGTAAAAGAATAGTCTTACTAGCTATTTCTTTAACTCCGTAAAGTATTTATAAAATAACGGAATAGTTTCTATCCCTTTAAAATAGTTCCATACTCCAAAATGTTCGTTAGGAGAATGAATGGCATCACTATTTAATCCGAATCCCATTAAAATGGTTTTACTTTTTAATTCTTGTTCAAAAAGTGATACTATAGGAATACTTCCACCACTACGTTGTGGGATTGGTGTTTTACCAAATGTATCTTGATAAGCCATTGATGCAGCTTTATATCCAATACTATCAATAGGTGTTACATAACCTTGTCCGCCATGATGAGGCTTTACCTTGACTCTTACACCAGCTGGAGCAATGCTTTCAAAATGAGCTGTAAATAATTCTGTAATCTCTTCCCATTCTTGATTAGGTACTAATCGCATAGATATTTTTGCATAGGCCTTACTAGCAATAACGGTTTTTGCACCTTCACCTATATATCCTCCCCAAATTCCATTTACATCAAGCGTTGGTCTTATAGAATTTCGTTCGTTGGTTGTGTAACCTTTTTCGCCATAAACAGAATCAATGTCTATTGATTTTTGGTAACCTTCTAGAGAGAAAGGAGCTTTAGCCATTTCTGCTCTTTCTTCATCAGAGAGATCTTCTACTTTATCATAAAAACCAGGAATTGTAATGTGATTGTTTTCATCATGTAGAGACGCAATCATTTTTGTGAGAATATTTATTGGGTTTGCTACAGCGCCTCCATATAAACCAGAATGTAGATCTCTATTTGGTCCTGTCACTTCAACTTCAACATAACTTAAACCTCTTAATCCAGTTGTAATTGATGGTACATCTTGTGCAATCATTCCAGTATCAGAAATTAAGATTACATCATTTTTGAGTTTTTCCTGATTGTTTTTCACAAATTTAGAAAGGTTCACACTTCCAACTTCTTCCTCACCTTCAATCATAAACTTCACATTACAGGGCAATTGGTCAGTTTCAGTCATGAATTCCATGGCCTTAACATGCATGTACATTTGTCCTTTGTCATCACAAGCACCACGAGCAAAAATTGCGCCTTCTGGATGAATATCAGTTTTTTTGATAACCGGTTCATAAGGTGGCGAATCCCATAATTCTAATGGATCAGCTGGTTGAACGTCATAATGTCCGTAAACCAAAACAGTCGGAAGATTTTCATCAATCATTTTTTCACCATAAACAATAGGGAAGCCATCGGTTTCGCAAATTTCCACATGATCACAGCCAGCTTTTAATAGACTTTCTTTAATGACATCTGCAGTTTTAAATACATGATCTTTAAATGCAGGATCTGCACTTACTGAAGGTATTTTAAGGAGGTCGATTAGTTCATTTAGAAACCGGTCTTTATGGTCTTTTATATACGATTGAATGTGTTGCATGGGTAACTATTTTTAGATTCATTCAAAAACTGTCTCTTATACACATCTCCGAGCCCACGAGACAGGCAGAAATCTC
>OJDV01000419.1_pt1 | contig 15079 bp, 11 predicted proteins | sample 1592911 | NCBI WGS metagenome assembly OJDV01 (sample SAMN05416860, study PRJEB24817) | seawater metagenome | isolation source: Sea water | place: Canada:Atlantic | collected 2013-11 | reverse complement strand
ACGAGATTTCTGCCTGTCTCGTGGGCTCGGAGATGTGTATAAGAGACAGCGTCTATCTCAATCGTGAATTGAGAGTTGAAAGGGTTAGGGTAAACGGAAACTGCATGTTCAAAAGACTCTTGTTCTTCTATGCCAATAAAGCTACCATTCAACACCCTTAAGTTGAAACCTGCAGACTTAAGGATATTTCCGTTAGAGTCTAAGCCGACAGAATCGCAATAAGTAGAAGTGCAATTTTGAACAGTATCATAAACTGTTAAGCAAATATTGTATGCTCTATTTTGAGCATATTGATGAGTCGGAAGTCGATTAGTGGAACTGTTGCCATCTCCAAAGTCCCAATAGTATTCGTGAGTATTATCAGAGGATGATATGTTTACAAGAAATAGGATATTTCTTTGGTTGGTGTCAATAGCAATTTGAAATTTTGCCACACAAGATTGCGATACAGTCACCGCTATAGATTTGGTTGTGCTATCTGTGCAGTTTGTGCTATCGTTGAATACTATTAACGTAACGGAGTATGATCCACTGTTTGTGTAAATGTATTTAGGATTGGATTGAAGGGAACTATCTCCATCTCCAAAATAATAAATCAGTCGGGTATAATTTATGGCGGTTGTCACAAATTCTGTAGTATCTCCAAAAGTGTTGTAATTAAAATCAGCAACGCAAGGCGGAGGAATATTAATCGTAACCGTATCGGTAAAAATAGAGGTGCAATTGTTTTGATTGCTTACGGTTTGACGTACGGTATACGTTCCAGAAGTTAAGTAGTTGTGGGAAGGATTATCTATGGTGCTGCTATCTCCATCTCCAAATTCATAAAGAATGCTTGTAAAGTTTACTGCTTGATTAAAGAAGTCTACTTGATTTTGAGTGCTTCGATAATTAAAACCGGCTTGGCAAGCGTTGATGACAACTGTATCACATTTAAAATCGGAGCAAAGACCATTTGAAACGATTTGGCAAATAAGGTAAGTTCCGTTACTTGCATATACATGAGTAGGGTTTGGTGTTGATGTAATAAATCCATCACCAAAGTTGTACAACAAAGAATTATAATTACTTGCTCGATTTGTAATATCTACTGTTCGATTGTTAACGTTATAAGAGTAATCTGCACGGCATGGCAATGTAATATTGATCTGCACTGTGTCACAGAAAATTGAAGAGCAGTTATTGATAGAATCCGTTACGGTTTGGCAAACTATATAAGTTCCACTTTGGGCATAAACATGAACTGGATCACTCTGGTTGGAAATGGTACTATCTCCAAAATTGTAGGTGGTAAGTAGCAATGAGTCAGCTAAATTTTGAATAAATATGCTATCATTATTTATTCGATAAGAAAAGTTAGCTACGCATTGCACGTTTGGTTGAATGGAGATGGTATCAAATGACTGAGCAGTGCAATTACTTATAGAATCATATATGCTCAAGCTAACAATATAGTTTCCACTTTGAGCATAAGTATGCAAAGGATTTTGATTATTGCTGTTCATTCCGTCGCCGAATGACCAGTAATAATTTATTTGATTGGTTGCAAACGAGGAATCGAAAAACTGAACAGATAAACCGTTGCTAACGGAATAAAAATTTGAGAAACAACTAGGTTGATTATTCTGAACAACAACGTTGTAGCAAATACTATCGGTGCAGAGAGAATCACTAATAGTAAGGCATACCGAATAAACTCCGCTTCTATTGTACGTATGAATTGGATTTAATGAAGTGGAGAAACTTCCATCACCAAAATCCCAATTGTGATTTATTGAAAAGATGGGAGAATTAAAAGAAGAGTCTTGGAATTGAACAGATAATCCTGTGCTACTATAATTAAAACCTGCCTGGCAGATTTGGGCCTGAACGCTTAGCAAACTCAATAAACTTAAAACAAGAATAAGTAATGATTTCTTCATGCTTTAAAGACGACTATTTTATAGATAAGGTTGGGTAAACAAAGAAAGACGCTAACCTATACAGGTAGCGCCTTTCTAAACCATTTAATTAAACTAAATTACCAAAAGCCTATTGCTTAATAAACTTTTTAATTTCTTGCGAAGAACCATTGTTCAACACCATGAAATACAGTCCACTTTCTAGTGAGGCGATTTCAAAGTTTTTAATCATTCCTGGATTTTGATTTATTTGCTCCATTACAATTCTACCGGAAATATCCATCATTCTTATATTAAGACTACTTTGTACAGAAGTCAAATCTAAAGAGATTTGATTTGTTGCTGGGTTAGGGTAAAGGTTAACGCTATTTAAATCGTTTACTTCAGTTAATCCTACAGATGTTGGGTTAACAACTCTTATTCCAAAACCAGTTTTTAAGTTTCCTAAAGAATCCATTCCTACAGTATCGCAGTAGGTAGAAGTACAATTTAAGATTGAATCTGTTATTGTCAAACAAACAACATAAGAACCAAAACTTTGGTACTGGTGAATTGGAGTTCTTCCAGATCCTGTAATTCCATCACCGAAATCCCAAGTGTAAAAATGAGATCCAAAATTGCTAGATGTATTGTAAAGTACAACTCCGAAAGCAACAGAAGAATCTTTTACTTTCGTAAATGATGCATTACAAGAGTTAGCAGTTCCAATTTGCACAGCTATACTATCGCTATAAGTTGATGAGCAATTTGTTAGTGAGTCAAAGTAGTTTAACGTTACAGTATACACTCCCGACATTAAGTAAGTATGTGTTGGGTGAATTGCATTGCTGAAACTTCCGTCTCCAAAGTTCCAACTTAAGTTAATTAGTGCTGCATTCAATGGGCTTGATTGGTTTGTAAAACTTACACTTCCATTACTTCCAGCGCTGCTAGTGAAATATGAATTACAATTGTTTACATAAACTGTATCATAATATGTACAAGTTACCGCACGAGAATCTGTAACAGTTAAAGTTACTCCATAAGCACCAGTAGTGCTGTAATTGTGAGATGGGTTTTGTAGTGAAGATGTCATTGATGCGTCACCAAAATTCCAGCTGTATGTAAATGGTGCAGTACCTCCTGTAATAGTAGAAGTAAAACTAACAGTATTGTTAGGGGTTACAGTATAGCTGTATGTCAAATTACAAGGTGTTGGAATTGTATTTCCAGTTACAGTTATAGATTTACAAATTGTATCAAAACATGTTTGTAAACTATCGTAAATTGTTAAACAAGCAGTATATGTTCCTGCCGAAGCATAAGTGTGTACCGGGTTCGTTCCAGAACCAATACTGTTATCACCAAAGTTCCAATCGTGAAAAATGAAAGAGTTTGGAGAGGAAAAAGACGAGTCTTGGAAATTAACGGTTAAACCGTTTGTGGTGAACTGAAAATCAGCTCCACACTGAGCATTCGATTGAAAAGCACCCAGAATAAAAACGGATACAAGTAATAAGTAGATTTTTTTCATAATAACTATTTTAAGTTTGTTTGGTATAATACGCCTACAAAAATAAGATAGTTGGGTGAAACGATAAATTTTTATGCGAAAGCCTTATTTTCAGCACCTTGCATTTTATTAACCAGGCCAATGGCAGTTTTCATAATCCCTTTAACGTCGTAACCGCATTCAGCATAAAGCTGATCTTGTGAACCGTGTTCAATTATCGTATCAGGAATTCCTAAACGAGTAAGCTTTGCAACATAACCATGATCTGCCATGAACTCTAGTATAGCGCTTCCCATCCCGCCTGTGATACAACCATCTTCCAAAGTAATAACCTTGTCAAATTTGCTAAATACTTCGTGCAATAGCATCTCATCCAATGGTTTTGCAAACCGCATATCATAAACTGCAGCACTTACTTTGTGCTCAGATTCAAGTTTACTAGCTGCTTCAATTGCGTAATTTCCAATGTGACCAATACTTAATATCGCTACGTCAGAACCGCTAGCCACTTTCCTGCCGGTTCCAATTTTGATTTTTTTGAAAGGTGTTTTCCAAACAGGCATTACTCCTTGACCTCTGGGATATCGAATGACAAACGCTCCATTATCTTCAGCTTGTGAAGTGTACATTAAGTTCCGAAGTTCTTCCTCGTTCATCGGTGAAGAAACGATAAGATTTGGAATGCAACGCATAAAAGCTATGTCGTATGCACCATGGTGAGTAGGTCCATCAGCTCCGGCAAAACCAGCCCTATCTAAGCAAAATACGACAGGTAACTTCTGGATAGCAACATCATGAATAACTTGGTCATAAGCCCGCTGCATAAACGAACTGTATATGTTACAAAAGGGGATAATTCCAGTAGTTGCTAAACCTGCAGCGAATGTAACAGCATGTTGTTCAGCAATTCCTACGTCAAAAGCTCTGTCTGGCATTGCTTTCATCATTATATTTAACGAACTTCCTGAAGGCATTGCAGGAGTTATACCAACAATTTTTTCATTCTTTTCGGCTAACTCAACAATGGTATGGCCAAATACGTCTTGGTACTTTGGTGGTTGAGGACTGTCCGGAGTAACCTTGATAATCTCTCCGGTTTCTTTATTAAAAATTCCTGGAGCATGCCACTTTGTTTGATCTTTTTCTGCTAATTCATAACCTTTCCCTTTTGTAGTTAAGATGTGCAAAATTTTTGGACCAGGAATTTTCTTTAAATCATTTAAGACTTCTACCATGTGGGTAACATCATGACCATCAATAGGGCCAAAATATCTAAAATTCAACGATTCAAATAAGTTGCTTTGCTTCAGCATAGCTGACTTAATTCCACTTTCTATTTTTTGTACAATGGCTTGAGCATTTGGGCCAAATTTGGAAACTTTGCCCAATAAACTCCAAACTTCATCCTTTACCTTGTTATAGGTAGGGGAAGTAGTTATGTCAGTTAAATATTCTTTTAGCGCTCCAACATTTGGGTCAATTGACATGCAATTGTCGTTCAGTACCACGATCATATTAGAGTCTTCAACGCCACCATGGTTAAGTCCTTCGAAAGCTAAGCCAGCAGTCATTGCTCCATCTCCAATTACAGCGATATGCTGTCTTTCATTTTTACCTTGCAATCGAGAGCCAACGGACATTCCTAGCGCCCCAGAAATTGAAGTTGAACTGTGTCCTACTCCAAAAGTATCGTATTCGCTTTCACTTCTTTTTGGAAAGCCACTGATGCCTTTGTACTTTCTGTTTGTATGAAAAATCTCTCGCCTTCCTGTTAGAATTTTGTGCCCATATGCTTGGTGTCCTACATCCCAAACAATCTGATCATCAGGGGTGTTGAAGGCGTAATGAAGTGCGACAGTCAATTCTACAACACCCAAACTTGCTCCAAAATGACCGCCTTTAACTGAAACAACATCTACGATGAAGTCTCTTAGCTCTTTCGATAATTGAGGTAAATCAGAAGTTTCTAATTTGTCTCGTAAGTCTTGAGGGAACTCAATTTGAGAGAGAAGTTTTCCAGCTTTAAAATCCATAATGGAGGTGTTTGAGAGTGAAACAAAGATAGGTTAAATAAGTTTTTTTAAAAGAACTTTTTCTCAAACGGAAAGCAAGGCAAAAAGTGTGTGGAATTTTGTTTTTTATGAATTATTATGGAATGATTTAAATGAATAATTAGGATACAATTATGCTTAACAGCATCCACTTGATGGCTCGCAGGCATTTGAAATTTCAGAAAATTTTACTTTCGGTTTTTCATGGGCTGTTCCTTGCTTCTCGGCATAAACAGTGACGCTGAATATTCCTGTTGCCCCTTTATTGAAGGCTTTGACTTCGTCGTTAGAAAGATACTTACTAAGAATGTCATCTGGTATATTAATTGGTTTTTCTTTTTGGATTTGAATATTTTGAAAACCTTGATCCGCTATTAATTGCAGGTACTCTGATTTCTGAATTGCTCCTGCAACACACCCTGCATACATTTCAGCGTCATTTTTTAAAGCGCTAGGAAGTTCGCCCATCAAAACAATGTCTGAAATACTGAAATGTCCACCTGGCTTTAAAACTCGAATTATTTCTGCTATCACTTTTTCCTTGTTGGGAACAAGGTTTAACACACAATTGCTAACCACTACGTCCGCCATATTATCATTCGCAGGCATAGCATCAATGTCCCCTTCTCTGAATTCGACATTGTTATAGCCTAATTTGTCCGCATTGATTCGTGCTTTTTGCACCATAATTGGAGTGAAGTCAATGCCAATTACTTTTCCCTCAGGGCCTGTTTCATGTCTTGCAACAAAACAGTCATTTCCTGCTCCGGAACCTAAGTCTATAACGGTATCTTTTTCCTTGATTTTTGCGAATTGCGTTGGAAGTCCGCAACCTAAACCCAAGTCTGCGTCAACAACGTAACCTTTGGTTTCAGAATAATCATCCATCATAATGTTATAGACCTTATTGGTAGGTGTAGTAGCACCACAGCATGAAGATGCGTTGTCAACTTTGTCTTGTTCCGCTATTATTGCATAACGTTCTTTTACTATGTTTTTTAATTCTTGCTCTGTATTCATATCGATCGTATTTTATGATTGTATGCTGATTTAACAGCAGGTTGCTTTTTTTATAATGTCTTGATTGAGAAACGGCGATAAAATATCTTTCATTTGAGCCCAATTCTCTTTGTTAATGCAGTAACAAACGCTTGTTCCTTCAATATTTCCTTTTATTAAACCCAACTGTTTTAATTCCTTAAGGTGTTGAGAAATGGTTGGTTGCGCAAGTCCAATCTCATTTACCAAGTCGCCGCAAACACAAGTGTCAATGTTGAATAAGTGTTGCAAAATTGCAACTCTAGCTGGGTGTGCAAAAGCCTTGGCGAAGGTTGAAATTTCGTTTTGCTGATCTGTAAATATTTCCGATTTTGTTAATCCCACGTTTAGTTAATTTGTTCATTGCAATATTACGATTAATATCGACATTAATTAGAAAAGACCACAAGAATTAATTCTTGTGGCCTTTTCAATAGTTAGTTTAAATAGAACTTAATATGCTCTTTCGTTTCTTCCTTCAAAGTAATAAATGAAACTTTTGTTCACCACTTTCATCCCTCCGGGAGTAGGGTAGTCGCCAGTGAAATACCAGTCTCCTTTATGGTTTGGTATCGCTTTGTGTAAGCCTTCAATAGTTTGGTAAATAATTTGAACTTCAGCATTAATGCCTTTTGGCGTTAACATTTCAGAAATTTTAATTGAAATTTCTTCTGCGGTAAAAGGTTCGTAAATCTCCTTCACATAATTGCGAATTTGAGTTTTAGGTAAATCTTCTTGCGCCTTACATTTCTTATACACTTCTTTAATGATTTTCTCTTGTCCTGTGTCTTTCAACAATTCTATTGTTGCAGAAAAGGCAATAAAATCTCCCAATTTTGCCATATCAATTCCATAACAATCCGGGTATCTAATTTGTGGTGCAGAAGAAGCGATAATTATTTTCTTTGGCCCTAAACGATCCAGAATTCGAAGAATACTTTGTTTTAAGGTAGTTCCTCTTACAATGGAATCGTCAATTACCACTAGGTTGTCTACTCCTCTGTTTACAGTTCCGTATGTTATGTCATATATATGCGTAACCAAATCGTCTCTAGCTTCATCTTGGGTAATAAAAGTTCTCAGCTTTGCATCCTTAATGGCAATTTTTTCAACTCTTGCACGAATGTCCAAGATATCATCCAGTTTCTCTTGAGTGATTTCCTTTAATTCAAGAATCTTCTTCTTTTTAACCACATTCAAATAGCTTTCAATGCCATGCACCATGCCGTAATATGAAGTCTCTGCAGTGTTGGGTATAAATGAGAAAACCGAATTTTTTACGTCATTATCAATCCCTTTTAATATTTCAGGAACAATAGAGCGACCCAGTTCTTTTCTTTCTTCATAAATGTCTTGGTCACTTCCTCTAGAGAAATAAATTCTTTCAAAAGAGCAGGCTTTTTTTTCTAAGGGCTCTTTGATTTGTTTGAATCTTACTTCTCCGTTTTTCTTAATAATGATAGCTTGTCCTGGCTCTAATTCGTGAATAGATTCTACAGGCACGTTAAAGGCAGTTTGTATGGCAGGTCGCTCAGAAGTAACTACGACAACTTCATCATTCTCAAAGTAAAAAGCTGGACGAATACCTGAAGGATCCCTTAAGACAAATGCATCGCCGTGGCCAATCATTCCAGCCATGGTGTATCCACCGTCCCAGTCGGTAGATGCATTTTTTAATATTTTGTGAACCTTCAAGTTCTTGGCAATAAGACCTGAGATTTCTTTCTTAGCATAGCCCAATTGCTTGTATTTTCTATACAATTTTTGGTTTTCCATATCTAGGAAATGGCCAATTTTTTCTAATACCGTTACGGTATCAGATTGTTCTTTTGGATGCTGACCTAAGTCAACCAATAAATCGAAGAGTTCATCAACATTGGTTAAGTTGAAATTACCTGCAACGACTAAGTTTCTGGTCATCCAGTTGTTTTGGCGTAAAAACGGATGGCAATTCTCAATGCTATTTCTTCCAAACGTGCCGTAACGTAAGTGGCCTAATAAAACTTCACCTGTGAAACCGACATTCTTTTTCAAGTAGTCAACATCTTTTAGCAACTCGGGATCTTCTTTTTGAACTTCCGCTAACCGGCCGTTTATTTTTTCAAAAATTTCTTTAATGGGCTGGTTACTGTTCGATCTTATTCTACTGATGTAGCGATCGCCAGGAGCCATGTCTAATTTAATGTTAGCTACACCTGCACCATCTTGTCCTCGGTTGTGTTGTTTCTCCATTAATAAGTACAGCATGTTTAACCCGTAAGCTGCTGTGCCATATTTTTCAATGTAGTATTCTAAGGGTTTCTTTAAGCGAATTAATGCGATTCCGCATTCATGTTTTATTTGATCGCTCATGTGGTTGTAGAGGATAAAAAGGTGACAAAAAATTGAGCAGTAAAGGTAAAAATACTTTTCGGTCTATTGGCGCACAGAAATGACACTTATCAATTATTACTGCTTTATAATCCAAATAATCTCTTTGTCCCAATTTTGTCGAATTCCAATAGCTTCATTGTAAATAATCACTCTTTCAGCTTGTCTTTTTTCGTAGTAATTACCGGTATCCCATTTCCGGTTTTTATTATCATCAGCAATTAGTTTTAACCCGTAGTTAGCAGGGGCTAAATTTTTAAAGGTATAAAGCGAGTCTTTTGTGAAATACTCCTTCAAAACTTTTCCTTTTGCATCAGTCAACTGTACAATCAAATTTTTGGCATTCATATTTTTCACCTTTACCATTAAATTACCAAAGTCTTCTGCCGTATTAAAGTATAATGCACCCGAAATACTGTCATTTTTGATTCCATAAAGGTCTTCAAATGCTCCAGGTAGTATTTGCACTATTATATTTCCCTCTGGAGCATTATTTATTTTTAACAGGGCTCTTTTAATGTTAGAAGTATCAAAGTCTATTGAAAAGTCTATAACATTTGAGTCTGCATCTGATATTTTTACAAATTCCTTCTTAATTCCTTTTAAAGGACGGTTAAAAATCATAGAAATGGGCTCAAAGAAGTTTTGTTTTCCATTTAAGTCTGCAATCAATTTGAGCTTTGCGCTATCTTGTAAAGCTCTAGGTGTGAATTTTATTGTGTCCGTAAAATTTGGAAGAGCAAGACTCAACTTAAGTTTTGCAGAAGTAGCACTCTGATGCCAAATTCTTACTATATTTCCTTCATATTCTACATGCTCAATGAAGTTGTTGATAATTGTGTCTATAAGATTGCATTCAACATCGACAGGTTTTGATTTGAAGGTTATCTCCAAATGATTCTCGAATACTTCTTGTTTCTCAATAAATTGTTTCTTGTCTGTTAATACAAAACTGAATAATTTGATTTTGCTTGAGTCATCTTCTGGGTTAATGTAATTCATCAGAAATCCGATTTTTTCATCGGGTCTATCATAAATGTAATTGTCATTTTTATCTACCAATGAAAACAGCTTATATTCCCCTTTTGCTAGGTTAGTAAATGTAAAGTCCCCTTCATCGTTTGTTCTACTTACGAATGAAGGCAACTGCTTACTTACAGCAGAATCTTCAGAACTCGAAGGGTACAGTAAAAGAACCGCCTCTTCTTCTGCAGTTAAATTAAAGGCATCAACTACCTTTCCTGAGAAAGACAAAGAATCAATTACAGTACCTGTTGAAAAAACATATTGAAAGTTCGTTAGCGAATTTCCTTCATTTAAATCGACGATAGAGTTTCCAAAATTAAAAACGTAGGTAGTGTTTTCTTTTAATGTGTCTTTTATAGTAAAGAGGAGTTTTTTTCCTTTTGTTCTGCTTTGTAAAGAATATTTTAAAGGTGGCGAGACAATTAATTGCTCTTTCAAGTCTTTCAACACGACATATTCGTCAAATTCGAGTGTAAAACTGTTGGAGTTAAAACTCAATGACTGATTTTCTGGTACTAAAGATAAAATTTCTGGGGGAGTTATATCTTTCAGCCCACCAGTTGGCGCGACAACCTGAGCGCACGCAAATAGTAACGCAAGGCAGTAAATAATGCCAACATATTTTATCGTTCTCACCACTTAGTTGCTATTAAAATTGCTAATTGTTCCAAGTATTTTTGGTCTATTTTGTCAAAATCATCTAATTGATTGCTGTCTGCATCTAGTACTGCAACAACCTTTCCATTCTTTAGTATTGGAACAACAATTTCAGATTTTGAAGTACTATTGCAAAAAATATGACCTGGAAATTCATCTACATTTGGCACAACAATGGTTTTTGCTGTTTCAAAACTAGTTCCACAAACCCCTTTTCCAAGTTTTATCCGTGAACAAGCAACTGGACCTTGAAAAGGACCAAGTACTAGTTCATCAGTTTTCCATTCATAAAATCCAATCCATAAAAAGTCAAAAGTTTCTTTCAGCACCGCTGCAATGTTGGCTAGGTTGGCTGTCCGATCTGATTCTGGTTCTATCAATGCTTTAATTTGCGGCAAAACTTGAAGATATTTTGCTACTCTTGGAGCATTTTTATCAATGAAAATGGATTCTGGCATAGGGCGTAAAAATACCTAATAAGTAGCCGAAATAGTTAGTAAACTTAATTTCACTCCTTCAATTTTTTGAAGAACATTGGCACAAGCTTCTAAAGTGGAACCTGTCGTTACTACATCGTCGATTAAAAGAATGTGTTTCCCTTTGAGTTGACTGGTATTCAATAATGTAAAAGTATTGGATACATTTTCAAAACGTTCAAACCTCCCTTTTCTTGTTTGACTTGCTGTGTTTAACTCTTTCTTAATTGATTTTAAATTGACTGGAATTTCTGTTATATTTTGAATTCCTTCCGCAATGTAATGACTTTGATTGTAGCCTCTTTTTTTCTTTTTTTTAGCATGAATAGGCACAGGAACAATTACATCTATATCATTGAAAAAGTTACTTGTCCCAATTTCTAGCGCCGCTAATTCTCCTAAAGTAATTCCTACCTCTTTTATGCCTTTATATTTTAAAGCATACAATAGTTTTTGAACCTTACCGTTTTTTTCAAACTTTGTAAAGGCTGTTGCTTTTTCGAAATTGACTCTGCCCCAAAAAAGCTGCTGTATGGGGTTGTTTTCAAATTCTCTAATACTTAAGAAAGCTAATTCAGCGCGGCAAGAAATGCAGACATTACTCATCCCTCCACTAATTGCTTCTCCGCAAGCATAGCAAATTTTGGGATAAATAAGATTGAATAACGCCTTGAGCATCCATTAAATTTACCATTATATTTGTATCCTATGTCAGAAAACACACCAAATCAACAAGCCGGTTCGGCTAACAAAATCAATAAAGTGTTAGTAGCCTTAGTCATCCTATTGTCTTTGGCATTTGGAATTACGCTTTGGCAATTTTTCGATTTACGAAAAACAGCGGCGCAAAAGGGCTCGGAAATAGAGATAATGGCTGATGAAAGGGGAGAATTACAAAACGAACTGGAGCAGATGCTAAATGAGTTGGACACCATGGAAACAACAAATGATTCCATGAAAGTAGAACTTTCGAATCGTAAGGATGAGATAGAGGGACTTTTGGCAAAAGTGAAGGATAAGGATTTTGCCATTTACAAGTTAAGGAAAGAAACAACTACATTACGAACCATCATGCAAGGTTATGTGGTGGTTATTGATTCTATAAATACTTTAAATGTAGGGCTGAGAAGCGAGAATGCCGAAGTTAGGAGCACTTTAAAAGTAGAACGAAGTAAAGCTAGGCGGTTGCAACAAACCAATGAGAACTTGTCCAGTAAAGTTGCCTTAGCGAGTCGACTTGATGTTTCGGAAGTTCGAGTTTTTGGAGTAAACGTAAAAAGAGACATGACTGGTAAGGAAACAGATCGAGCTCGTAGAACGGACAAAATTCGCGTCTGTTTTAAGCTTAATGAAAACAAGGTGGCGAAGATTGGTAAAAAGCCTCTTTACTTGAGAGTTATTGCTCCTGACGGAACTATTTTAACTGCTGAGAATGTGGATGATAGTCGTTTTGAATTCAATGGAGGGAAGGGGTATTATTCAGGTAAAAAAGAGGTAAATTACAACCAATCAGAACAAGAGCTTTGTTTAGATTGGGTAAAACCTTCAACAAGCGATGTGGTTCTTCCCGGAACCTATCAATTGTATATCTATGCCGAAGACTACGAAATGTCAGCTGTTAGCTACGATTTGAAGTAGCTTGATCTGCAGCAATTTCATTCTTGTATTTTTCCAATTGCCCAAACTGAGCCATATGTATTAGATTAATGTCTTGTTGATATAGTTTATATGCTTTCCAGATTGGTGGATTTTTAGCAATAGTATCTAGAAAGGAATAAAAAGGAGAAATGTTATAACAATACAATGGTGGAAGCCAGCGATAACCTACACCAATAGACTCTCCAATATTCTGAACAGCATGCCAATAAAAGGGAGGATTCCACAAAACATCACCTGGTTTCAGGTGAACTTCATAACTATCGATGTATTCGTATAGAGCGAAGGGCGCTTCAAAATCTGCCTCAAAAGGATTAAATGGTTCATTGTTCTTTCTTAATGGAGCGCTTCTATACACGTTTTCTACCGGCAAAGGATCGACAATTGCGGTGTGAAAGGAATGATACAACCTCCATTTTTTTTCGCCCACAACTTGTGTAAAAAGATTGCATTGATTTGCGTTGTGTAAATTAGTTAGGGTCTTATCTCCTCCAATAAACACTTGAAAGGCTTCAAATACAGTTAGTTTATTTCTTCTCTCTCTTAACCATTTGTAATCGAAATCTAAGATGTGTTCTGGATGTTTTTCAAGTAACGGATAGAATCGATAATACTGATTACTCCCATTTTTAATTCCGTTAATGACATCTGCAAGAGTCATTCTTTGGTAAGGGGCTGTCATGTCGTGCTGATCTACAACAACAATTTCATCTTTACCGTATAAGTTCTTAAAATAGTCGAAACTCCAGTTTTTTACACAATCCCAATCTTTAGCTGCGGCGTCTAACACAACAGGAATTCCTTTTTTTACATAGTGATTTTTGAATTCTTCAATGGATAAGTTTGATCTGCGTTCAATAGGAAGAACTTTGCCTTTGCCTTCTTTTTTTAGAGTATGAAACAGTTTTTGATAAAATTTTCTGCGACTGTTTTCTGTGAGCTTGTGTCCTTTTTCTCGGCCTATTAAATGATCAAGAAGTTGATAATAACCGTATTTAATTTGTTGATTTCGACTAATTCGTTTTTTAATGGATTCCATATTTTAAATTATTTGGTTTCCTCTTTAAAATATTTTTTAAGTTGTCCAGATTCCGCCATCTGTACCAAATTGACATCTTTCTTGGAAAGTTTATGAGCTTTCCAAACAGGAGGATTTGTTACGAAGCAATCGAGTAAAGCATAGAGAGGCGCTGTGCTAAAGCAATATGCAGGCGGCAACCAACGATATCCAACACCAATAGAATTTCCATGATTTTTTACGGCATGCCAATAATAGGATGGATTCCAAAGAACATCTCCTGGTTTCAATACAGTTGAATAGCTGTCAAGGTATTCGTACAATTTATAAGGTCCTGAGAAATCTGGGTTAAAAGGGTCAAAAGGGCCTTTCTCGGTTTTATAAGGAGCTTCTCTATATACATTTCTAGCAGGTGCAGGATCGATAATTGCAGTGTCTTTATAGTGATAAAACCTCCATTCCTTTTCACCTTCTACTTGTGTAAATAAATTACACTGACTTGCATTATGAATGTTGGTGATAGTTTGATCTCCTCCCATAAAGACCTGAAAGGAATCTATCACACTAAAAGAAGTTCGTCTTTCTTGTAACCACTTATAATCAAAGTCAAGAATGTGTTCCGGATGTCTTTCTAGAAGTGGATAAAAGCGATAATACTTCCCAGTTCCTTTATGGATTCCGTCTATCAATTCGGCTAGCGTCATTTTTTGATAAGGGTCTGCAATATTGATTTGGTCTACCATGACAATTTCATCTTTGCCATGCAAGTCCTTAAAATAATCAAGCGTCCAATTCTTTGTGCTATCCCAATCTTTTGCAGCACCTTCTAAAACTACTGGTTTTCTTTTTGCAACATATTCCTTTTTAAACTCTTCCAAGCTTATGTTTGCTCTTCTTTCCAATGGAATAATTTTCCCCTTTCCTCTTGTCTCTAGTTGTTTACTAAGTTTTTTATAGAATTTTATCCGTCTGCTTGAGCTAAAACGAACACCTCTTTTTCGACCTGCAAAATGATCTAAGAACTGGAAACATCCATATTCTAGTCGCTGCACAAAGGAAAGAGATAGCCTAATTTCCAATGACGTAATTAATTTTCAACAATGAATTTCTTGACTGCTGTTCTATCACCTTTCACCAAATGAATAAAATAAATGCCATTGGCGAAATCTTCAATGTTGATTGCTGATTTTGAATAATGAGCACTAGGAGTAATTCCTGATTCTAACCTTCTTCCCATAGCGTCGTAAATAATCCATTCTGCATTGCTAAATCCTGAAGATTCGAATGTGAGTGAAGTTATTGCTGGGTTGGGGTAAACTGACACGTTTTGACCAAGATTTATTTCGTCTATACCCACTGTCGTTGGAATAGAGAAACTGTATTTAAATCCATCA
>OJDV01000418.1_pt1 | contig 15103 bp, 13 predicted proteins | sample 1592911 | NCBI WGS metagenome assembly OJDV01 (sample SAMN05416860, study PRJEB24817) | seawater metagenome | isolation source: Sea water | place: Canada:Atlantic | collected 2013-11 | reverse complement strand
CGAGATTTCTGCCTGTCTCTTGGGCTCGGAGATGTGTATAAGAGACAGACCGTAAACCGTAACCAGTAAAGTTTGAAAAATAGGAATGTATTCCTTAGCTACTTCAAACCCATAAATATTTCCATCAAAAAAAGAAAGCACAGTAAATATAACAGTTAAGTATATAAGAACCATAGGTCTTATGTTTTTTGATAAAAAGCTATCGCTAGCCATATCTGCTTTCCAGCGATCTGTTACTTGAGCCTGAGCTTCTGAATCAGCTTTTTCAAGAATTTCTTGAACTTGCTTTTTAATTATCAGTTTCTCCTCTTCCGTTGTTGTTAGCTTATCAATAGCGTCACCTATGTTCTTGATGACGCTACCTGTAAGCCATTGAAATAATTTATTCATTTACTTTTTCTTTTTAGCGGCAGATTTTTTCTTCTTAGTAGGAGTTTCTTTTGTTTTTCCTATGAATTGCTTAAAATCTACTTTGCTGTCTGTGCTTACTGCTTTACTTGCTTGCCCTTTTGCTTTTCTTTCCGCAGCATTTGCTCTATCTCTTTTTCTACTACCTGTGATACTTCTGATTAAGTTACCAGCAACACTACCTCCAGTACCAGTACTTGGGTCGTATTTTACTTTAGTAGACTTTTTTACTTTTTTAGATTCAACCTCTTTAGCTGGTTTCGCGTTAACTTTACCTTTAACAATATCTGCTGTTCTTTTATTATTAATGAAACTGCTCGAATTGTTTTTTGATGTAATTTCTTTTTTAGAAGTGCTAGTTGCTTTTGCTTTAGTTTTTACTGTTTTTGTTCCAGCTCCTTTTATTCCAGCTCCCTTTACAGGTTTTACAGCTTCTTTTTTAGATCTTTTAGCATCCCATCCTTTACCTGATTTTTTAGAAGCATTTTGTCGTTTAGCTTCTTTAATGTATTGGGCTTTTGACATGCCTGCATATTCTTTAACATTTCTGCTATCTTTATAAGCTTGGTCATAAGATTTTTTAGCTTTAGGCGCGTCAAATCTAGTTTCTCTAAAATCGCTGCCTCCTTTAGATCCTGAAGGAACCAATCTAACTCCATCTCCTGCTGGCAGCCTATTCTTATTTTTACCCTGCAAAGACGCTAATTTATCCTTTGCATTTTTCAAATGCTTTGCGTCGCTAGCGTTTTTTTCACCACCTTTTTTCTGATAATTCTCCATTGCAGAAGACATGTGACTAATCTCTTTTTTTAGTCTCTCTTGTTCGGATTTAGTGTTTTTGACAGAAGGCCCAGAGGTAGAAGCGGCGCCTCGATTACGTTTATTATTCTTACCTCCTTGTTTAGCAGGTGAAGACATTTTCATTTTAACAGGTGCTCCCATGTTTAATAATGGTTGCTGTACCATACCACCTTTTGTAGTACGTTTAATTTTTGATGTAATAGGTGTTAGTTTCATTTTTTTTATTTATTTTTTATTTAGCAATTCCATCTTCTTCTCGCAGCTCTACCTCTTTCGCTAGTCCAACTTTTAGATCTAGCGCAGAAAGCTTTTCTACGCTTTGCAGCTTTACCTCCAGGTTTTAACTGAGAAGGCGGTTTAGTTACTGCTGTTTTTAATTTACTACCTGGATTATCTTTTCTGTATTTAGCAGTACCTTTAGCTGTCATACCTCCGCCAGCTGCCGCTCCAGTCCCTGTCTTGTTGGCTTTATTGTAATAACCTTTTGACTTTTTTCTAGATGGAGCATCGCCTTTCTTTTTTAACGGAGAATGTCCTCCGCATCCGCAGTCTTCACTTTTACTAGCTGCGAATGGATTGTTTTGGGTATATGCCATAGTTATTATTTTTTAGACCCGTAACCATTCATTTTAAAACCTGAAGCTTTAATTTTACTTGGTGCTGCTTTTATTGAAGCTTTTAACTGCGGTGGTAATTGATTTTGCTTTCCTACTAACGCTTTTTTAGCAGGACTATCTGAACGCATTTGAAATGCAGAAGCTTTTTCAACAAATCCTTTAAACATATTACTTGTTTTTTCTTTTTTCTTCGCTTCTTGTGCTAGCTTTGCTTTTTCAATCTGTTCCTTATCAGTATAATCTCCAGCTGTTTTGTTTCTATCTAAACCAGTAACATTAGAAGAACCACCTCTTTTACCTGAAGCTTGAGCTTTTGTCTGAGTATCATACATTTGTTGAGCATTTGCAGCTCTTAGCTTAGCTTCCGCGTATTTTCTTTTACCATACCTAGAAGTAGAATCCTTATATCTTTCTATGTTAGATTGGGCTTTAGTCAAGTTTCTAGTAAGCTTTTTATTAGATCTATTAAGTCTTGCAACTTCCCAAGGCTGCATAACATCACTTTTCTGGGATGCTTTCAAATCTACAGATCCTGTAGTAGGTTCACCTTTTTCAACCGTAGTTTTAGTTTCTACTTTGTCAGGAGTCCTTAGACCTTGTTTAACTTCTGAAGCTTCAATATCTTCTTTTGACATTTTTTTATAAGCAACGCATCGAGGGTCAGACCAGTCGACTTCAATACCGCATCTTTGTTTTGAAGCTTTAATAACTTTTCCTTTAGTAGTTACTTCTTCTGTGGTTGTAGTATCTTCTCCGGGTGTGCTAAAGTAACCCTTAACAGGCTCATCAGGATTTACTGCTCCAGATGATTGTGATTTAGCAGGTGATCTTTTCACCCTGCTTGTAATTGGTAATTGGCTCATATCTTTTAGTTTTATATTAATTCTGTGTCATAATTTGAAACGCTTTTCACACCAACAGTACTAACAGAACCTAGCCCTTTACCTAGGTTTACTTTCTTTTCACCTAGAGTATTTTTTGGTGTTTCGTTTGTGTTAGTTGGCTCTGGCGTAACCGCAGCAACTGTTTTCTTTGGTGATTCACCTTTTTCTTGAAGCTTTGCGTGGTTCTTGAATCCTTTTGAATCGTGAACAGCTCTTGCTCCATTAACCAAGCCCATGTTAATTTTACACGCACTTGCTGCTTTACTTGTTATTGATCTTGCTTTCATATTATTGTTTTTTGTATGCTTCGCGTTCCCACTCAAAGTCCCCACCTTCTTGAGCGCTATTTCCGGTTTTTTCATCTATTAGTTGACCGTTGATTCTTTTATACACACGAGCAGGTGACTTCGTATCTTTCTTCCATGTAACAGTGTTGTCATCATAGTGTAATCTACCTTGAGCCATTTGATCTAAATGTACTTTCTCGTGTCTAACAGCTTCTTGCTTAGCTTTACCCTTTAAAGATTTGTCTATAAATATAGTACCATCATTATTAGCTTCACCTAATATTTCCCCGTCTAAATTCTTACTAAAAACCGGAGTACCGTAAGTTGATGTTTCTTTGTCGATGCCAACAAGATCTGAAAATTCCCTTAGTTTAAAACTCATTATCTTTCTTTATCATTGATCATATCGTCAATAGCTTTATTAAAAACTTTATCAGTATATGACTTGTTATTATAAAAAACACTTCTTGCTGACGTGGGTAAATCTTCTTCGGCTAACATAATTCTATATATTCTTGATATCAGTAACTTCCCCTTTTGAGAAATCTTATAGACACTGTATTTAGAAGTAGTTCTATTGCGCTCTTTAAAAACGTCTATCCAACCATTCTTCCTTAACTTGTCCCACCTGCTTTTATCCCAAGTATATGTATACGTACCATTAACAAAATCGTTTCTTGTAAACAGCTCTTTGCAGTCTAGATATATGAGCAACTCTAGATCTGCATCTCTGAGGTCATAAGTTTTACAAGCCCATCTTCTGATAAGCCTGTAATACTTAAGTAAATTAATTCCTCTTAGATCAGCAGCTGTTAATCTCATTCTACTATAACAACATCTTGTAAAGTTATAACATAATAAAGTTTGTCATTCCACTCAATTCCGTGTCCTGCGTGTTTATCATATCTAACAACATCACCGTTTTTAATACCTTCTATTTTATTACCAATACTAACTACTTTGCCTTTTAAGTACCTAACGTCGCTATTCTGCTTTTCCGTTAATTCGATACCACCTATATTTCTAGGAGCTTCTTTAATTTTGTCGATAATTATATAATAATTAATTGCTTTCATTATGCTAATCTTTTATTACTAATTACACAATCAGCTGATATGATAGTAGTTACAACACTTACAGCGTTTTTTAACGCAGACTTCGTAACTAATACTGGATCAATAATACCAGCTTTAATCATATTAACTTCTTTACCAGTTTTAACGTCGATACCTTTATTCTTACCAATTGGCTTTTTAATCTCTACGATTCCAGCATTGTCTAAGATAGTATAGTAAGGCGCTTTAATAGATTCAAATAGAATCTCTTCACCTTTATTCTTTGCTTTTAAACTGTTAGCCGCGTTTAATAATGCTATACCCCCTCCAGCTACAATACCTTCTTTGTAAGCAGCTTTAGTTGCATGAATTGCATCTTCAACACGATCTTTCTTTTCTTTTAATTCAACTTTTGAATCAGCGCCAACATATACAATACCAACCTTACCGGTAAGCATTGATAATCTTTGCTCTAATTTCTTTTTAAAGAATGGTTGTGTCTCTTCTTCTAGCTTCTTAGTTACATCAGCAACTCGCTCTGACACATCGATTTCATCCATAGTCTGTAATACAGTTGTCTTATCATCTGTAACAGATCTTTTAGCGTAACCTAATACTTCTGGATTAATCAGATCTAAATCATCACCTAATTCTTCATTTATAATAACCGCTCCTGTTAGCAAAGCTAAGTCTTCCATAGTTTCTTGTCTTGTAGGTCCAAACCCTGGGACATCAACTATATTTATTTTAATATTACCCTTTACCTTATTCGATAATAACGTAGCAAATGGCTGCTGTTCCACAGATGCAACTACTAGTAAACTCTTCTGAGTCTTTATAACGTGTTCTAAGACACTTTGAATCTTTCTTATATTAGGAATAGGAGATGAAACAATAAGTACGTAAGGTTCGTCTAAAACAGCTGTGTGCTTATCTTTGTCCGTTACTAAATGCGGTGATTTTAATCCGCTATCAAATTGTACACCTTCAACAAAATCAACGTAAGTTTCATTTGTATCAGATTCTTCCATTAATACTATTCCATTTTTTCCAACTTGTTCATAAGCTTCTCCGATTTTAGACCCAAGCACAATGTCGTTGTTACAGCTAATGATAGCCACATTTCGCAACATTTCACCCTGAACAGGAGTACTTGTTTTATCAAGATACTTTTTAACTTTTTCAGCACCGCTAAGAATGCCTGCTTTAAGTTCTCTAACTTTTTCCTCATTTCCTTTAGTGTTTGCTGTTTTAAGTAAAGAGTGAGCAAGAACGGTAGATGTAGTCGTACCGTCTCCTGCTTCTCTTACTGTATTTCTAGCTGCCTCTTTTATGAGGGTTGCGCCTATGTTTTCAACCGGATGTAATAAGACTACGCTCTCTGCAACGGTTACACCGTCTTTTGTTATTACCGGTCTTCCTGTAGCATCTTCGTATATCACGCATTTACCAGAAGCTCCTAATGTTGACTTCACTGCGTTTGCTAATTTTTCGACTCCTGCTATTATTTGTTCGTTTGCTTCGTTTCCGAATGTGAGAGTTTTTACAATCTCGTTTGGGTTATTAAATTCCATTAAATTAAATTTGATTATATTGGTATTATTTAAATGTTTTGACCACTTTAGGCCCGCTTAAGAACTCTACTTTTTTCTTGTAATGTTCTACTGTGTTATCGATTGCATCTTCAGCTTGTTTCAATGTTTCTCTTCTAGTAACATCTCGCCATATGCTTTCATCAAACACGTCTTGGTATTCAGTTTGAAAGAACCCGTTTATTAATTCAACAATACGCCAATTTTCTTTTTTGGCAATGTGCTTCCATTGTTTAACTTTGCTTTCGCTAGGTCTTTGATCATTTGACCATGAATTGGTCTGGTAAAATAGTGTCATTTGGTTTTGGTTTTAATTTGACAACTTGGTTTCGCTCTTAACCGAGCAGGTTTTATTCTTCAGTAACTTCCTCTTCTGCAACAGCATCAACTATTTGCTTAGTAACTGTTGTAGGTGTAATCTTAGACTCTACTCGAGAATCTAATGAAGCAATAATAGAATCCACTTGTTCTGTTCCCATTGCAGCTTTAGTCCATGCGATAACATCATCGTGGGTTAGGTCCGCAAATGCAGTGAAATCTGTAATATCTTCAGTGCCTAATGTTTGTGTTCCGATATTGGTGCAAGAAACCGCATTCCCTGCAGGGTCTAATGTATCAGATACAGCTGTTACTTGGTAATGTACGTTGTACACTACATCTGTGTTTTCTCCAGCAGTTGGGTATGTATCTACCGTTCTGCAATTCCAATTGTAAGTATTCATATGTTTTATTCTTCAGTTGTTTCTTCTTCAATAGTTGGCGCTGGCGTTTCTTCTGCTTGCAACCAATCTAATTCAGTTACATCTTCCTGAGTCGGTGTAACTTTACCTTGGATACCTTTTAAGATAACCTCGTCCATGTGGCTTGTTGGGTGGTTAGCTTGTGCCCACTCGATAACAGTAGCTTCTGTTAATGTTTCAATAGCTGAGAAGTTTTCCGCTGAAGGAGCTCCAACAGGGCAAGCTCCACTAAAAGTGTGAGATTCTCCTGACACTGAATCAGTTCCTGTGTAATCAAATCTAATGTGTGTAACTACATTAGACAGTCCGTCTAGTGTTGGTGCTTTTTTTAAAGCCGTAATTGTCCAATCGTAAGTAATGTTCATTTTTGTTTATTTATTTATTTATTAATTTTCTAATTTTTGTAATCTTGCTTCTAACTCAGCTATTTTTGCAATAAGTAAATCTATATACTTTACAGATTTAAAACCTTCAGAATCAGTTATAACAAACTCAGGATGAGTTTCTTCGAGTTCTTGAGCTATAACTCCAACTCTCTTTTCGCCTTCATCGCTTTTTAACTCGTAAGACTTCCAAGCTACATCTATATTATCACATGGTAAATCAGTTATTTTAGTTTTTAATCTTTCATCTGATCTAGTTATATGACCGTTAGATGTTATGGTTCCATTACTAGAAAGTCTTATCTCATTAGCCCAGCTCCAGTCTGAACCATTATTAGAAGCAGATGGAGCAAACACTAAAGCTCCTGTAGTAATGTGCTTAAGCCATGATTTAGTTCCAGATAATTTGCTTATAAAAGAATTCCCACTAGTGGTTTGAATTGAAACCATATTAGATGTCGAGTTAGGATTCACGTAATAACTTGTGTTATTGACGTCGTAAAGTGCGGTAGCCCTCATAGAACCTTCTGCGTAAACATTTCCTTGTACATCTAAGTCTAAGTTGTAGAAAGTCGCAAGCTGACCATCATCTTCAATCTCTAAGTAAGAGCCATTGTTGTCTCCTTCGTAATCACCTAGTTTATATACATAGTCGTTAGGGTCTAATAATAGAACACCATTGCCATTCGCTGACAATATCAAAGGAACACTACCTTGAGCCGCTATAGAAACATCTAACTCACTACCTGAAAGAATACCTTCCGTGGAAGCACCTTCCCATTTTATACTTCCATCAACATGAAGTTTGTTTGTAGGTGCAGTCGTTCCGATACCTACGTTGCCACTAGAGATACGCATTCTTTCAGAACCTCCTTCAGTGAACAGCATATCACCTCCTAATGAATCTACACCAATTTCAAAAGTAAGGTCATTATTTTGTCTTATCCAAGCATAATCACTTCCAACTATATCTCCGTTTGAAGCATCAAACCATATTCCAGCTGTTCCACTACCAGTGTTTCTTAATGCTATTTGACCATTTCCAGAACTACTATCAGAAATGTCAAGTTTATAGTCTGGACTAGTCGTTCCGATACCAACTCTACCATTAACTGTTAAGGAGCCCAAGTTCGATGTGCCTGCTGGGTCTAAATAATATGTAGTATTATCACTATCGCGGAAAATTGGAGCAGTTATGTCGAATGTAGAAACTATAGTTCTTTCACTTGTCCAAAACTCATATGGGCCCCTATCTGTACCACCTTCTTTTCTTGAGTATCTAGGCGGACCCCAGAACGGCATTGCAATCGTTGTGTTGTAATAGCTTGATCCATCACCATGGTTACCTATAAAATAATTATGCCACCCAGTAAATAATCCAAATGCACCACTAGTTTGGTGAAAAGTAAACTCACTACTACCAAATCCAGTAATAGCAACAGCTCTGGTTCTTGCGTTTATTGTATTAGTTACATTTAAAGTGCTTAAAGTTGAAGTACCGTTTACTGTTAAATCCCCGTTAACCGACAAGGTGTTTAAGTTAGAAATACCAGCTGGATTCAAGTAATAACCAGTGTTATCTAAATCGTAGAAATTAGGCGCCTTTACTGAAGTATCAGAGATTAAATCTCCAACAGTTCTAACTCCTTGTCCAATCCAAGTTCGGGGAACTCCATTTTCAACAAATAAAGTTTGATGCGAGAAACCTGGTTGAGACCCAGCACCTACGTTTGTATGCGTGTAAGCTATACCATAAAAATTGCCTAAATTTGCACCGCTAGGATCTAAGTGCCAAGAAGAACCCATACCCCAAACATGTTGGAACCTCCCTGAGCTGTAAGCTCCATACACACCTTTACCATAGTTATTAGGCTGTATCATTATTTGAGCGCTACCCGATAGTGTACCACTAAAAGAATCATCAGCATCACTTCTTAAAAACGATGTACTGTTAATACCGTCAAGTAATTCAGAATCTGTTGCTGTACCTCCTATAGGTAAATATAGACCGTCATGATCCCCGTAGTCTGTTGGTATTGTAGGTTTTCCTTGTATATTGTCCCATCTTGCGTCAGGTACTTTAGTAAGTGTGTCTAGGTTAGTAAGACCAGTAGTATCTGTAGTTGAAATAGACCAATTGTCTCCCCAAGTAGAATTTGCTGAACCTGCACTATACCCTAGCCATAAGTTCTTAGCAATAATTTGAGCGTAACTTTGATTATGTCCACTTATTGCAAAACAAGTTTTACCACTTGAGTTTCTACCAACCTCTATAGTTAATCCTGAGCTTAAATTTGGATTATCTGTAGTGTATTTAAATCCAGTAAATCCTCCATTACTTTCTGGATTCCAATAACCATATATTTTTATTGTACCTCCTTCTGCTGGATTTCCGTAGTTATCCTCAAATATTAACTCAAACCCACCCATAGAGTAGTTGTCTTGAGGCACATTAGTTGTTATAAGCCAGTAAGTACTTGAACCACCAGCATCTGAATAAACAGCATGAACTTTGTCCCAAGTATGCAAATCATGGTCACCTTGCACTCCATGATTAATATATGTAGGTTGTACATCTGTAATCCCATAACCTCCTAAAGTAGTTGGAGTAGATGTAATCGTAGACCACGCTTGGTTATGTGCACTCGGTGCAAAAGTACTAGGTTTATTAAGTATAAAAGCATCTCCAGATGTAGCATTCCAGTCAGATTGTACATTTGCCTCAGCGTTTGATGGTGCGTGCGCTTCTTGTGAGTGAGTATATGCTGTATTCCAATCAGTTGAATCGCCTCCACTCGCTGACACTGTTCCACTTACTACAAAAGAATCTACTTCGTTATAAGATTCAGAGTTACCTCCGAAAGCAGCCTCGTTTGTAACACCTGAACTAACTACTGTCAAAAACCCACTACTCTGAGTTATTCTACCAGTGAAAAAAGCTCCAGATGTTTCTGGGTATGTGTTTCCTGTATATTTTATAGCAATCCAATCAATTGAATTGTGTGTACATGATATAAGCCTGTAGTCCTCAGAGCTTTGCAAAACCTGCAGCGTTCTAAGAGTACCTCCAAACATAGTTGAGCTACCTGAAGAAACTATGACTTCTACTGAAGACGCTTGATAGTTACCAGATGTCCTGTCCATTCTTATGACTCCATTTACATCCTGACCACCAGCGTTTCTACATAGCAATATGTATTGAGGATTTGCTGGTTCAATCATCTCAAATCTATAGTTGATAAGATGACTGCTTTCCATTGCAATATGAGTATTGAACTCTTTTATGCCGTTTATTGTTTGATCGCCAGATGTCCTTACTACTGTAGAATCAACTGTAATGTTATCATTATTGGCTGTTATACCATCTCCACCAACAACATTTAAAGTAACTGATCCAGTTGCTCCGCCACCTGTCAAACCATCTCCAGCAGTAACATTAGTGATGTCTCCCTGAGGGATTGTAGGTTTATTTAAAATTAATGCATCCCCAGACGTAGCATTCCAGTCAGATTGTACATTTGCCTCTGCATTAGTAGGCGCGTGTGTTGCCTGTGAATGTGTGTATGCCGTGTTTGCGTTAGCAGAGCTACCACCTGACCAATTTACAGCGTTTAAATTAGAAGTACTAGCTGGGTTTAAGTAATAACCTGTATTATTAGAGTCGTAGAATATTGGAGCTCTTAATGAACTTATACCTTGAGCATACCCACTTCCTACAAATAATGAATGAGTTCCAGTATCATTAGCACCATCGGTGTAAAAATCCAATCCACTTCCACCAGTTCTAAATCTAGCATCCTCTCCATTATCTAATGGTGAAATCCAAATGAAATTCGAATTGTTGTTATTTTGAATTTGTAATGCCGAAGTCCAAGATGCTGGATATGAACCAAAATTAAGTTCGGATTGCCCATCTGCTTTAATTGTTAATGCTCGTGTACTAGATGAACTTCCAGTCGTATTGACCTTTAGATATCTAATGTTTGAAGTTGCATCTGGGTTTATATAAAATCCAGTATTATCTGAATCGTAGAATATAGGAGCTCTAGATGAAGATTGCGAAAAAGTAGCACCACTAGCGTCTCCCCAGAACCTCTTAGTACCTCGACCGCCGCCGACGCCAGCTGTTCCAGAAGTATTCCAAAATTCAAAAGTTCCATCTGTTTTGGCAAACCTTAAATATACACCATACCCATGGTTAATTGCTCTTCCGTAGTATGGAGATCTACCATCAATGTTTGTACCTATTCCACCACCATCGTGAGTAACACCAGGCTCTGACATAAACATAACCATGTTACCTTTGTATAAGTCATTTCCATCATAATCATAATGCATTTTAATGTTTCCACCCGCATGACTTGATTTAAGGTTTATAGCTCCGTTGATATTTATAGAATCCCCTGTTGCAGATGGGTCTATGTAGTAGGTAGTATTATTTGAATCGTAGAATAAAGGAGCTCTCATTGACCCACCAGACTCGGTATAATCAGTGTATACAGCTAACCTAGTACCTCCATAAGTTGATAAACCATAATTTGGTGCTGCTGTATTAGACGCGCCCCATCCACTTGGACTACCTATGTTGACTCTATTGTACATATGTATAAACTCACCAGTCTGAGTCCCCACACTTGTACCTCTTATAGTACCTACTTTTATTGCATGATCGTTTGTTTTAGTGAATGTATATTGCCCAGATAATGAATCGTCAGCATCTGACCTCACAAACTGAGTACTATCTATACCATCCAATAAATCTGAATCAGCAGCTTTACCTCCTATTGGTAAGTAGCTACCTGTAATGTATCCAGCAGTTGCGTGATTACCCCACCCATGAGCAGTAACTCCGTTAGCAACATCCGCTGTAGAGAAATGTTTAGAAGTGTGCACTGTATATATACTACTCCAGGTAGTACTATTCTCTTGGAATCTAATGCCCATATCACCTGTTTGTGATGATAAGTGTATTTGACCGTAGTAATTCCCTGAGTGTAGGTGCATGGAAATAACTCCATACCCATTATGAGCGCCAGCTAGCCTATTACCTCCTGTCCACCCGCCATCGTCCTGAGCAAACATATAAGTTCCTTGATCGTCAATGTTTTTTTCCGACCTAAAAACTTCCAACCCAGTAGCCGTGGATAAATAACTAGGTTGGTTAGATACCACCGTATTTAAATCCTCCATCATTGAGGCGTTCAAGTTATGTCCGCCTATATGTATTTCATCTGTTGTATATTTCTTACCCATTTACCAAAAATTTGAAACTATGTTAACCCATGTGTATGTTGTAGCACCTGTTTGCATACTTACATCCACGAAGCTTGTGTTTGATGTTGATCTATATCTTATTGTGCCTACATTTGCAGCTGAAGCAGGAGCTGAGTTATCTGGCATTTGCGCATTGACTGGAGCGTCTTTCCACTGCGTACCAGCAGAAACTTTTGTAAGTACCTGATTATTAGAGCCTAACGAGTTTGTTGAATCATATAACTGATTCTGTAACCTCATGTTACCAGCTACGTGGAGTAATTGAGAAGGATTAGTAGTACCTATACCTACTTCTTGATTGTCGTCAATAGTAATAGCTGTTGAATTTCCAGTTATAAACTGCATCGCGCTATCAGCTCCGTCTAAAATTATTTTTGAATCAGTATTTCCTGCACGAAGAACCAATTCCTCACTTGCAGCCACTGTACCATTAATATCAAATTTAACTTCATAACCATCATCAAGCTCTATATCTCCACCAGATACGTGTAGCTTAGAATTAGGACTAGTCGTCCCAATCCCGACGTTGCCTGTCTCTCCTTCAATAAATAGTCTTGTTAATGGAATTGCTGTTGTGTTATCTAATATAAAGTGAAAGTCACCATTATTTGTAGCATTGTGAGTAACAGCTATTCTTGCATCAACATTGTTAGCTCTAAAATCTAAATTAGCAAAAGTGCCAACAGTTGCATTTGAGTTTTTTAATAAAACTCCTGTACCCACTGAACCTCCGCTTAAACCTTCTCCTGTGTCTACTGCAACACTACTACTATTAAATTCTACATTTAAATTTTTAGTAGGATTAGTCGTTCCGATACCTACGTTGCCTGCGGAATTAATTAGTAATTGTGTAGATCCATCTTTTTGTATATGAAAATCATTTGATCCTGTTCCTGCAAAAATTCTATTTAATATAAAATTATGAGGTCCATTACTATCAGCATCCTGAATAGCTGTAATTTTACCCATATTATCATTAACGTACATCTCAAGCCTTTCATTAGCGCCTCTACCTAATTGAAGTGATTGATCTCCAGTTCCTGAATAAAACTCTATATCTTGTCCAAGTACTTCAAGTTTAGCTGAAGGATCAGTTGTTCCGATACCTACGTTACCATTGTCAAGTATTGTTAAGTGATTTCCATTAGAGCTATGGTTTATTTCTAAATGTGTATTTAAATCATCTGACGCTTGTTTTATATCCCAATAAACATCTAAAACGCCCCCTGAACCTGACTCCCCTAAACGAAGCGTCGAACTAGCCTGCGCTGTACCTGTAGAAGTGTCTTGTATTGTAAATACCGGGTCAGCTCCTTTTATATGTAGCAAACTTACAGGACTAGTAGTCCCGATACCGACGTTACCTGTGTCTGAATCAATAGTCATTAAAGCGTGAGTAAGCTGAGCTGTGTCTACGCTTTGTATTGTAGAAGATTTATTAGCGACAATCCATTTCTTACTATTTACATTATAAGGTACTCCAGTAAACCAATTTTCATCCGCTACATTATTATAATGATAAACACCTTGCCCTCTAGAAACACTTTGCCCAGCTTCAAGCAATATTGAACCAGGAGCATATCCTGTCCCTGTGCTATGTCTAAATCTAGCTACGTAATTAGTGCCAATACTGTCCACGTGAAGTTTTTCTGTAGGACTAGTCGTTCCGATACCTACATTGCCAGAGATGTTTTGATATATACCTAGGGTAGCGCCATTACTATAAAAAGCGTGATTTCTTGCTCTATAATTTAAATCAGACCACGTAACCGCAGGAGTCAAAGAAGATATTGTAGCAGAGTTGTCTACATCGTGTACAGAAAAACCTAAACCTTGAGAAGTACCTGTTCCCCCTCTAGTAAATACAACTTGATTAGAACTCCAACTAGCAACATTTCCATTACTATCGGCAGGTAGAGCAACGTTCAATTTACCAACAGGCGAAGTCGTTCCGATCCCGACGTTACCAGAATCTAAAATAGTCATTGCGGTTGTAAAATTACTTTGACCAGGCGCTGAGTTCTGTGCTACATCAAACTGAAGCCCTCCATCATAGCTCTGCGAAGCTCTTGCGGATATTCTACCTATAGAATAAGGTAATCCCCCTGTCCATTTGTTGTAAAATTCTATACCAACACCTGCTGATGGCGTATCTCCTGAGTTTTCCGTGTTACTTTGACCTGTTAATCTAAGCAACCCTTCAACAGTATCTTTGTCAATGTAGCTTGGATAAAGTATTTCTAACTGCTTATCTGGACTAGTCGTCCCAATCCCGACGTTGCCGCCTGAAGTGATACGCATTTTTTCTGAGCTACTTGTTTTAAAAATATGCTCCAAGGCGTCAAGTTGTAATTGCCTGTAGGTATTATTACTTCTGTTATAAGAAAGAATTCTTGAAGATGAGCTTATATTATGATTGAGCTCTAGACTCTCAGCACCGCCGTTACCTAACGACAAAGGAGCACTAGGATTAGTCGTTCCAATTCCAAAGTTGCCTGTAGATAGTATGGTGACCTTAGAATCAGTTAAGTCTACGTTGCTTGCATTATCATCATTGTTTAATAAAAAATGAAATCTTCCTTCGTTATAACTTCCAGTTCTTTCCCAAACTAAAGCGCCTTTTTTATAAGCATCTGAAGTATTGTTATCTATTTTAAAAAAAACACCAACGTATTTATTGTTACTGCCAGCATAGTCTAACAATAAACCGTCCCCATCTACAGAGGTTTTAATATGTGTTTTATTATAAGGATTAGTCACCCCGATCCCGACGTTGCCACCTCCATCTATCCTCATTAAATTAGGAGATACTTGTGTTCCAATAGAAACAAAATCTGTTGCGGCTATAGCTTGAATGTAAATATCACCATCAGTTCTAGCTGAGCGATATGTTTCAGCGTATAAATTTGTTCCTTTAATTTCACCAGCAACGTCTAGTTTAGCCTGAGGACTATCCGTCCCAATACCTACCTTGCCGGCACTTGTAATACGCATTTTTTCACCAGGTCCAGTACCTGTCTCTTATACACATCTCCGAGCCCACGAGACAGGCAGAAATCTCG
>OJDV01000417.1_pt1 | contig 15109 bp, 15 predicted proteins | sample 1592911 | NCBI WGS metagenome assembly OJDV01 (sample SAMN05416860, study PRJEB24817) | seawater metagenome | isolation source: Sea water | place: Canada:Atlantic | collected 2013-11 | reverse complement strand
TCTCGTGGGCTCGGAGATGTGTATAAGAGACAGAACATACATGTCGTAATACAAAGGATTTTGTTCCGCTAAATAGCCGATTTTATTCTTTGTTTTTAAGGGTTCTTTGCTCACATTTAGTCCACAAACATCGGTCTCGCCTTGGTTAGAAGGAATAAAACCAGTAATGATTTTCATCATGGTAGACTTTCCCGCCCCATTAGGTCCCAGAAAACCAACAATTTCTCCTGGATTAACGCTGAAACTAACATTATCAAGAGCTTTTTGCTCTCCATAAAGTTTTGTTACATTTTTTACAACAATCGACATCTTTTTTCTCTTCTATAATGCAGCGCGAATTTACTAAATTTATAACCTGAAATATGGAAGAATTTAGAGGTTTGGTAGTAAAGTCAACAGGTAGCTGGTATGACTTAGAAAAGGAGAATGGTGAGCGACTTAATGCCCGTTTAAAAGGAAAATTCCGTTTGAAAGGGTTAAAAAGTACAAACCCAGTGGCAGTGGGTGATTGGGTGAAATTTCACATGGAAAGAGATGAAGGAGTAATTCATACCATTGAGGACAGAAAAAACTACATCATTCGACGTTCCATAAATCTATCAAAACAGATTCAAATAATTGCAGCTAATATTGATCAATTGTTCTTGGTAATCACCATAGATAGTCCACCAACAACTCTAGGGTTTATTGATCGATTTCTAGCAGGAGCTGAGGCATACAGGATACCGACAGTGTTGGTTTATAATAAAATTGATTTGTATGAAACGGAAGAACAGAAGGCGGAATTAAGAAAGTGGCAGTCGATTTATAAATTGGCAGGTTATGATCAAATTGAACTTTCCGCTGAACAGAAAATTGGAATAGATACGTTGAAGGACCTTATGAAGGATAAAACATCCATTTTTTCTGGTCATTCCGGAGTGGGAAAGAGCACGTTGGTAAATTCCTTGGATAAAAATTTCCAATTAAGAGTTAACGAAATATCTGATTATCATAAAACGGGAAAGCATACAACGACTTTTGCTGAATTGTTTAAGTTATCCTTTGGCGGAAGAATTATTGATACTCCTGGAATAAAAGGATTCGGGACAGTGGAGTTAGAAAACGAAGTGTTGTCGCATTATTTTCCAGAAATGAGAAGTAAAATGGGGGGCTGTAAGTTCAATAATTGCGTCCATATTAATGAGCCAAAATGTGCTGTAAAAGAAGCTTTAGAAAGAGGGGAGATTGCTTTGGAACGCTACGATAACTACTTGTCCATGTATTATGATGATGAAAAAGAACACCATAGAGCAAAAGGTGTAAGGGGGTAGTTATTTAATTGCGAATTATGAATTGTATAGAATCTGTCAGACTGAGCGACAGTCGAAGTCTAGATAGATTTTCAACATGTTTACATAAAAAATGAGAGTTATCATTCAAAGGGTTTCACAAGCTAATGTTACAGTTGATGATTCAATTGTTAGTGAGATTAGCGAAGGGTTACTTTTATTAGTTGGTATTGAAGACGCAGACACAAAAGAAGACATCGATTGGTTATGTCGGAAGATTTGCAAGATGCGCATTTTTGGAGACAAGAATGGGAATATGAATTTGTCGGTAGTGGATGTGAAAGGTGAAGTATTGGTAATTTCTCAATTTACCTTGCATGCGTCAACTAAAAAAGGCAATCGGCCTTCATTTGTAAAAGCAGCAAAACCTGATTTTGCAGAACAACAATACGAACAGTTTAAACAGATACTTTCAAGTTATTTGGGTGAAGAAGTTCAATCGGGTAAGTTTGGTGCAGACATGAAAGTAAGCCTCATAAACAATGGGCCTGTTACGATATTGCTAGATTCAAAAAACAAAGAATAATGACAATAGAGCAAGCACAAAAAGCAGTTGATGATTGGGTCAAACAATATGGAGTTCGGTATTTTAACGAGCTCACTAACATGGCTCAATTAACTGAAGAAGTTGGAGAGGTTGCTCGAATAATCGCTCGACGATACGGTGAACAATCGGAAAAAGAAAGTGATAAAGGAAAAGATTTGGGCGATGAGTTAGCTGATGTGCTTTTTGTTATCATTTGTTTAGCGAATCAAACTGGGGTTGACCTTCAGTTAGCTCTGCAAAAAAACCTAGAGAAAAAAACTGGTAGGGACTCTCGGAGACATATAGAGAACGAGAAGTTGAAATGAGACAGGGAAAAATTCTAAAAGACATAAAGAGCATAATAAATTGAAATAGATGATTAGTGATTCAAAAATTAAATTTGATAACCCTACAATTGAAATGAGTTCACTCCCCCAACTTGAGGATGTTGACTTTCAAAAATTAGAGAAAGACTATTTGTGGCTCCGGGTGACATTTATTAGTATACTCTTTTTAATAGTTGCTTGCAGTTCGCTGATTATAGGTGTATCATCTAACTTGGATTGGTGGCAACCTTTGATAATTGTAACCGTAATCTTTAGCTTAATATACATGGTCGAGTGGAAGGGCTTTAAAATAAAGGGATATGCGATAAGGCAATATGACGTTTCTTTTAAGTCTGGGTTACTGTTTTTTTCTATGACAAGCGTTCCATTCAATAGAGTTCAGCATACAGAAGTAAGTCAAAGCCCCTTAGCTCGTTTATTCGACTTAGGCGAAGTGAAAGTTTTTACAGCAGGGGGGGCGAGCAGTGATATAACTATATCTGGTCTTAAAGTAGAGGAAGCGCATCGCTTAAAAGATCATATAACTAAATTGAGCAGTAAGTATGCTTGATTTAAGTAAGCCCCAAAGACAATCTAAGGTTGGAATAGTTGTACTATTTTTTAAACACTTAAGGAAAGCAGTTAATTTTATATTCTATTTCTTTATCCTGAAATACAGCACAAATTCAGGCATGATATTTTTATGGGCAGCAATAGCTGCAATCGTAATTTTAACCTTGGTATATTCCATTCTTGTCTACCGGAAATTTTTATTTTACGTAGAAGACGATCAATTTGTAATTGATAAAGGCTTATTTAAAAGGGAAAAGATATCAGTGCCCTTTGAACGTATTCAATCAGTACATATTGATCAAAACATTATTCAACGGGCTTTGCAGGTAGTGGGCTTGAAAATTGATACGGCTGGATCTAGCACAAAGGAAATGGAAATAGCCGCTTTGCCAGATGCATATGCAAGGTCTATTCAAGAATTTTTAATAGATAAGAAGAACCTAGAGGATTCTGAAAATCAAATTGAAAATATTGAAAGTGAGTTTGAAGAAAGACCTAAACTATCAAGTAAACCAATGGTTGAGCTAAGCTTTCTTGATGTATTGAAAGTTGGGTTAACAGAAAATCACCTGAAAACAAGTTTTGCTTTGTTTGCCTTGATCAATGGATATTTTTGGCAAAATCAAGATTTTTTTTCAAACTTTTTTATAGATTATATTGAAGAAGGGCAGGAAGTGTGGATTAGTAAATGGCTTCTTATTTTGCCCTTATTGCTAATAACTTTACTGTTGATTTCGATAGTATCATCAGTTATTTTATCGGTTTTAAAATACTATGGACTGCAATTTATGGTAAGCTCTAAAGAGGTACAGAAGATATCTGGCTTATTAAAGAGAACGGAATATCAAATTCCTATTGATAAAATTCAATTTCTGAAGTATTCAAGCAACCCATTGAGGAAACTATTTGGACTCAAAACAGTAGTGATAAAGCAAGCGAGCAGCAAGGCTTCGAGCGATAAACAATCACTAATGATGCCGGGTTGTAAAGAATTTCAATTGGAAGCTATATTAAATGAACTTTTTCCTGAGCTTAAATTATCTTCTTTAATCACCTTTAAAGCAAATCCCTATTTAAAAGTTCAAATGGCACTACTTTTTGCAGTGTTGCCTTCAATTGTTATCGGATTATTGGGTTTTGTTGAGCCTGATTTTTTAATCCTTTCTATTCTTTGGCTACTTATAGGATTGCCTTTTTCATATCAATATGCCTCGAAAATGTATTTAGATTTAAATTCAGAAGCAATGTGTTTGCGCAAAGGCTGGCTTTTTCCTAAAACAGAGATATTGAAATATTATAAATTACAGAGCGTTGCTTTGCGACAAAATGTTTTTCAGAAGAGAAGGAATATTGCTCATCTGGACTTTTATACAGCAGCAGGAAGTTTGCGAATGTGGCAATTAGATGCTGAAATTGCTGTTGAACTTTATAATTACATGTTGTATAAAATAGAAAATTCAGATAAGAATTGGATGTAAATTGTATTGGAGTGAAAGCAATATAAAAGAAATCTAAATTATAGTGAATATAAGGTAGTTGATTGAAGAAAAAAGGTCGATTAAGGTGTCAGATGCTGAAGTGTTTAAGTGCCGTTCTGCGCAATGAATTGAAACTTCAGCTCAAGAATTAAACGAAACTCTTATTTGTCTCTTCAATAAATTTCCAAAATTCATCTTTCCCAATTTTGGTGGTCGAAGAAGTTAAAATTGACTGCGGCAAAACTTCCCAAGTTTTTAAAAGCTCTTTTTTGTAATGGGTTATGTTTTTATTTAAAACAGAACTAGAAAGCTTGTCAATTTTTGTAAAAATGATAATGAAAGGCATGCGGTTTGTGCCCATCCATTCCATAAACTCTAAGTCAATTTTTTGAGGGGGTAATCGACTGTCAATTAAGACAAAAGTACAAAGTAGATTCTCTCTTGTTTTTAAGAATTGATGGGTAAATTTTCTCCAAATATTTCTACTCTGCTTCGAGCTTTTAGCAAATCCAAACCCCGGTAAATCGACAAAATAGATTGCATCATTTATTGCAAAATGGTTAATTAATTGAGTCTTTCCAGGCGTTTGTGAGGTTTTTGCCAACTTACTATGGTCGCACACCATATTTATGAGGGAAGACTTTCCCACATTTGAACGACCAATAAACGCATATTCAGGTTTTGTTGGCGCCGGGCATTTACTGATGTCTGTATTGCTGATTAAAAATTCAGCTGAGTGAATGACCATGTATTTCAATTAATTAATGATACAATATAACAATACTTCAATAGTAAGTTTAAAAATAGTGAGCTAAATGTTTTGATCGGTTGGGTTTTTGTTTGAAATTATCAATTATCAATTATCAATTATCAATTATCAATTATCAATTATCAATTATCAATTAACCTTTCTATTTAGCCATTCATTCAAAATTTCATTGAATAACTTTGGGTGCTCCATCATGGCGGCATGGCCACATTTGTCAATCCAATGCAACTCAGAATCTTCTAAGTGTTTGTGAAATTCTTCAGCGACTTCCGGAGGGGTAATACTGTCATTTTTTCCCCATATTAGACAAGTAGGCATTTTGAATTTATCTAAATCATCCGCCATGTTGTGTCTTATTGCCGACTTAGCCATAGCTAAAATTCGCACTAATTTAGACCTGTCGTTTACAATTTTAAACACCTCGTCAACCAGTTCGTCAGTAGCTACGGTAGGATCATAAAAGGTAACCGCAATTTTCTGTCGTAAGTATTCTTTGTCTTCCCTTCTTGGAAAAGAACCTCCAAATGCATTTTCATACAAACCTGAACTACCAGTTAAAACCAAAGAATGAACTTTTTTTGGAACATCCAACGCACATACTAATGCAACATGACCGCCCAAAGAATTTCCTAATAAGGTAACGTTATTAAGCTTTTTATAGCTCATAAAGTCTTTAATGTAAGTTGCCATACCTCCAACAGAGGTTTTAAGTAATGGATTAGTATAGAGTGGCATAATTGGCACGAGGACTCTGTAGTTTTTAGAAAATCCATCAATAACGTCTGCAAAGTTGCTTAACGCTCCAAATAGTCCGTGAAGAACAAGTAAAACATGACCCTCACCCTTTTCGAGGTATTCAAATTTGTCTTCTTTTTTTATGTAGTTCTCATAGTTCATGTTTCAAAGGTAAGTGATTTTCAAAACTTAGAGCAGTTTAGTGATTTAACTTTTGAACCCTAGGCATGTGAATAATATTGATGACAAACTCCTGTCAAAGTTGAAAATTCTGTTGAAATAAAGATTCTCTACCACCTTTTGTAACATGCATTAAATCAAAATTTAAAGTCTTTTAAAACAATAACTGAAGCCGTTTTGAGTTAGAAGTTATCAACAAAGTGGTAAGAAGTGGTAAGAAGTGGGGAATTTATATATAATTTTACTCAATTATTACTAAAAAGCCCACTATTTAAGCGGTTATGACAAATTTTATAGGTGAATTCGATTGTAAACTAGATGCTAAAGGCCGCCTTATGGTGCCTGCAGGTCTGCGTAAGCAATTGAGTCCTGAAGCAAATGAGTCGTTTGTTGTCAATCGTGGCTTTGAGAAGTGTTTGGTTTTATATCCAAAGAATGATTGGGAGAGAATTTCTGCTGAGGTAAATCAGTTAAATCAATACGTAAAAAAGAATCGTGACTTTATTCGGTATTTCTACAGAGGCGCTACAGAGTTATCTTTAGATGGTACTGGTAGGATTTTATTGCCAAAGCGATTGCAAGAGTATGGTGCTTTTCAAAAAGAGCTAGTTCTGTTTGCTTATTCTGATCGAATTGAAATTTGGGATAAGGATACATACGATGGATTGCTTACTGATGAGCCAGAAGATTTTGCAAATCTGGCTGAAGAAGTAATGGGAGGTCAAAACAATCAAAGTGGAGGTAGCGATGGCGTATCATAAGCCTGCTTTGCTAAATGAAAGTGTTGATGGTTTGTCAATTGTAGCTGATGGTCGTTATGTAGATGTGACTTTTGGCGGCGGTGGCCACTCTGAAGAAATACTTAAACGACTTTCCGAAAATGGAAGGCTGTTTGCTTTTGATCAGGACCCTGATGCTGAAGATAACAGAATTGATGATGATCGTTTCTCGTTGATTGCTCAAAATTTTTCCTTTCTCAAAAATTTTCTTCGCATGTACAATGCTATTCCTGTTGATGGCGTATTGGCTGATTTAGGGGTCTCTTTTCATCAATTCGATGTTCCTAAAAGAGGATTTTCATTTCGATTTGAAGGTCCGCTTGATATGCGCATGGATCAAAAACGAAAGTTAACGGCTGCGAAAGTGGTGAATTCGTATTCGGTAGAGCAGCTAGAGGTGATTTTTAAGGAGTACGGTGAGTTGAGGAATGCTAAGCAAATCGTTGAGAAGATTGAAATCGCTCGAAAAGAGAAAAAGATAACAACGGTTGAAGGTTTTAAAGCTATCCTAAAAGATATAACACCTGAAAAGATACAGCATAAGTTTTTAGCACAAGTTTTTCAAGCACTTCGAATTGAAGTGAATGAAGAGTTGAAAGTAATACAAGATTTGTTGGAACAAACGGTTGAGGTATTGAAAGATGGTGGTCGCATGTCGGTGATTACGTATCATTCTTTGGAGGATCGATTGGTGAAAAATTTTTTCAAGACTGGCAATGTACAAGGTAAGGTAGAGAAAGATTTTTTCGGAAATCTAATTCGGCCAATGGAGCCAATTAACAGAAAACCAATTGTCCCAAATGCAGAGGAAATAAAAGATAATAATAGATCAAGAAGCGCAAAATTGCGAATTGCAGAAAAAGTGATGTCAAATGAGCAATAGAGTCAGACCGCAAGAGAAGTCTGATGAAGATCAGGTTGAAAAAGCTCCTTCGGGGGGTTTTAAGTCCTTATTGACCGGTAGTTTTTTGTCGAAAGAGAACGTGGTAGGTGCACTGCCATTTATCTTCTTTCTCACCTTTTTAGGGATCTGCTATATCGCTAATGGATATCGGACACAGAAGGTGGTAATTAATCTGCATAAAACGAATAATTCGCTGAAGGAATTAAGGTCAGAATACATTACTACCAAATCGGATTTGATGATAATTAGCAAGCAGTCAGAGGTTGCAGAAGCGACTGCTGTTATGGGATTAAGAGAATTGACTTCTCCGCCTAAAAAAATACTGCTTTCAAAAGAAGAGAAAAAAGAGATTTTAAATGACTGAAATTAAAAAAGACATCGCTTGGCGGATCTATATCGTGTATTTAGCGGTATGTCTTTTTGGGATAGCTATTGTTGGCAAAGCGCTGACGATTCAGTTGATTGAAGGTCCTGATCTGCGAAAGAAAGTTCAAAGCAGGACATTAAGAGATAAAAGTATAAAAGCAGTTCGAGGGAATATTTATTCTTCCGATGGGAGTTTGTTAGCTACTTCAATTCCTATTTACGAAGTGCGATTTGACCCAAATGCAGATGCAATTTCAGATGTGCTCTTTGCGGAAAAGGTAGATACTCTCGCTTGGAGTTTGAGTGAGTTATTTAAAGATCGCTCGCCAGCTTCTTATCGAAAAGAGTTGATCTCTGCTCGAGAGAAGGGTGCTCGTTATCATTTGATTCGCAGGAAGGTTAAGTACACCGATTTAAAACAAATGAAAAACTTCCCGCTTTTCAGAAGAGGGAAGTATAAAGGTGGTTTTATTACGATTCAACAAAATAAAAGAGCTAGGCCATTTCAAATTCTTGCGGCTCGAACTATTGGCTATGAGCGAGAAGATATTTCTCCTGTAGGCCTAGAAGGAGCATATAGTGCTGCGTTGAGTGGTATTGATGGCAAGCGTTTAATGCAGAAAATATCTGGAGGAGTATGGATGCCAGTGGGTGATGCAGATGAGATAGAGCCTGAGGATGGGAAAGATATATACACCACAATTGATGTAAACCTTCAAGATGTTGCAGAAAATGCTTTGATGAAGCAATTGGAAAAGCACGAAGCAGATCACGGAACAGTGGTTTTGATGGAGGTAGCTACCGGTTCAATTAAAGCAATAGCCAATTTGAAACGAACTTCAAGTGGTTCATACTATGAAGGGTATAATTACGCCATAGGAGAGAGTACGGAACCTGGGTCAACGTTCAAGTTGCCTGCGCTTATTGCTGCTTTGGAGGATGGATATGTAGATATGGGCGACATCATTGATTGCGGTAACGGTTCAAAACAATACTACGATCGGACCATGTTTGATTCTAATTACGATAAAGGTGGCTGGGGGAAAATTACCGTTCAGCGAATTCTAGAAGTCTCTTCTAACATTGGAATGGCCGAAATTATCACAAAAAATTATAGCGAAAACCCTCAAAAATTTATTGACCATCTAGCAAAAATGAATTTGCGGGATCAATTAGATATTGAGATTGAAGGAGAAGGTAAGCCATATATAAAAAACACTTCTGAAGATACTTGGTCGGGAATTTCTTTGGCATGGATGGCTCACGGCTATGAATTGCAAATGACGCCGCTTCAAATTTTAACTTTTTATAATGCTGTAGCGAATGGTGGCAAAATGGTAAAGCCAAAATTTGTCGAAAAAATTACAAAAGGAAGAAAAGTTGTTGAATATGTAGAGACAATTGTTTTGAATCCTAGAATATGCTCAAAAGAAACAATTGATAAAGTGCAATTGGCATTAGCCGGAGTTGTTTCAAACGGGACTGCTACTAATTTGAAGAATGCAGATTATAAAATTGCTGGAAAAACAGGAACAGCTCAGATTGCGAAAGGTGGGAGCTATGGTTCGAATAAAGACAGTTACAAAAAAAAACGAGAGGTAAGTCATCAGGCATCGTTTGCCGGTTATTTTCCTGCCGACAATCCTCAATATTCATGTATTGTGGTGATCAACGCTCCTAGTAGAAATGTGTATTACGGAAACTTAGTGGCTGGTCCAATATTTAAAGAGGTTGCGGACAAAGTATATGCAAATAGTTTAGAAATGCATGAGGAATTAGATCAGCAAAAGTTCTTTGCAAATTCGGCTATTCCTTATTCAAAGCATGGTTACAAAGACAATGTTGAGCAGGTGTTTAATGAATTGGGAATACCGGTAACATCTACGGCAGGAGATGTCGACTGGGTGGTGACTTCGACGCAAGCGAAAGGCGTGAAGTTAGCTCCAAGAATAGTGAGAGATAATCTAGTTCCAAACGTAGTTGGAATGGGGTTGAGAGATGCAATTTATTTACTAGAAAATCAAGGGTTGAGAGTGAAGGTGAACGGTGCTGGAATGGTAAAGTCCCAATCGCTTAAGTCTGGAGAAAAAATCCAAAAGGGTCAACAAATACAAATCGAATTATCGTGAAGAATCTAAAAGACATATTGTATGGTGTTTCCATTTTGGAGGTGGTAGGTGATACTTCTATTGATTTGTTTGGAATTGCTTTTGATTCTCGAAAAGTAACAACTGGATTTTGCTATGTTGCCCAAGTTGGTGGTCAAGTAGATGGGCACAGTTTTATTGAAAAGTCAATTGCAGAGGGCGCTATAGCTGTGTTGTGTGAAGTAGTTCCTTCCAATATCGTTGAGGGAGTGACTTATGTAAAAGTAAAAAATAGTAGTGAAGCATTGGGAATAATGGCTTCTAACTTTTATGACAATCCTTCTTCAAAATTGAAAATAGTAGGAGTGACAGGAACGAATGGTAAGACAACAACTGTTACTTTATTACATCAATTGTTTAGCAAATTGGGACATCCTGTTGGGTTGATTTCAACTGTAGTGAACAAAATTGGACAGGAGGAAATTAAATCCACTCACACAACTCCTGATGCAATTCAATTGAATGAGCTTTTGGTGGGAATGCTTGACAGTGGCTGTGAATTCTGTTTCATGGAAGTGAGTTCACACGCAGTCGTTCAACATAGAGTTGCCGGAATCACTTTTGCGGGCGGAGCTTTTACCAATATAACTCACGAGCATTTAGATTTTCATAAAACATTTAAGGAATACATAAAAGCTAAGCAGAGTTTTTTCAACCTATTGCCGAAAGGTTCATTTGCCTTGTCTAATCGAGATGATAAGAATGGAGAAGTAATGCTTCAAGAGACAGCAGCCAAAAAATACTATTACGCGCTAAAAACCCAAGCAGACTTTAAAACAAAAGTGATTGAAAGCAATTTCGATGGTTTAAGCTTGAAGGTGGACGGCCAAGAGTTCTGGAGTCCATTCATTGGATATTTCAATGCTTATAATTTAACTACAGTCTTTGGAGTCGCCATGTTATTGGGACAAGAAAAAATGGAGGTTTTAACTGTTTTAAGCACCTTGAATTCAGTTGCTGGACGATTTCAGCATCTAAAAATTGGTAAGGTAATCGGAATAATAGACTACGCGCATAGCCCGGATGCATTGGAAAATGTATTGAAAACGATTAAAAATATCCGAACCGGGAATGAAGAAGTTATTACAGTTATAGGGTGTGGTGGAGATCGAGATCGATCGAAGCGACCATTAATGGCGGGTATAGCGTGCAAATTGAGCGACCGCGTAATTCTTACGTCAGACAACCCGCGAACGGAAAACCCTGAAGCAATTATTGAGGAAATGAAAGTAGGAGTTGACGCCGCCTCAAAACGCAAAGTATTGGCCATAACAAATAGAAAAGAGGCAATTAGAACTGCAACTTCTTTAGCGCAATCGAATGACATTTTACTAATTGCGGGTAAAGGGCACGAGAATTATCAAGAAATAAATGGAGAACGATTTCATTTCGACGATCTAGAGATATTAACAGAAGCATTGACTGAAAACCAAACTAAATAGGCATGTTATACTACTTATTTGAATATTTGAACGAATTAGATTTCCCAGGAGCTGGGGTGTTTCAATACATTACATTCAGAACAGCAGCTTCCGTAATTGTATCGCTTCTAATTTCTATGGTTTTTGGAAAAAAGATTATCAATTATTTGCATTCTAAGCAAGTTGGCGAAACAGTGCGTGACTTAGGTCTAGACGGTCAAAAAGCAAAACAAGGCACTCCAACCATGGGTGGGTTAATTATTCTTGCTTCTATTTTGATTCCGACATTATTATTTGCCAAGCTGGATAACATTTATATCATATTAATGCTGGTTTCAACGGTTATGTTGGGGGCTATTGGATTTATTGATGATTACATCAAAGTATTTAAAAAGAATAAAGAAGGATTAGCAGGAAAGTTTAAAATAATAGGTCAAGTAATTGTAGGTCTATTTGTTGGATCAATTCTATATTTCCATGATGATGTGTACGTAGCGCAAGAAGTTCAAATAGAAACGGTTCAAACCACCGGAGAAAAGTCATTTGAATGGGAAGCAACAAGGTCAATGAAAACCACGATTCCATTCGTGAAAAATAATGAATTTGATTACGGGTCAATTCTAGATTGGTGCTGCGATAATGCTATGGATTGGGCTTGGATCATTTTTATTCCTGTTGTAATTGTAATTGTTACGGCCGTTTCGAACGGTGCTAACATGACGGATGGTCTCGATGGTCTCGCTACCGGAACTTCGGCCATTATTGGAATCACTTTGGCTGTTTTTGCATACGTATCGGGCAATGTTATTTTTTCTGATTATCTGAACATTATGTACATCCCAAACTCGAGTGAACTGGTCATCTTTATCGGCGCTTTTGTTGGAGCTTGTATTGGGTTTTTATGGTATAACTCTTATCCGGCTCAAGTATTTATGGGCGATACAGGCAGTCTAGCCTTAGGTGGAATAATTGCGGTATTCGCATTGGCCATTCGTAAAGAACTTTTAATTCCAGTTTTCTGTGGGGTTTTCTTGGTAGAGAATTTATCGGTAATGATTCAAGTTGCTTATTTCAAATACACTAAAAAGAAGTTAGGAGAAGGTAAAAGAGTGTTTTTAATGGCGCCTTTACATCATCATTATCAGAAAAAAGGAATGCATGAATCAAAAATTGTATCACGCTTTTGGATTATAGGAATTATGCTCGCCATACTTTCTATTGTAACACTGAAGTTGAGGTAATGTAGAATGTAGAATGTAGAATGTAGAATGTAGAGCGACAATGGAGTATTGTAGAATGTATTGTCAGACTGAGCGGAGTCGAAGTCTAGACAATTTAATTGCAAAAACTAAGAATGGGAAATCAAGAAGAATTGATTTGGATAAAAAATTAAAGATTAGAAATTGAAAACTAAAACAATAGCCATACTTGGCGGAGGGGAAAGTGGAGTAGGAGCAGCATTGCTAGCGAAAAAAAAGGGCCTTGTACCCTTTGTCTCAGATTTTGGAAAAATCAAAGACAAATACAAGATCGTTCTTGAACAAAATGAAATTGAATGGGAAGAAGGAAAGCATACGATAGAAAGAATTCTTGAAGCGGGTGAGGTGATAAAAAGCCCAGGAATTTCCGATGAGGTGCCTTTGATTCAGCAATTGCTTAAAAAAGGCGTTTCAGTGATTTCAGAAATTGAATTTGCTTTTCGCTATTGCAAAGCAAAAATTATTGGGATTACAGGCAGTAACGGGAAGACAACTACCACGCTTTTAATGCATCATATTTTGGTGAAGAGCGGAGTAAATGCAGGTGTTGCCGGGAATGTCGGAAAAAGCTTTGCTGAGCAAGTTGCGACGGAAGATTTTGATTGGTATGTATTGGAACTAAGTAGTTTCCAATTAGACGGTATCAAAACGTTTAGAGCAGATATAGCAATTCTATTGAACATCACGCCCGATCATTTAGATCGCTATAACAATTCATTTGAGTTGTATGCCGATTCGAAAATGAGAATAGCGATGAATGCGAAATCCAGTGATAAGCTCATTTTTTGCGAAGACGATAAAAGCATTAGAGCAGCAATGAAGAGGACGGCGACGGAAGCTGAACTCATTCCATTTTCAATAAAAAAACAACTCCCGAAAGGGGCCTACATAGATAACGAACAACTAATAATTAAACTAACAACAAACAACCACTTTATTATGTCAATACATGATTTAGCCTTACAAGGCAAGCACAACTTATACAATACTATGGCATCTGGAATAGCAGGCAGAGTGTTGGATTTAAGAAAAGAATTAATCAGAGAATCTTTGTCAGATTTTCAGAACATAGAACACCGATTAGAAACGGTAGCCACGATTCATGGTATTGAGTTTATTAATGACTCAAAAGCAACGAATGTAAACTCAACATGGTATGCTTTAGAAAGCGTTACTAAAGACCTAGTTTGGATTGTAGGTGGTGTTGATAAAGGGAATGACTACGACGAACTGTTAGAATTAGTAAAAGATAAAGTAAAAGCTATAATTTGTTTGGGTACCGATAATTCAAAAATAATTGAAGCATTTAGAGATCATATCCAAGTTATTGAAGAAGCAAGGTCTGCTGACGAAGCTGTGAAGAAAGCATATGAAATTGGTCAAAGTGGTGATGCTGTTTTGTTGTCTCCTGCTTGTGCTAGTTTCGATTTATTTGAGAACTATGAAGATAGAGGGCATCAATTTAAGCGCGCCGTAAAGTCATTGTAAAATGCATTTTATCAATAAATATATAAAGGGCGATCGAGTGATCTGGGCAGTAGCGTTGCTGCTGGCTATATTTTCTGTGCTGGTTGTTTATAGCTCAATTGTTACCCTTGCTTATAAATATCAAGGTGGAAATACAGAATATTATCTGTTTAAACATTCCATAATTTTATTTATCGGCTTTTTATTGATGTATTTTGCACACAAGGTTAATTACCGGTATTACTCTAGGATGTCGCAGATTGGATTGTTGTTAGCCATTCCGCTTCTCCTATTTACGCTTCTTACGGGAGCAAGCATTAACGATGCAAGTCGCTGGCTGGTAATACCTATTATTAATCAAACCTTTCAAACTTCGGATTTAGCGAAACTGGCGTTGATTATGTTTTTGGCAAGAATGCTTTCAAAGCGTCAAGACAATATCAAAGACTTTAACCAAGCCTTTCTCCCTATCATGATACCAGTTTTGATTGTTTGTGCACTAATTCTTCCTGCTAACCTATCTACAGCGGCAATGTTGTTTGTTACTTGCTTGGTGTTGATGTTTGTTGGGCGAATAAATTTGAAATATATTATATCACTTATTGCGGTTGGAGTGACGCTGTTAAGCATATTTATAGCCATTGGACTGAGTATTCAGGAAACCAAAACTTCAGAGGAAAACTCCCCTCTAACGAATCGGGTAATTACCTGGAAGAACAGAATTACTAACTTTTCTGATGGCAGTGCTCAAGCCAACTATCAAGCAGAGCAATCAAAAATTGCAATAGCTACTGGTGGAGCTGTCTCTTATACACATCTGACGCTGCCGACGATCTACTCTGTGTAGA
>OJDV01000416.1_pt1 | contig 15110 bp, 11 predicted proteins | sample 1592911 | NCBI WGS metagenome assembly OJDV01 (sample SAMN05416860, study PRJEB24817) | seawater metagenome | isolation source: Sea water | place: Canada:Atlantic | collected 2013-11 | reverse complement strand
CTACACAGAGTAGATCGTCGGCAGCGTCAGATGTGTATAAGAGACAGTATTTAAAGGTCATTTTCCTGGGAATCCAATAATGCCAGGAGTTTGTATGATGCAAGTTATTAAAGAGTTGACTGAGGAGATGTTGAAAGTAGTTCTGTTTCTTCAAACTTCAACCAACATCAAATTTATGGCAAAGATTAATCCAGAAACCAACCCGGATTTATTAATAAATATTACTTTTTCTAAGGAAGATGGTGTTGTTAAGCTGAAGAATACTACATACTTTGAAGAAACCTTAGCATTAAAATTAAGTGCAACCTATAAAGTAATTTCATAAATGAAAATTAGCACTTTCTTATTCATCATTTTAATAAGTTTATGTTCGCCTAATTTAACAAAAGTTAGAGAGGATTATAAACAAGCGTTTGCTAGTAAAGAAATTACTCTTGAGCTAAACAAAGAATTGTCTGAAATAGACACGAATGATCATAAATTGTTAGTAGCCTATAAAGGAGCTGTTTTAACATTGATGGCAAAGCATTCAAAAAATACGAAAGAGAAAAAAGAATATTTTAAAGAAGGAGCTACCTTAATAGATTTTGCAATTGATGAACAACCAAAAAATGTAGAAATGCGTTGTGTTCGTTTAGGGGTCCAAGAAAACGCTCCAAAAATACTAAAGTATAGAGCTAATAAATCGGAAGACAAACAAATGATTATGGATCATTTTGATGCCATTAAGTCGAAAGAAATTAAAAGCTATGTCAGAGGATTTATAGTGCAGTCTAAATCTTTTACTGAAGAGGAAAAAGAATTGTTCAAATAAAATTTTATAACAATCACAGGTATTGGATAGTAATACACTTAAACAAAAAATAAGCGATTTAAAAATATGTGTGTTAATGCCCACATATAACAATGAGCGCACCTTAAAAAAAATCATTAATAAAGTCCTAGAAATCACTGATGACTTAATTATTGTTAATGATGGCTCCACTGATTCTACTTCTGAAATATTAAGAAATTATTCAAACTTAACTCAAATAGTTGTTCCTAAAAATAAAGGAAAAGGGAATGCTTTGCGTTTGGGTTTTAAAAAAGCGGAAGAATTAGGGTATTTGTATGCGATTACTATTGATAGTGATGGTCAGCATTATGCGAATGATATCCCTGTTTTTGTTCATAAATTAGATTTCGAAGACAATAAAAACCTGTTGCTTATTGGTGCAAGAAATATGGATCAAGAGACAGTTCCAGGAGGAAGTAGTTTTGGAAATAAGTTTTCTAACTTTTGGTACAAAGTTGAAACAGGAATCAACTTGACAGATACTCAATCTGGATTTAGATTATACCCTTTAAAAGAACTCAATAAAATTAAGTTTTATACGACCAAGTTTGAGTTTGAAATAGAAAATATCGTAAAAGCTGCTTGGAGAGGGATTGTAGTAAAGAATGTACCTGTGAAGGTTTTATATGATGAGAGTGAAAGAGTAACTCACTTTAGACCATTTAAGGATTTTGCAAGGATAAGTGTTTTAAATACTTGGTTGGTTTTAGTTGCTTTGTTTTATATTAAACCACGAGATTTAATTAGAAAATTCAGAAAAAAAGGACTTCGCCGTTTTATAAAAGAAGAAATTTTAGGAAGTAAGGATACCCCTTTAAAAAACGCGCAAGCAATGGCCTTGGGAGTTTTTATTGGATTGACACCATTATGGGGATTTCATACCCTATTAGTACTATCCTTAGCTGTAGCTTTTAAGCTAAACAAAGTGATTTCATTTGCTTTTACCAATGTAAGTTTCCCTCCATTTATTCCCTTTATCATTTACTTTAGTATTAAAATTGGTTCTTTTGTTTTAGGGGAAACTAATGAGTTTTCATTTCAAGATTTTGAACAAAATTTTGAGTTTGTAAAAAGTTTAAAAACCTATGTGATTGGGAGTTTTATTTTAGCTTTTGTATCGTCTGTAATTGTAGGTTTAGTTTCATTTTTCTTATTATCTTTATATAATAAGAAAAAGCAAAGCTGAAATTGAATTCTTACTTCTATAATTTTTATAAATATATTTCCTCGAGAAAATTAGGAAGCCTTTCTATATTATTAGTGATTGTTTTTGGGATGCTGTATTTAGTGTCTTCAATTGAGTTCGAAGAAGATATCTCTAAATTGATTCCTTCCTCTGAAGAATCTATTGAGCTTCAGAAAGTATTAAAATCTACTAATTTTTCAGATAAATTAATTGTCAATATCAAAAGGGGTTCCGAGGGGTCTTTTGAAGATTTATCTAATTATGCAACTGAATTTATTGATAGTATTAATAAATCATCTGGAAATTTCATTAAACATATTCAAGGAAAAGTTACCGATGAAGACTTATTGGAAACCATTGATTTTGTTTATGAAAACTTACCCTTGTTTTTAGACGCAAACGATTATAAAACGATTTCAAATAAAATAAAAGAGGATAGTATTGAGGCTGTCACAATATCTAATTACAAATCGATTCTTTCTCCATCGGGAATGATTACAAAGAATATGATTTTAAAAGACCCTTTGGGTTTATCCTTTATCGCATTAAAAAAAATGCAATCTTTAAATATAGGAGATCAATTTATTTTAGAAAATGGTTTTGTAGTTACAAAGGATAAAACAAACATATTACTCTTTATAACGCCAAAAACTGCATCTAGTGAAACAGGTGATAATAGCGAGTTTGTAGATCAATTGTATGAAGTGCAAAACCAATTAAATAATAAGTTTAACTCTAAAGTTGAAGGTGAATATTTTGGTGGAATAATCATTGCGGTAGCAAATGCAAGACAAATAAAAAATGACATTCAAATTACTGTAAGTATTTCTCTAACGGTATTACTAGTTATTCTAATTGTTTTTTATAAAAAACTAAGCATCCCCATCGTTTTATTTGTTCCTACTATAATTGGGGGCTTATTAGCAGGAGTCGTATTATTATTGGTTAGAGATAAAATTTCAGCCATTTCATTAGGCTTAGGTTCCGTTCTTTTGGGAATCACTTTGGATTATTCGCTACATATACTTACTCATTTACGAAACAATAACAATATAAAAAGCCTCTATAAAGATGTAACTCAGCCCATTTTAATGAGCAGTTTCACTACAGCTATTGCTTTTCTATGCTTGTTGTTTATTAAATCACAAGCACTACAAGATTTAGGGATATTTGCTGCAGTAAGTGTGTTAGGAGCGTCTGTTTTTGCATTGTTATTTATACCACAAATTTATAAGCCTTCAGAAAAGAAAAGCACTAAAACAACAGTCTTAGATAAAATATCACATTTTAAATTTCATAGAAGTAAAGTTAGTTTTGCTCTTTTAGGAATAGTGTTTTTAGTCAGTTTGTTTACTTATAATAATGTAATGTTCAATAAAGATTTATCAAAATTGAATTTTATGCCAAGTGAGATGATCACTTCTGAAGAGAATTTAGATCGACTCACTAACTTTTCATCTAAATCCTTATACATAACTTCCTATTCAAATGATTTAGACCATGCATTATCGGTTAATGATTTTGTGCATGATCAACTAAACGAATTAAAGAAATCGAATACCATTTATAATTATAGTTCTATAGGGGCATTGGTTTTTTCTCAAAAAGTTCAACAAGATAAAATTGCAAAATGGAATTCTTTTTGGAGTGAAAAAACAATTAATGATACAAAAAACAACCTTGTATTTTATGGAGAGGAATTAGGATTCAAACCTAAAACATTTCAGATATTTTATAAGTTGCTTTCCAAAGAATTTCAACCATTAAAAGTTGATGATTACCAGAAAATTAAAACTTTTTTGGTGGACGATTATATAAATGAAAGCCAAGATTTCACTACAGTTACTTCATTAATAAAAGTGAAAGAAGAAAACTTAGATGAAGTTGTAAAAATATTTAAAGGTCAAGAAAATCTGATGTTGATTGACCGGAAACAAGTGAACGAAACGTTTTTAGGAAATTTAAAAGATAATTTTAATGAGTTGATACTCTATTCATTATTAGCCGTTGTTTTAATACTTCTTCTTTTTTATAAAAGCCTGTCACTTACTTTAATTACAAGTGTTCCAATCGTTTTAACATGGTTGTTAACGATTGGTATAATGGGTTTATTAGGAATTGAGTTTAATGTGTTTAATATTATTATTTCATCCTTTATTTTTGGTTTGGGAATAGATTATAGCATTTTTATGACCAATGCATTGATTAAAGATTATACCTATGGAACAAAATCGGTTTCTACCTATAAAATTTCTATTTTACTTTCTGTAATTACTACTGTTTTAGGGGTTGGTGTGTTAGTTTTTGCAAAACATCCTGCTTTGTATTCCATTTCTATAGTAAGCTTAATCGGGATATTAATAACAGTTTTTGTAGCTTTTACAATTCAACCATTTCTATTCAATACCTTTATTAAAGATCGTGCAAAGCGAGGTTATTCTCCAATTAGGTTTCGCCTTTTTATAGGTTCATTTTTGCTAACTTTATTTTATGGACTTGGCGGAATGTTATTGTCATTATTTAGTATTACCATTCTTCCAATACTTCCCATCACTAAAAAGAAAAAGTTTAAATGGATGCACAAAGTAGTGTCTAAGTTTTCTGCTCAAGTTTTGAATAACAATTTCACTGCTAAAAAAAGAATCTTTAATGGAGTAGGTGAAGATTTTAAAAAATCTGCAATCATCATTGCAAATCACGCATCTTCTTTAGACACAATTTCATTAAATGCATTAACCTACAATGTGGTTTATATGGTGAATGATTGGGTTTATAAATCGCCAATTTTCGGAATTTTAGCAAGAACCTTGGGGTATTATCCAGTTACTACAGGAGTAGATGGCAGCGTAACTCATTTAAGTAATAAGTTGAATCAAGGATATATGTTATGTGTATTTCCTGAGGGGAAACGATCTTTCACTAATAAAATAGGGCGTTTTCATAAAGGTGCATTCTTTTTACAACAACAATTAAAAATAGACATCCTCCCCATTTACATACATGGAAATTCCGAAGTCATGCCAAAAGGAGATTTTATGATTTATTCTGGAGAAATGACAATGAAAGTAGGAGAAAGAATACCCTACAATGACAAACGTTTTGAAGGAAATGAAAGGGAAAAGACTAAAAAAATAAGCGAGTATTATAAAGCGAACTTTAGCGAATTAAGGAAAGAAATTGAAGGAGTTGATTATTATAAGCGAATTTTATTATCCAATTATAAGTACAAAGATTCGGATATATTTTCTCAGGTAAAAGATGATTTTGAAGCAAATAAAGACAAGTATTTAGTTTTAAATAATAACATTCCAATGAAATCCAAAATAGTACATTTTGGAGATGATTTTGGGCAAATTGATATCTTGTTAGTAGCTAAAAGTTTAGACAGAAAAATAACATGTATTATTACTAATGATGAAAAGCAGTGTATTGCTAAAAACTGTTATACCAATACAAGTAGAAAAGTCAATTATAATAATAGTATCGATACTTTATTATTTGAAAACTATGATGTATTATTAGTGTCAAATATTAATAGTGATCATCAACTCAAAGATCCAGTTATATTAAGATTTAAAACAATTGTTGTAGTTGATAATAGTTTAGTAGTAACTAAAATTAAAGAGCTTGGTTTTCAAATAAGTTTTGAAAAAGAGTCTGTTGTTTTTTTATCAAATATGAAAAATGAAAGCTAAATATGATGTTGTAATTATTGGTAGTGGATTGGGAGGATTGGTTTCTGCCAATATATTAGCGCGCCATGGGTATAGTGTTTGCGTTTTAGAAAAGAACAAACAATACGGAGGGAATCTTCAAACCTTCGTTCGTGATAAAAACATTTTTGACACAGGAGTGCATTACATCGGAAGCTTAGGAGAAGGTGAGAATTTACATCAGTACTTTAGTTATTTAGGTATTATGGACGATCTTAAAATAGCAAAACTTGATGAAAAATACGATGTTATTACATTTGGAGACGACTCAAATGAATATTCGCATTTTCAAGGATATGACTCTTTTTCTAAGTCATTAATAGAACAATTTCCGAAAGAAGAAAAAGCAATAATTACTTATTGTGAAAAGATAAAAGAAGTTTGTGCAAGCTTTCCATTGTATAATTTAGAGTCAAATTCAGATGGGTATGATATCAATTATTTTAATTTAAAAGTTTCAGATTATTTAGATTCAATTACAGATAATGAAATATTAAAAGCTGTCTTAGCGGGTTCTAATTTTTTATATGCAGGTAAGAAAAACACACCACTTTACGTACATGCGCTTTCTATAAATTCCTACATTAAAAGTTCTTGGAGATGTGTCGATGGGGGCAGTCAAATAACAAGGTTGTTATTAAAGAAAATTAAGGAATTTGGCGGAGACTATTACAACTATCAGGAAGTGGTAGGTTTTGAATTTGATAACAACGAATTGGATTCCGTGATTACAAAAAACGGAAATAAAATCAAAGCAGATTATTTTATATCTAATATTGAACCTAAACTAACAGTAAAAATGTTAGAGGGTAAAGGAATGCGAAAGTCCTATGTAAATAGGATTAATAATATTAAAAGTATGATTTCTGTTTTTAGTATTTATATTGTATTCAAACCAAAAACATTTAAATATATCAACTATAATTATTACCATTTTAAAACCCATCAAAGGGTTTGGGATACCCAGGATTATACCGAACAATCTTGGCCAGAAGGATACATGTTGTCTATGGGTCTTAGAAAAAACCAGGATGAGTGGGCAAACAATCTAACCGCTATGGCTTATATGAAGTTTGATGAAGTTGAAAAGTGGAAAGAATCCTATAATACGGTATCAGAAAAGGACTTTAGAGGGAAGCAGTATGAAGAATTTAAAAAAGAAAAAACAGATCTTTTTATAAACGAATTAGAAAAAAAATTTCCAAATATTAAAGAATGTATTCAATCAGTACATACTTCTACACCTTTATCTTATAGGGATTATATTGGCTCACATGATGGAGCAATTTATGGTTATGAAAAAGATGCAGATAATCCTATGATGACCATTCTTTCACCAAAAACGAAAGCAAATAAATTGTTTTTTACTGGACAAAGTGTAAATATGCACGGTATTTTGGGTGTAACTATTAGTGGTTTTTTAACTTGTTCGCTTATAGTTGGAAAAGAAAAAATTATGGCCTCCATTGATAAAGCACTTAAATAATGGCTTTTCAAAGAATGAATTTCTGGACTTTACTTGGATTGCTAACTACGGTTCTATTTATTTCATGTGGGACTAAAAAATCAATTAACGACCGTCCAAATATCAGTCAATATCCCCTTAGCGATTCTCCAAGAATCGAAGTTAATGACACCTTGTTTTTTAAAGATTCTAATAGTTTAAGAAAAAACTCATACGGTCAATGGGAATTGATAGTTTCAGGGAATCCATTAGAAATAGGAAATTCAATAGGTATGCTATCTACGGAATTAATTAATGATCAAGAAAAATATTTTTTTGATAAAGTACATGATATGGTTCCTTCTAAATTCAAACGGTATTTGCTTCGCAACTTTTTATCCTGGTATGCACGTAAAATGTATTTAAATGTTACGGAAGAATATAAAACAGAAATTTATGGAATTTCAAAATACGGGATCACTGAAAACAATTTGTTTGGGAGTAATTATTTAAAAACGTTATTCTTACATAGTGCTCATGATATTGGTCATGCTTTTCAAGATTTAGCTATAGTAGGTTGTACTTCATTTGCAGTTTGGGGAGATAAAACCACTGATGGTAATTTAATAATAGGAAGAAATTTTGATTTTTATGCAGGGGACGAATTTTCTAATGAAAAACTAATATCCTTTATCAGTCCTGATAAAGGATATAAATACATGTCTGTTTCTTGGGCGGGTATGATTGGTGTTGTTTCTGGTATGAATGAAAAAGGACTTACAGTGACCATCAATGCCGCTAAATCGGATTTACCTATAGCAGCAAAAACACCCATCTCGATTGTATCTAAAGAAATTGTTCAATATGCTTCAACAATAGAAGAGGCAATAGAAATTGCAAAAAAGAGGGAAGTTTTTGTTTCAGAATCAATTCTAGTTGGATCCGCTATAGATAATAAAGCAGTTATTATTGAAATGTCACCAGAAAATTTTGGAGTGTTTGAGGTTACTAATTCTAAAGAATTAATTTGTTCCAATCACTTTCAAAGTGAAACCTATCAAAATGATAAAAACAATATAAAAGCAATTTCTGAAAGCCATTCAAAATATAGATTTGATAAAATGGAAGAGTTATTATCTGATAAAGAAAAAATAACCCCACAAAAAGCAGTTTCTATTTTACGTAATAAAAAAGGATTAAATGATGATGAAATTGGCTACGGGAATGAGAAAGCATTGAACCAGTTATTAGCACATCATGGAATTGTTTTTCAGCCTTCAAAAAAAACAGTTTGGGTTTCTTCAAATCCTTATGTTTTGGGTAATTTTGTGGCCTTTCAGTTAGATAGTGTTTTTAAAAATTCAAATACTAAAAACAGCACATTGTCATTATCAAGTTTATTAATCGAAAAAGATGATTTTACAATTTCAAAAGAATTTTTAAATTATGAAGCTTTTAGAATTGAAAAAGAAAATTTAATACAAACAACTAAAAACAAAGATGATTATAGTTTAACAGAAGTGGAAAATTTCATTTCATTAAACCCTAATTATTGGGAAGTTTATTATCTTACAGGAAAATATTACTTTAAGAAAAAATATTACAAAGCGGCATTAATACAGTTTAATAAAGCTTTGGAGAAGGAGATTACTACGGTCCCTGATCAAGAAGCAATTAATAAATATATTTTAAAAATAAAAAGGAAATTAAATGATTCCTGAAATAGAATTAAAATCTCCACAAGAAATTAAACAATTTCAGGAGCGTGAATTAAAGAAGTTATTGCACTATTTAAAAGACAACTCTGTTTTTTATCAAAGAGTTTTTGAACAACAAAACATTCAAATTTCTGATATAAATATTTTAGAAGATTTACAGAAAATACCTGTTACTACAAAAGAAGATTTACATAATCATAATGATGATTTTATTTGTATTGACTCTTCAAATATAATTGACTACGTAACTACATCTGGTACAACAGGGAATCCTGTTTTTTTCGGGCTTTCTGATAAAGACTTGGAAAGATTGGCCTATAATGAGGCAATTTCTTTTGCTTGTTCTAAAGTGTCTAAAAATGACACCATACAGCTAATGACTACTATCGATAGGCGTTTTTTAGCAGGTTTGGCTTATTTTTTAGGTGCTAGAAAATTAGGCTCAGGTATCATTAGGGTAGGTGCAGGTATTCCAGAATTGCAATGGGATTCAATTCTTAAATTTAATCCTACTTATTTAATTGCAGTTCCTTCTTTTTTATTGAAATTGATTGAATATGCTGAGAATAATGGAATTAGTGTAAATTCCAGTTCTATAAAAGGTGTGATTTGCATCGGAGAACCTCTTAAGAATCAAGACTTTTTAGATAATATTCTTTCTCAAAAAATCAAAGAAAAATGGAATATTGAATTGTATTCTACCTATGCTTCCACCGAAATGAGCACCGCTTTTTCAGAATGTGAATTTCAGCAAGGAGGACATCACCACCCAGAATTGATTATAGTAGAAATTTTAGATGATGACAATCAACCCGTAAAAGAAGGAGACGAGGGAGAACTTGTAATCACAACTCTTGGTGTTGAAACTATACCTTTATTGCGTTTTAAAACAGGAGATGTTGTGAGAGCTCATTATGAGCCTTGTGGCTGTGGCAGAAACACTTTACGTTTAGGTCCAGTTATTGGTCGTAAAAAGCATATGATTAAGTATAAAGGAACTACTATTTACCCTCCTGCAATGTACAATTTGCTGAATGATTTTCCTGAAATTGAAAATTATATCATCGAATTAGATAAGAACGATGTGGGTATGGATAACATTACTATTAAATTAGGAACCAACGCTTCATCCGAAGATTTAATGCAGCGATTAAAAGACCATATGAGGGCGAAATTAAGAGTGTTGCCAACGATTATGATTCTATCTATAGATGACGTAAGTAAACTCAATTTTCCAGGTATCAACAGAAAGCCGGTTTTGTTTGTAGATAAAAGAAAATAACATGAATGAACAAATAATAGAAAGTTTTAAATCGATTGCTCCATATACAGATCAACAAGTTTTAGAAACCTTAAAATGGCTTGAAACTAATGAGGAGTTTATAAATGGCATTCAGTTTTTTTACCCGAAATGGGCTAAAAATGAAATTGTAGCCAAATTAAAAAAATGCAAAAGCTGTTCCGATTTTCAAGTTACTTTTATCGTTGATGTCATCAATCAATCTATAAATGAAACCATGAGTTCTTTTGAAATTGTAGGCTTGGAAGAATTGAACAAGCCCAACAACTTAATGATTTCAAATCATAGAGATATTTTCCTGGATTCAGCATTGCTTCAAAATAGATTGTGGGAAATGGGCAGACCCTTTACTGAAATATCATTAGGAGATAATCTAATTGTGAATGATTCCATGAAAGCTGTTGCTAAATTAAATAGCATGTTTACCGTTTTAAGAACCGGAAATAAATCTGAGATGTTATCTAATGTTAAAAATTTATCCAACTATTTAAGGTATTCGATCACCCATAAAAAAGTGTCATCTTGGATAGCTCAAAAAAACGGAAGAGCAAAAGATGGTAATGATATTACAGCTCCAGGTTTTATTAAAATGTTATTGTTAAGTGGTGGGAATGATATAAAAGAGTCGATTAGAGAACTAAATATCGTGGTTTCTACCATATCATACGAATATGAACCTTGTGCTTTTGAAAAAGCAAATGAGTTGAGTATTATTGAAAAAGAAGGGGTTTATAAAAAACGACCCTTAGAAAACATTTATAGTTTGGTAAATGGAATTAAAGATGAAAAAGGCGATGTGAAATTAGTTTTTGAAGAACTTAATGTAGATAATATAAAATTTGTTAACAATAAGAAGGTTGATGTAATAAGTGTTTCAAAAGAGATTGATAGGATTGTCTATAAAAACTATCAGCTTAGAAAAACCAATTATATAGCTCACGATTTACTGTATAATGATCATAAATACAGACATCATTATAATCAAAATGAAGTAAAAGACTTTAAAGAGTATTTATCTAGAGCATCTAATGAAGATATCTACCATAGGATTTTAAAAATGTATGCATCTCCGATTCATAACAAGGAGAAGTTTGAAATTTAAAGTGGCCAATAAACCACTAATAAAGATTGAAGAATAAAAAAGATTAGAAAAGGCAATACTAAATAGCCCATAACATCTCTCGCTTGAAGTTTTACACCTTTGCCCATAATAGGCATGACAATAAGCAAATAAAATGGCTGTAGCATATTGCTTAGACTTTCGCCGTAAGCAGCAGAAAGTGATGCTCTAGAAATCATTGCGGTAATTTTAGAAGGTGGTAAGCCTGCGCCTAATTCTGTTACGGCATTAATCAAACTAGGGCCGATTACTGCAAATTCACCACCAGCGGAAGGAATCGCGAAATTTATAATCCCACCCGTTAAATAAGCGAATAAAGGATAAGTGTCAATAGTTGCAATAGAAGCCATAATTTGACCTAATTTATCTCCTAGTCCTGTATAAAGCATAATTCCCATAATACCTGCATAAAAAGGATATTGAAATAAAATTCCAGAAATATTACTGCTGGATCGTTTCATAGAAACTACATAACGGGAGGGAGTTTTATGAAGATACATACCAAGGATTAGGAAAATGAAAATCATAATATTGAAATTCAAATCAAGTCCTTTTGTGCTAAAATGAAAAATAATATAGGTGAGTCCCATCGCAACGATAATCATTTGAAGAATGACACTATTGTTAAGTGTGTCTGATAATGATTTATAAGGAAGGTTTAATTTAGTTGCCTCTTCCTTGATGGTATCATTATCTATAGCTTCATTTGGAATCCTTAAATCTTTTAATTCTTTGTTCTCTGTAGATTTTGGACGCAATAAATACATAACCATTGGAGCTCCAAAAACTAAGAGTGCTATCATCACTATATTTAATGATGATTGAAGTGTAATTGAAGTTGGGATTACTTCAGAAAGGACTCCCGTTTCAATTAAGAAGTTTTTTTCAGAATTAAGAAGTAGCGGTATGGAGCTTGATAATCCCATCACCCAACTGTTTAGAGAAAAATATACACAAGCAATTAAAAATGGATAATTAACGCCTTTTACTCTTAGGGCTAATTCTCTAGCAAGTACACACGTAATTACAAGCCAGCCAAAACTGATTAAGGATAAAAGCATTCCGATAAAAACAACAAGTAAATATACTTGAGTAGGGGTTTTAATATATTTAGAAAGAGTGTCAATACCTCTTTTAACCAGTGGAGATAAGGCAATGCTAAAACCTGTGATGATGATTAAAACTATTTGCATAGCAAATCCAATTAAATCGAAAAAGCCTTTGTACCAAGATTTAATAATGTCTAAAATAGAAGCGTCCAGCCAAAAATAAGATCCAATTCCTGTAGTTAAAGTTAACAGCATTGCAAAAACAAATGCATTGGGCATTAACTTTAAAAAAAGATTAGAGAATAGTATTCCCAGCTTTTCAATCATAATAGCCTTCTTTTAGATTATAAACTTAATAGTTTTTATAAACAGTTCCTTCTTTCATTACAAATTGTACATCTTGTAAAAGTTTAATGTCTACTAATGGATCACCATCTACAGCAATAATATCTGCTATCTTTCCTTTTTCTATGGTTCCAATTTGATTGGACATATCTAATAAATCTGCTGCATTAATGGTTGCAGATTTAATCGCTTCCTCATTATTCATCCCATATTTCACCATAAGTTCAAATTCTCGTGCATTAGTACCATGTTTGCTAACTCCAGAATCTGTTCCGAATGCAATTTTTACATTTCCGTTTAAAGCTCTTTTAAAAGAAGCTTCCACTACAGGAACTACTTGAATTATTTTTTGAAGAATCGCTGGAGGAATCTTGTCATTTACTTCCATTTCTTCACTTAATGATACTCCGGCAAGAAGTGTAGGAACTAAATATGCATTTGTTTTATTAAAAAGACGAACGGATTCATCATCTAAATAGGAACCATGTTCTATGGAATTTACACCCGCTCTTAATGCTGCATTAATACCATCTGCAGAATGAGCATGGGCTGCCACTTTTCTTCCTAAAGAGTGAGAGGTTTCAACAATAGAAACCATTTCGTCATCTGTTAACTGTTGTCCAACTCCCGCAGCAGTATTGCTTAAAACACCACCTGTAGCTGTTATTTTTATAACATCTGCACCTTGCTTAACCATTGCGCGAACTGCCCGTCTACAATCATCTGCTCCGTCACAAACCCCTACTTCCTTTTCAAAAGCATTTGAAATTTCAGATCTATAACCGTGTGAATCTCCATGACCACCCGTTGCAGAAATTGCTCCTGTGGATGATATAATTCTGGGACCCTCTATATATCCTTTTTGGATGGCTCTTTTAATTGCGTTGATGTTTTTATAATCGGCACCTAAATTTCTAACGGTTGTAAATCCAGAATTTAAAGTGATTTTTAAATAAGGAATGGTTTGAAATGCTGCATCTTCATCATTAAGTGTTGTCCATTCATGTGGCGTTTTATTTGGGTCTCGTTCACCCGTAATATGAGTATGCATATCTATAAATCCAGGCATTACAAATTGTTCTTTAAGATCTATTAAATCACTGTTTTCTTCATTGTAACCTAAGTCTATAGGGTTTATATATCCATTTAGGACTGCCGTAATATTCCCCTTTTCAATGACAATGGTTTGAGAGGTTAACACCCCATTTCCAGGTACAGAGAGTAGTTTTCCCGCATGGATAACGGTTGTTTTTTGTGCAAAAACACCCACATGAGTGATTGTTAAAATTAAACAGAATACTAGTAGTGTTTTTAATGGTTTCATAATTAGGGTTAGTTATTTATGTTTGGACTAAGTTACTAAAAATGATGAAAAGATTTAAAAGGTCATAAATAAAACCTTTTTTTTCAGTTTAATTACTCTTTAAGACATTGATAATAAATGTATCTTGCCATATTCTAATTTGGTATATTCCACTATTCAGTTTTCTATGATACTCAATGTCAAAACTTCCAAAAGAACATAAATTTTTAGATCTTTCAGACTATGGAAGACCCATAGCTAAAGTGATAGCGAACTCATTAAAAAATAGTGCTTTTACTCCAATTCATGTTACTATTGGTTTTGTGATTTCTGGCCTCGTTGCTGTTTATTGTATGATTCAAGGTTATTATTGGCTTTCTGCATTCTTTTTAATTTTAAAATCTATTTTAGATGCTGCAGATGGAGAATTAGCTCGAGTAAAACAGACCCCATCCTATACAGGCCGTTATTTAGATTCTGTAGCAGACATTCTATTAAATGCGTTGTTTTTTATTTCTATAGGGTACATCACTAATGCGACAATTTGGATTTGCATTTTGGCATTTTTGGGATTGCAATTACAAGGGACCCTATACAATTACTACTATGTTATTTTAAGAAATAGATTTGATGGAGACACTACAAGTCGTGTTTTTGAAAACAAAACTCCAAAAGCATTAAAAGGTGAAAAACAAAAGCATGTGAATATTCTTTTCGGTATTTATAAACTGCTATATGGTGCTTTCGATAAAACTATTTATGCTTTAGATAAAAATGCAGATAAAGGAAAAGTATTGCCAAATTGGTTGATGACCTGTATATCTACCTTTGGTTTGGGTTTCCAGTTACTCATTATTGCAGCTTTACTTGTATCAGGATTTAAAGCTGTAATTCTACCTTTCTTTTTAGTTTATACCATTATGGTTTTTGTTTTTATTGGTATTAGAAAGTTTTTCTATTAAACAAAAAAACCTTATCGCACTAAAAACACTTCTAAGGCATGGCCTGTATAACCACTGTCTTCCAGTTGGTCATGTAATTTACCCATAAGGTATGCTGCTCGTATGCTGTCTCTTATACACATCTGACGCTGCCGA
>OJDV01000415.1_pt1 | contig 15193 bp, 14 predicted proteins | sample 1592911 | NCBI WGS metagenome assembly OJDV01 (sample SAMN05416860, study PRJEB24817) | seawater metagenome | isolation source: Sea water | place: Canada:Atlantic | collected 2013-11 | reverse complement strand
ACACAGAGTAGATCGTCGGCAGCGTCAGATGTGTATAAGAGACAGATTATATATTGGTGTTACAAATGATTTAAAAAGAAGAGTGTTTGAACACAAGAGCAAACTTGTAAAAGGTTTTACATCTAAATATGGTTTAGATAGATTAATTTATTGTGAAAAATTTCAACAAATTAATAATGCTATAAAAAGAGAAAAGCAGCTTAAAAACTGGAATAGACAATGGAAAATTGATTTAATCGAAAAGGAAAATCAAGAGTGGAACGATTTGTCTATTGATTGGAAATATTAATAGATTCTGCGTCGAAGCGCAGAATGACAAAACAACAACAACTATGGGATTAGAACTAGTCATATTCATTGCAGCAATACTTTTCGGAATTTTCCTTTACTGGAGAGAATCCAATGGTAATGGTGTATATCGCTTTTTAAATAAAATTGTCAATAGTAAAGAATTGCAAATGTCTCCTGATAGTAAAAAAGGATTCATTTATCAACGTGCTTTTATCCCTAGATTGATTTTTATTGTGACCAGTATTCTTTTTATAGGTCTAATTATTCAATTCTTAACACCTATAGAAGTTTTTACAAATTACTTTGTGCTCTCTGGATTTGCATCCTTTGCAACAGGAACTTTAATAGGAACATATCTAGCTAATTTTGTGCTTAAATCAAGTAAAGTTATTGAAGAGCAAAGTGAAACTTTAGAAGATAAATTTGATAGCGTATTAGAAAAAGGTAAAGACCTTATTGAAGACTTTAAAAACAAAGACAATGAAGTTGTTGAAGACGTTAAAGAAGTCACTAAGTCAGAAGCAGAACCAAATGAAAAAACTGCAAGAGAACGTTTGAAGGATAAAGGGTTGATGTAATATTGAAACGTTAATGTCACACTAAGTGCAATCGAAGTGCATTTTAAAATTATAACCATATAAATATAAATTGCCATAGCTGAAAAATCAGCTTCGCAATGACAAATTCATACTATGATTAAATCATACTGGAATAAAGGAAAAAAACAAAAAGGCATTACTATTTTAGTAGGTCTTATTTTACTCATTGCACTTTTTGTGCTACGTGATGATTACCAACCTGTTTTGCTATTTGTTAGAAAGTACATATTCATCATCATTTTAAGTTTGATTGTGTTACTCTTCGGACTTAAAAAGTTTAGAAGTTCTGCGAGCACAGGAAAACGTTTGGGTATTCTGGTGGTATTGATTGCATTTTTCGGGTTATTATATCTTGTTGGATGGCATTTGAAACTTTATGAATATATGAAATCATATAACGTATTTAATGATTTGAATAAAGTAGAAATCAATGAATTGCCTTTAACTCAAAACGAACGAATTCAGCCATTACAAAACATTTTTACGATGGCAAATGAAAGTGTAGGAGAAACAAAAGACGTATCGCTTCCGCATTTAGTTCGTGTTGATGATGAAAACAAATGGACGATGGCTATTCAACCTTCAGAGAATTATACATTTCAACAAATAAGTGACAATACAGAAGAAGTGTTTGCAGTTTCTAGTACAACACCTTTTCCACGTTTTTCTAATGAAAATAGAATTCCAGTGACTTTTTCTATAGGTGAATCATTAAAATTTAGCCGCAACACATATAATGCAGTTGTGCAACGATTTAACCCTTGGATGTTAGTCAACTATGAACCAAGTGACACTTTTTACATGAAAGATGACAACGGAGAATGGGTTCAAGTTGTCAGTCTAATTAAATGGAAGGGCTTTTTCTTCCCTTATCCTAGTTTTGGTGGAGTGGTAGTTGTTGAAAATGGAGAGCATGATTTTAATGATTATATGGAACGAATTACAATAGGTAAAGGAACTTATATTGCTCCAGATGAGATGAAAAACTATCCATATCTCAACAAACAAAATACGTTAGCAGAAAAGGTATCGCGTTTGCAAGCTGAGTCTTTAAAGTTTTTAGGAGGTTTTAGCGATCCATTACCATGGAATATGCTGACAGCAGTAAAAATTCCAGAAATGCAGAAAGACCAAAATCAACAGCCTTATGTGACCGATTTCGATTTTGCAGGATCAGAAAGTGATGCGTATAGCGGATTGTATCATTGGTTTGGACTAGAACCAATTGGTGATGAGCGAACAAGTTTAAGTTATAGTGTCTTTATTCCTGCAGATGGAACAGATAAAATGTATTACTATGATCATGCATCTAAAAAACAAGGATATGCAGGTGTTTCTGCAATGCCTCAAAAAGTCAAGGAATCTAAAAAAGAAATAGATTGGACAGCAAACACACCAGTTGAATTTAGACCATACATCAAGGATATAGCTGGTAGAAAACGTATGTTTTTCTTAGGGACAATTTCTGCAATTAGTGATACAAGTGCACAACAATTTGATGGTTCTGCAACCCCAGATTTAGTCTTGATTGATAGTGAATATCGTGATGTCGTTTGGATAGATGTAAAACACCCAAGCACTTGGGATAAAGAAGTGTATGATCAATTAGGAGAAGCTTGGAGATCTAGTGAAGGTATTGGTTATTTCTATCAAGAAGAACTTGTTGATGAAGATTTATTAATTCAACAAGCTGTAGACTCTATTATGGCTATGCCTAAAGTAGATGAAAAAGCGAAAGAGATTGAAGCGCTTCAGCGTAAAATTGATTCTTTGAAGGCTGTACGTGAAAATTAAGGTTTATGAATAAAAACTCATTTTGGGATACTATTTCGAATTATGTGAAGTTTCGAATTGTTGTAGCAATAATAATGCTATTTGTAATATTAGTCTTAGTGATTTTAAAATCTTTTTTTACTTAATATACACTAGGATAATTTGAGTTCCATCTTTATATCACTACGAACATAAGGACTTTCTTTTTCAAGTTCCAATTCAACAAAACCATACTTTCGGTAAATATAAATTGCATTTTCTAATTTTGTAGCAGAGTATAGTATCAGTGCCTTTAGCTGATTGTCTTTTGCGAAATCAATACAATATTGAAGTAGTTGTTGACCAATTTTTTGTCCACGTAAATTAGGTAGAACAGCCATTTTGGTGAGTTCTAATACCGTAGGATTATCTGTTGGCATTAGGGCTACTGTTCCTAAAATTAATTCATCTCGTTTTACAAAAAAGATATGACCTCCTTTATCGATAATATATGTTTTTGGTTTGCTTAAGACTTCTTCGTCAAAAGGCTCTACATAAAAGTAGGTCTTTAACCATTCTATGTTTAATTCGTAGAAATCGTTTGCATATTGACTATCAAAAGGAATAATCTCAAAGGCTTTCATGCGCTCTAATAAAATCGGTTATGAGGTACGAAATAAGTTTTCCAACCTGAGTTTCAGTTTCAGGAGTAGGAGCTGCTTCACAAATATGCAGATAAGTTACGTTTTTATCAGATCCAAAATGATGCACAAACTGTCTCGCTTGATTTACTGAAAACCCGCTTGGAGACTTGGCACTACTTGGTGTGTTAAGAATGGCATCACAATCTATTTCCAATCCGAAATTAGAATTTGAAACATGATTTAAGGCGTGTTTCATTTCAGATTTAAACTTCAATTCTTTTCGCACTGAAATTGACTCAAATGTATTATATTTTATAGATTTAAGTTTGTTTATAGTATTAGAAATCTGATCAGAAATATAATTTTCATGTAATCCGAAAATGAAATAATTTTTAAGAAAGCCTTCAGCAAAAGCATAACTAAATCCATTTCCGCTATGTCGTCCTTCTTCAGCTCTAAAATCATGATGTGCATCAAAGTTTACAGCATTAATTGGTTTTTTCAGGGCTAAAGAAGCTCCTTTAACATTCCCATAAGCATTGTTATGACCACCACCAATAACAATTGGGATTTTTCCAGCACTTACAATTTGGGATACCAAAAACGAAACACTCTCATCAATTTTGGAAACTAATTTGCGAGATTTATGGATGTCCTTTTTCTTGTTTTGATCGAATTTTTCTAGTTTATTTTGATATTTTTCAAACTCCAAATATCCTAATATGGCAACTTTTTTAGCATGTGTAAATGCATTACTTTGTGTATTTAATAAAATTTTAATTGCAGATTCCCATGCGTTTGAAGTGCCTGTGCTACCGTAATTTGCAAACACACCAACGTCTTCTTTTATTCCGAAAACAACATAAGTAACGTCCATATTTAATAATTGTTCGTATATATTGTCAAATCCTGGAAGTAACATAAAATGTTCTCCAAACTTGGTCTCTTTAGGACGTTTTTTTAGAATATTTGATAATTCTAAACTTGTAAAAGGTTTTAAGTGTTCCATCAACAAAATTTATTAATTTTGATGTATTAAAAGTACAGTTTTTTATTTTCAGCTTTGCATAAAATTTAAAAGAATTAACGTTTTAAAATAACTAAAAAACAAAAGTAACTTATGGAAAATTCAAACAGTAAGGGTATTGGGTTAAAAATTGCTTTAGGTATATTATTGGCTCTGTTTTTAGGGACTGCATTTTACACATCCAAATTGTATAATGAGAAAAAAGAAAATGAAGCCACTCTAACTAGTGAGAAGAATCAGGTTATGGCAGATTTAAGCTCAATGGCAAAACAATATGATTTGGCTATTGGTGAAAATGAAGTTGCTAATCAGAACCTTGTTGATGCTAGAGGACGTATTCAAGGTTTGATGGATTCTTTAAAGATTTCTCAAAACAGCGTTAACAGTTTATGGAGATATAAAAAGAAATTCATGTCACTTCAAGAAGAAATGGATGTCTTGTTAACTGAAAATGACAAGCTAAAAGTGGAGAATGAATTATTAGCTACATCATTAGATAGTACTAATATGCAGTTGGAAGAGCGAGCGGTTTTTACTGATTCTTTGTTAGTTCAAAACACACAACTTTCTGAAGTTGTTGAAAACGCAGCAGTACTGCAAACTGTAGGCTTAAAAGGATTTGGAGTTATTGAAAGAAGCTCTGGGAAATTAATTCCTACTGAAAGAGCAAGACGTAGTGACAAGATTAGAGTATGTTATACAGTTGCAAAAAACGCATTGGTTGGAGCAGGAGATAAAGAATTGTATGTTCAAATTTTAGATCCACAAAACAACGTTTTAGGTGCTAATGAACAAATTCAATTTGAACAAAATATATTGAATTACAGTTTAATAAGTAAGTTTAATTATGAGAACAAAAACCTAGATATTTGTGAGTTCGTATCTCCAAATGACGATTTTACTAGTGGACGTTATTTAATAAATGTCTTTAACCAAAATGAATTAGTATCTACTTCAGAATTTACCTTGAGATAGATTCATAATACTATAAAAGTGAAATCCGAAAGTTCAATGAGCTTTCGGATTTTTTATTTAAGATAGTGAAATTCTAGTATCGTTGACCATTAATAATTACAGAATCTATGTGATTATCTCCAAATGCGTATGCTAAATAATGATAACTAGGAATGGCCTTAGTAATAATAACGTTAGCTTTTTTTCCTCGACAAATACTGCCATACATATTAGAGACATCCATAGCATAGGCACCATTAATTGTTGCAGCATTTATAGCCTCTTCTGGTGACATCTTCATTTTGATGCAAGCAGCTGATACTACAAAATTCATATTTCCACTTGGTGTAGAACCAGGATTATAATCTGTGGCCAGTGCCAAAGGCAAACCAGCATCTATAAGTTGTCTTGCAGGCGTGTAAGGAATACTCAGAAAGTAGGAGCAACCAGGTAGCGCAACAGGAATGGTATTAGATTGTTTTAAAGCATCAATGTCTTCAGGATTGAGTTCTTCAAGATGATCTACAGATAACGCATTATGTTTCACACCTAATGCAACACCACCAAAAGCATTAAATTGATTGACATGTATTTTTGGTGTTAAACCGTGTTTTGTTCCAGCTTCAAGTACACGCTGTGTGTCTTCTAAATCAAAGTAACCCTTTTCGCAGAAGACGTCAATGTAATCTGCCAAATGTTCTTTGGCTACAGCAGGAATTAATTCATTAACTACTAGATCAATAAATCCGTGTTTATTGTTTTTAAATTCTTTCGGAATTGCATGTGCAGCTAATAATGTTGGTTTTACTTTAATTGGAAAGTCCTTCTTTAACCGTTTAATAACTCGAAGCATTTTCAGTTCTGCTTCTACAGTTAAACCATAACCAGATTTAATCTCAATCGCTCCTGTACCAAGTTTAATAACTTCTGTTAAGCGTTTTGAAGCTTGATTATAGAGTTCATCTTCAGAAGCATTTTGTAAATTTTCAGCGGAATTTAAAATGCCACCTCCACGATTTGCAATATCTTCGTAGGATAATCCATTTATTCTATCCACAAACTCTTGTGTTCTGTCTCCTGCATAAACAATATGTGTATGAGAATCACACCATGTTGGTAATACTGTTTTCCCAGTAGCATCTATGGTTTCATCCGCTTCAAGACCAGCTAAATCTTCCATCTTTCCGAATTCAACAATGGTATCGTGATCAATAAATAAATACGCATTTTTAATCGTTGGCAAGAGTTTCATGTCTTTACCTTTTACAATAGTGACATTGGTTTCTCTTACTTGAACGAGTTCTTTGATATTAGTTATTAGAATGGACATTATATTTTATTTAACTCAAATGTACTACATAAAAAGCGCTAGTAAAAAATGCTAGCGCTATACCTTTTATATATAGTAATTATTTATTTTTTTATAAATTTATAAGTGTTATCAATCCCTTCAAACTTAATTAAATATATTCCTGTTTGAAGTTGAGAGACATCAATACTTGTTGTTGATTTTAATGAAACTTGCATTACTTCTCTACCAACTGTATCTAAGATTGAGAGATTTGAGATGTCGTTTCTTTCTGTTTTAATATGTAACACATTTTGTGTTGGGTTTGGATAAATTTTCAATCCTTCTAAAATGTTATCATCAACTCCAAGAACTATTAATTCATTCTGGTACCAATCGACAGTATCACTAAAATTACCAACTGTAGCTATATCTATATCTCCATCGGTATCAAAATCACCAAGTGTAATATCTACATTCTGAAAATTATTGTCGGTAATTAAAGATGGAGTAGTGTCAGGACTGGCATTACTATTTCCTTTAAACCATATAATAGCATCATCACCTACGCCAAAATCGGTTACAATGACATCATTTAAATTGTCATTATCTATATCTGCAACATAGGCCAAAGCTGGACTACCGATAATTGTAGCATCAGAAATTATATTTGGTGTAGACGTTCCGTTTTTAATTTTATTATACCATGTAACCTCTCCAGAATTAAGATCTGTCGATACAATATCCAATTGACTGTCGTTATTGACATCTCCAAATGTTACATTTAAAAGTCTATTAATACTGCTATCTACGGTTTGTGTGTCCTTAATCCATGATACTGTAGATGTTCCACTTTCAATATATTGATTGTAATAAATTTCTACCCTTTGAGGACCTGGAAAATTATAAATACCTATGACTACGTCCAAATCAGAATCACCATCATAATCTGCAACATCTACATAATATGGAGTGTCTACTCCTCCAGCATCAATTTGTATAGTTTGTTCTGTAGCAAAGCCACCTGTGCCATCTCCTGCATACCAAACGGTTTTAAATTCGCTAAATGAAGGTACAATAATATCTATATCACCATCTAAATTTATATCGCCTGCTTTGACTTCTCCAGGAGCTAAAAGCATATTATCTATAACAGTTTCAGCACCAAAGCCTCCAATTCCATCACTTAAAAAATAAGCCACTCTATTTAGATTTTGTGATGATACGATGATGTCTTCACCAAATTGACCATCAATATCTGCGACAGCTAAACCATCAATGTAAGTAAGGGTTGATGATATAGTTGGTTGAATTGTAAAGTTCCCTGAGCCATCGTTCTTATACCATTTTATGTAATCAATAGATCCTACGAAATCAAAGGTAGCCATGACAAGGTCAATAGTTCCATCACCATCAAGGTCTCCAGATTCTATCTCATAAGGTTCATCTTCAGTATCTGGATCTATATTTAACCTAGGACCGAAAGTAGTCTGCGCGAATCCTGAAGAACAGAGGAGTAAACAAATACAAAATTTAAGTAAAGTTGTTTTCATAATTTAGTGTGTTGATTAGTAGGTATTAAGGTATGGATTTTATTTTAGAGTTCCAACCATTTCTTCAGGCTTAACCCATTCATCGTACTCTTCAGCAGTGACATAACCAAGATTAATAGCTTCAATTTTTAAAGTCGTTCCATTTTTATGTGCTGTGTTTGCAATCTCAGCAGCTTTATAATAACCAATTTTTGTATTTAATGCTGTTACTAGCATTAATGAGTTATTTAAAAGTTGTTTGATAACATCATGATTTGGTTCAATTCCAGAGGCGCAATGTTCTTCAAAACTAACACATGCATCACCAATTAATTGTGCTGAATGCAATACATTAGCAGCCATCATTGGTTTAAATACATTTAATTCGTAATGTCCTTGAGTTCCTCCAACAGTCACGGCCACATCGTTACCCATAACTTGAGCACAAACCATTGTTAATGCTTCACATTGAGTAGGATTAACTTTTCCTGGCATAATAGAACTACCAGGTTCGTTTGCAGGAATTATAATTTCTCCAATCCCACTTCTTGGTCCAGAAGCCATCATACGAATATCATTAGCTATTTTATTAAGAGAAACCGCTAATTGTTTTAAAGCACCATGAGTTTCAACTAAGGCATCATGAGCAGCAAGCGCTTCAAATTTATTTTCTGCTGTAACAAAAGGTAAACCAGTAAACTTAGCTATATATTCAGCTACAAGCACACTATAACCATTTGGTGTATTAAGACCTGTGCCAACAGCAGTACCACCAAGAGCTAATTCAGAAAGGTGAGGAAGTGTGTTTTCTAAAGCTTTTAATCCATGATCTAATTGCGAAACATAACCCGAAAATTCTTGTCCAAGTGTTAATGGAGTTGCATCCATCAAGTGTGTACGTCCAATTTTTACTACATCGCTAAATGCTGTAGATTTCTCATGTAATGTGTTTCTTAATTTGATAACTCCAGAAATGGTAGTTTCAACTACTTTTTTATAAATAGCGATATGCATTCCTGTTGGAAATGTATCATTTGATGATTGTGATTTGTTTACATCATCATTTGGTTGAATTGTTTTGTCACCTTCACCAATTACTTTTCCTGCAATTTGATGAGCTCTATTAGCAATAACTTCATTGACATTCATATTGCTTTGAGTTCCAGATCCTGTTTGCCAAATGACTAACGGAAACTGATCATCGTGCATTCCTTGTAAGATTTCATCACAGACTTTTTCAATTAAATCACGTTTGCTATTGTCTAAAACCCCAAGCTCAGCATTTGTGTATGCTGCTGCTTTTTTAAGATAGGCAAAACCATAAACAATTTCTAAAGGCATAGATGCTGACGCACCAATTTTAAAGTTATTACGAGAGCGTTCTGTTTGAGCTCCCCAAAGTTTATCAGCAGGTACATTAACGTTACCCATTGTATCTTTTTCTATTCTGAATTCCATAATATGTGTGTGATTTTATAGTACTACAAAGTTAGGATTTTGGTGAGTAATTGTTTAATAATTATTGCTTTAATTTTTCATTTATATTTAATAAAGTAACTTCGCAAAACCATTTAGAGACATAGCTTGATAAAGTTATATAGAAGAGTTAATTTACTAGTGTTACATGATTGAAATCAAAAATAAACATTTTATTGCGGAAGGCGTATATCAAATGTGCTACATACATCCGGAAAATGAAAAGTTATGTATAAAATTGAGTAAAATGGAATTAACCACATCGCGATTACTCTATGAAATCAAGTATTTTGAAAAAATAAGCAAGAAGAATTGGAAGAAATTTGACTATCCGTTTTTTACTAAATATCATGGTCAAGTAGATACAAATTTTGGTACTGGTTTTGTGTATGATTTTATAACAGATGATACTACTGGAAAAATTTCAAAAACAATGGAATATTATCTTTTGAATTCAGACCCTAAAGTAACTGATGATATGTTGCGTAAAGCTTTTGAGCATTTAAAGCGCTTGATGATTAAGCACAGAATCATAGCGAGTGATATTCGATCTAAAAACATTTGTTGTAAAATCCTAAAGGATGAAAGCATACAAATGATTATTGTAGATGGAGTAGGACATAGAGATTTTATTCCTATTGTAGACTGGTCTAGTTATTTTGCTAAAAAGAAAATTGAAAGACGGTTAATCAAGCATGATTTACACGATCTTGATGCACAAAGAGCATTTTTAAAAAGTTTAGAAGAGTAATTCTTTTAATATCCTGTTAATAAAACCCAAATAAACTATTGTAAAACAAATCGGATTATTATATCTTTGTGCTAACAAAAAAAAACCACATGTTTGACTTTGACCAATATTTAGGATTTTTAGCGTTTTTAACCATTTTAACTTTAGGTTTTTGGTTAATGATATTTTTAATCACATTTGTAGTTCCTTACTGGATTGGAGGATCGCTGATTGAGCGCTTAAAAGAAATGAAAGAAGAAAAGAAAGCTAAACGTGCTGCTAATAGATAATCGTTAAGTTTACATAGATATAGAAAAAGGAAACCGTTATGGTTTCCTTTTTTATTTTCAATAACCAACTTCCTTTTTAATTGGAATCTATTTATAAAAGTTCTTATCCTTCAAAATCAAAGTCACCACCGCTTCCTCTTTCTGAGCGCTCACGTTTTTTCTTTTGGTTAAAACGGTAAGTGAATGATAAATTAAATGAGCGTTCTCTCCATTGAAATTCACTATTACCAATAAAGGTATCTGTGTTTGTATCCATTATTCGTTTTCGAGAATTAAACAAATCACTAACATTAAAAGCTATAGAAGCTTTTTCTTTAAATAGGTCTTTACTAAATGCTATGTTGGTAGAAAAAACACCTTGTCTTTTGTTTTGTGCATCTTCACTTGGTCCACGATAATTCATACTAGTTTGCCATTCAATATTTGCTGGCAATGTATATTTAGTATTTAATCTTGCAAACCAACTTGTGTTTTCGTTTCCTAAATCTGCTCCATTAGGATCTACACCATTGGTTTTAGATTGAAAGATATTAAAGTTTGCACTTGTATTGAATTTACGAGAAGGTCTGTACATAAGGGTAAACTCAAAACCAAATCTATCTTGACTGGCTAAATTTATAGGTGTACGTTGTATTACATCAACTTCCTCTTCATCTACAATTACAGTTTCTCCTGTATTAAAACTTACAAAGTTAAAGATATCAGTTGCATGCTGGTAGTAAGCAGATGTATTAAGTGTTACCTTACCAAAACGGTTAATATATCCTAAATCAAAAGTCCCTGAGTAACTAGGGTCTAGGTCTGGATTACCTTGAAAAACACTGGAAACGCTTGAACGTGAAGGAAAAGGATTGATATATCTGGAACGAGGTCTTCGTAAACGTCTACTATAGCCTAATGTTAAGCTTTCTGTATCAGATAACTCATAGTTTAAGTTAACTGTTGGGAATAATCCAGTATAATCTTTTTTATCAAAATCTCCGCTAGATGGCTGGTCTATAGTAATTCGAGTATTTTCAAGACGTAAACCTAATAAGAAAGAGAAATCCCCATGCTTACTGCCGTATTGTGTGTAAAAAGCATTAATGTATTCTTTATAATTTAGGATATTAGATAAAGTGTTATCTATAAAAAATGCGTTCGTATTTTCATCTAAAAGCTCTACTATATAGTCCGTAGATAGATTATTAAAATTACCACGATATCCTAATTCAAATTGCGAATTTTCACCAATAGGCAAAACATAATCTCCTTGCAATAAAATACGTTCTTGATCTTCTAGAGTTCCTACTTTTTCGCCTAATAAATCATTGACTTCTATAAGTGAATTTTCGTCTTCTGTACTGTCCTCGTATTGAAAATCAAACGTGAGTTTGTGTCCACTAGTTTCAAAGTTCTTTGTATAATTAGCAGCAAATTGTATCGTTTTATCATCTTCTAATTCTGGGTCAAAACGAGAACTTGTACTTGTTAATATATTGTTGCTATCAAATTGTAATAAACTATTTGTTGTATTACTTTCATTATTATTATCACTAAAGAAAACAGATGTAGTTAAAGAAGCGGAATCTGTAATGTACCACTCAACACCTAAATTGGTATTAAACCCCTTTCTAATACGGTCATATTTTTTGGTTTCTTCAATACTGTTTCCTGATGTTTTAAATGTAGTATTTGTATAAGAATTCCCAGGACCTTCTCTATAATTATAACCAGTAGTATTAAATATGTTTACATTTCCTGTTCTGTAATTTATATTTCCAGATATTCCTGCTGAAGGATTATAGCCAACATTTGTTGTAATAGCACCATTTAATCCTTGTAGTTTACTTCGTCTTAAAATAATATTTAAAATACCTGCAGTTCCTTCAGAATCATATCTTGCAGAGGGAGAAGTAATAACTTCTACTTTTTCGATAGATTCTGCTGGTAATTGGCGCAATGCATCTGTTGAATTTAAACCAACTAAGCCAGAAGGTTTTCCATTTATCAAAATACGTACATTCTCTTGTCCTCGCAACGAAACATTTCCTTCCACATCTACCGAAACAGAAGGCACATTGTCTAGAACATCACTTACAGTACCACCACGAACAGTAAGGTCTTTACCAACATTGTATATTTTTTTATCTAATTTAATTTCTACCGTAGTACGTTCAGCAATAACTTCTACTGCCTCAAGCGCTTCAAAATTAAGTGATAAACCAACAGTTCCTAAGTCTATACTTTTATCAAGTAACTTGTCAGAATATGTTTTTGTTTTATAGGATAAATATTCAATTTTAACTTCATAAGTTCCAGAAGGAACTTCAATAGCAAATTTACCATCGATGTCTGTAATTCCACCAGTAACTATAGTATTCTCTGCTTTATTAATGAAAGAAATGGTAGCGTATTCTAATGGGAAATTTTCCTCAGCATCGATTACTTTACCTGTAATAGTATTTTCTTTTTGAGCAAAACTAATCGCAGTGATTAGTATTAGGAGAAGGGTTAGTTTTAATTTCATATTCAAGTAGCCATATTATTGCTTTAGATGCGCAAAAATAAAATTACTTGTGATTGAATACGGTTAATCTTTTGTTAAACAAATAATAGAGAAACAAACAAGTTAAATAGTAGCGATTAGTGGTTATCAATGGTTTTAATTATTGTCTTTCTTTTGTTGCCTTTTCTTCTTTTTCCTTTTCTTCTTTTTATCTTCCTTTGTATCCCACTCACCTCTAGCAGCATCAATGATTTTTACCATAACTTCTTCAGTAACCATGGCTTTTACGTCTTTAAAATGCCTTTTGTCTAATTGATCAATTAGCGTTTCACGCTCATAATGCTTTAAACGTAATTTATTGATTTTAACTAATTCATCAAAATAACTATTTAAAGTTTGCGTAATAATTTCTTCTTGAAAAGCATCAACCTCTAATGACGTGACAAAGCCAGTGATATATTTTAATTTTTGACGTTTAACGTCTTCTTCGTAACGTCTTAACTGATTCTTTTCACTATCAGATAACTCATCTTGTTGAGAAAAGGAATAGCTTGTTAAAGCTAAACAACAGAAAATAGTAATGTAAAATGTCTTCATTGCTTAATAATTATATAATGTTTAATACTTTAATTGGAGGTCGACCAATAACTGCTTCTTTACCATTAACGACAATTGGACGTTCAATAAGTTTCGGATTTTTTATCATAGCAGATATAATGTTATCATCTGTTAAATTTTTTCCTTTATAATCAGATTTCCAAATCGCTTCATTTTTTCTGACTAGTTCAATTGGTTTTATTCCTAATAAACCTATGATCTCTTTTAGTTTAATTTCGGAAATTGGTTCATCAAGATATTTGATGACTTCAAAATCCTTGCCAGAATCTTCCAAAATTTGAAAACCTTCTCTAGATTTTGAACAACGCGGATTGTGATAAATTGTAATCATAGTTTATAATTCGTTAGGATTTTCTTCTTTTTGCCCCATCATCATTAAATAAGCCTTTAAAAATGGTTCAATATCTCCATCCATAACTGCATCAACATTTCCTGTTTCATGAGCAGATCTTACATCTTTAACTAATTTATAAGGATGCATGACATAGTTTCTAATTTGACTTCCCCATTCAATTTTCATTTTTCCAGCTTCAATATCATCGCGTTGCGCCATTTGCTTTTGCAATTCTATTTCATATAATTGAGACTTAAGCATTTGCATGGCACGAGATCTATTATCATGTTGCGAACGTGTTTCTGAACACGAAATCTGAATTCCTGAAGGTTTATGTGTTAACTGAACTTTGGTTTCTACCTTATTTACATTTTGTCCACCAGCTCCACTTGATCTTGCTGTTGTTATTTCAATATCTGCTGGATTTATATCAATTTCAATAGTATCATCAACCAAAGGATATACATAGACTGAAGCAAAACTTGTATGTCGTTTGGCATTACTATCAAATGGTGAAATTCTCACTAAACGATGTACGCCATTTTCACCTTTTAGCCAACCAAATGCATAGTCACCTTCAATCTCTAAAGTTACAGTTTTAATTCCTGCAACATCTCCTTCTTGAAAGTTAAGTTCTTTGACTTTAAATCCGCTTTTTTCTGCATACATCAAATACATTCGCATCAGCATACTTGCCCAATCACAAGATTCTGTACCACCAGCTCCAGCAGTAATTTGAAGAACAGCACTTAAGCTATCTCCTTCGTCAGATAACATGTTTTTGAATTCTAGTTTTTCAATAAGAAGTAATGCCTTTTGATATCTGCTTTCAACATTTTCAGCTGTAGCTTCTTCCTCTTTATAAAACTCATAAATAACTTCAAGGTCTTCTATTAAGGTAGTTCCAGATTTATAATCTTCAACCCAACTCTTTTTCTCTCGAAGCGATCTCATAATTAATTCGGCCTGCTTAGAATCGTTCCAGAAATTTGGATCAAAAGTTTGTTCTTCTTCGTTAGAAATTTCTATTAGTTTGGCATCTATGTCAAAGATAGTGCCTTAGTTTATCAAGGCGTGTATTGAGATCTTTAATTTGATCTGAAGTAATCATAATATGAAATTTTAAACGAAAATAAGATATAAATCATTCAGAAAAAACTAAAACTTAAT
>OJDV01000414.1_pt1 | contig 15206 bp, 10 predicted proteins | sample 1592911 | NCBI WGS metagenome assembly OJDV01 (sample SAMN05416860, study PRJEB24817) | seawater metagenome | isolation source: Sea water | place: Canada:Atlantic | collected 2013-11 | reverse complement strand
AGCGTCAGATGTGTATAAGAGACAGCGCTCGAGACGTCGCCCGAGTCCAGCTCGAGGTCCCCGCGCGCCATCCACACACGCGCCTCCTCCTCGTGGAGGTCACCCGCGCGGTGGGACGCGACGACCGCGTCGAGCAACGCCCGGGCGCCCTCGAGATCGCCCGAGCGCGCGCGCTCGTATGCCCTGAGCTCCTGGCCCATGGGCTCCGCGTCTGGCGCCGCGGCCAGCGTCAACGCGAGCGCCTCGGCGATTGCGGGCGAGGGCGGCACGCGACGCCCCACGAGGAGCGCCAACGCGAGCCCGAGTTCGGGCGCGTGCAGCGCGACATCGGGGAGCTCGAGGGCCACGTCGAGCGCCTCGGTGGCTCGCCCGTCGTCGCCCAGGCGTGCGTGACACCGCGCCAACGCGAGCGACCGGCGCGCCCGGAGCACCTCGTCGACGCCGCACGATGCGAGGGCATGATCCAGGCGCTCGAGGTCACGCTCAGGAGACGCACCTCCTGACCATGACAGCCCCAATGAGACGCGCGCGGCCTCCTCGCCCATGCCCTCGCGCCCGAACCAATCCAGCGCGAGCTCGAGCTCCCGACGGTCACGCCGGCACGCTGCCCACGCGTCGGCGCCTCCCGAGCGAGGCAAGGAGCGCTCGGCCTCGATCAACCGCGAGAGCACGTGGCGCGCGTGGCGCGCCGTCGCGCCCTCGAGGTCGCCTTGCCGAGACCGGGCGAAGGCACGCTCGTTCCGTGACATGCCGTAGCGCGCACGCCCGTCGAGGTCGGTCCGCGTCAACCACGCGCGCCGCGTGAGCGCCTCGAGCGCGCGCGCCACCTCGTCGGCCTCGCCAGGCACGCAGACCACTGCGTCGGCGGCTTCCCGTGTGAACGGAGACGCGAACGCGGTCACCTGGGTGAGCACCGCGCGCTCGGGCGCGTCGAGGTCTCCCCATGAGCGTGAGAGCGCACCCTGAAGAGACGCGGTGAGGCCCCGCGAGGCTCGACCTGGCCGCAAGAGCTTGAAGCGCTCCGACATCCTCGCCAGGAGCTGCGGAGGGTCGAGCAGTGAGAGTCTCCCCGCGGCGAGCTCGATGGCCAGCGGGAGCCCATCGAGCTCGGTGAGGAGCCTGGCGCTGGCGAGGCCATGGGCACCGAACTCGAAGCCGGGTACGGCGCGCACGGCGCGCGCGACGAAGAGCGCGCGAGACGCGGCGAGCGAGAGCGGGTCGAGCCGTACGTGGTGACCCTCGAGCGCGTCGGTCGCTCGGTTGGAGAGGACCAAGAGCGGCGGGTGGGACGACCATGTCGCGCGCAACGTCGCGAGCACGTCGAGCGCGCGCTCGGCGTGGTCGAGGACGAGGAGCGCGTAGGAGCGGTGCGCGAGCTCGCGCCGCAGCACCTCCTCGGGGTCCTCGTCGCCGGGTTCGCGGCCGAACGCGCCGAGCAGGCACGCGACAACGGCCTCGGGTCCGGCCGCGTCGAGGAGGTCGCAGACGTGAGCCTCCCTGGACGCGACCGCGACGAGCGCCTGACCGAGCGCGGTCTTGCCCACGCCAGGCGGACCCCAGACGCCGACGCACTGCGCGCCCTCGTCGAGGGCGCCACGGAGCATCATCAGCTCTTCGTCTCGGCCCACGAGCTCCCGGTCACGGCGCCAGGCCGGTGGGAGGAGGTCGTGAGCGCGCGCGCGTTCGGGGTTCGACATCGGGACGAATCGGCTCACGGGGTGGACACGTGTGGATCGCCGAGTGTGCCACGATCGGCTCACGCGTGTCATCGGGCGCGCGGTCGCAGCACGCGGACCAACCTCACGAGCTCGGTCCGGTCGCGGACCCCGATCTTGCCGAAGATGTGATGCACGTGGGAGGACACCGCGCTCGTGCTCACGCCGAGGTCGAAGCCGATCGCCTTGTTAGAGAGCCCCTCTCCGAGGAGCTCGAGCACCTCGCGTTCGCGCGCCGACAGGCCCTTGAGCGCGCCACGCTCACGCGACACGGGCAGCGCGACGATGTGACGGAGCCCCCGAGCGTCGAAGCGATCCACGATCGCGAGCCGCCCCGAGAGCACCCCCTCCCAGAACGCGGCCTCGCTCGGTCGCGTCGCCGAGGACGCGCAGGAGGCGTGAGAGCCCCGCTCGGAGACGACTCGCCGGAGGCGCCCGCGCACGTCGTCGATGAGCCCTGGCGCCACGCCGAGGCAGGACGCGCTCAGGCCACGCTCGATCTCGTCCACCATCGCCTCGGACGACTCGAGCTCGTGGCGCAGCGCGTACGCCGCGTCGATGTGGCGCTGGAGCTCGCGCCAGCGATCACGCGCCCCTGGCGTGAGCGCGACGACGGCGTCCTGGCGCGCCGCGAACCCGAGCACGCGCTGGCGACGTGAGGTCGTCGCGAAGAGGAAGCAGACGTCCCGGGCGCCGCGAAACATCTCGCGGATCGTCCCCGCCGAACCCTCGGGCACGTCGGAGGAGACCGCGCAGAGGCCCTTGCCCAGCAAGGAGGGGCCACCATCCGGGAGCATCCTCGCGTGGTCGGCGGCCGAGAAGGCGCCGCCGCGACCTCGCGCTGCGCGTTCAGCAGCCGCTCCATGCTCGAGACGTCCGCGTCGCACACCGAGCTCCCCGATAGGACACGCGCCTCCCCGTTGGACGACGTGCTCGACTCGAACGCCACGACCCCTTCTCCGAGGAAGGGGCGGAGCTCGTCGGCCACCCGCTCGAGCCATCGAAGCTTCGGCGCCTCGAGCGAGTAGATGGCGTCCAGGACGGCGGTCGGCTGGTTCAACGTGTGGGTGCAGGGGCGTGTCATCTCGAACCTCTCGTGGTCTCGTTCGTGTCACGTCTCATCCTGCTGAGCGCGCCGACCGACCCCAACGAAAAGCCACCTGAAAGCCGCCCCGACCATCCTGAACGACACCCCCAAGGCACTGAATCAAAAGAACAAACGCACCACGACACACCGCCTGAACGTGGACACGTTCAGGCGGCATTCAGGCGGCATTCAGGGCGCGTTCAGGGCTCCTGAACGACCGCCTGAACGTAGACGTCCGGGCCGACGCAGTACCCTCGCGTGTGTTTGACGAGGACGCCGTCGAGGCCGAGGCGTCGCAGCGTCCGGACGGCGGCGTACACGCGGTTCGCCGCCGAGGTCTCCTCGATGACCTCTCCGGGCCAACCCGCCTCCACGAGCTCGGGGACCGACATCCCCTCGGGGTGCTCGGAGACGAGCCGCGCGAGCAGCAACCTCAACGTCTCGCGGTGTCCGACCTCGACGCGCTCCTCGCCGTCGACCTCGAACCACCTGCCCTCCGCGTCGACGCGGAGCCGATGCGCCACGGCGTGCCTGGGCAACCGCTCGTCCCACGCCTCGACGCGCTTCCCCAGGAGCCGGAGGTATTCATGGAGCTGGTGCTCCGAACCCACCGCGGACTGGAGCTCCTCGAGCCGCGCGCGCTGCCTCTCGAGCCCACCCTGTGCGAGCTCGAGCGCGCCGTCCCTCGTCCACCTCGCCACCTGCTCGAGCTCGACGAGCGCGAGGCACGCGTCCCGTATGATCTCCCAGGGCTGAACGTCGTCGTCGCTCTGGTGAAACTCGTGCTGAGACAACGCCTCGCACGAGGTCATGATCGTCGCGCGCGCGCCATCGAGGTCACCCTCACGCGCATCGAGGAGCGCCCTGAAGACCCTCGTCATCACCTCGGTCTCATTGTCGAGGGCGACCTCACGCTCCCCGATCTCGGAGAGCCAACGGCCCAACTCCTCATAGCGCTCGAGCTCATAGAGCCCGCCAATGAGGACCCTGTACTGGAACACCTCGATGAAGGACGCGCCCGTCTCGCGGGACGCGTGGACGCCGTCGTGCGCGGCGCGCACGGCGACCTCGACCTGGCCCATCTGGCTCGCGATGTTCGAGAGCTGGTAGAGCGCCAGCGGTCGAATCGAAAGGAGGCCAGCGCGAGAACACAACGAGACGGCCTCGCTCGCGACCTCGAGCGCTCGCGCGTGCGCCCCGCGGCGTTGGTGACCGTGGGACCGAAACGAGAGGCAGACGGCGACCTGGTCCCACCGGCGCTGGAGGCGCACCTGCTCGATCGCGCGATCCATGTAGACGTCCTCGCGGTCGGCCTCCCCGTTGAGCTTGGACCACAACCCGAGCGTACGGAACATGTCCGAGAGCTCGAGCGCGTCGTGGTCGTCGCCCATCACGGCCTGGGGGCGCTCGAGGAGCTCGCGCGTCCGCGTGAGCTCCTCGGCGGTCGCGCCTCCTCGAAAGTCGGCGCGCCCGAGCACCAACCACGCGAGGAGCACACGCAGCGGGACGTCCTCGTCACGCGAGGCGTCGGCGCGCGCGAGCGCGCCCTCGAGCACCTCCTCGGCGAGCTCGATGCGTTGGGCGCCCAGGAGCGCGGTGGCGCGTATGTGGGCGAACTCCGAGGACACCTCGAGCCCCACACCCTCCATCAGCGCCGCGGCCTCTTCACACAACGCCAACGCGCGGCCACGATCCCCGAGCTGACGGTACAGCCGCGCGCGCGTGATCTTCCACCTCGCGGCGCGCTCGGGGCTCGCCTCGAAGCGTGGCGCGGCGCGCTCCAGGTCGCGAAGGTACGCGGCCGAGTCACCCCCACGGACGTACGCGACGTCGAGGTCGAGCATCGACATGACGGCGTCCTCGTCACCGGCCTCGATCGCCCACTCGGCCGCCGCCCTCAGGTTCGCGTACTCGGCCTCTGCGATCCTCACGGCGCCGAGCCCGCGCGCGCCGAACCGTCGCGCCGTGAGCTCGCGGCCCAACGCGCGGTAATGGCGCGCGTGGCGACCGCGCGCCCCCTCTTCGTCCGTGAGCCGAGCCCGCGCGAAGTCGCGCACGCTGAGCAGCATCCCGTAGCGGCGCTGCGACGTCGGCTCGTGATCGCGAACGAAGAGCATCGAACGAAACAGGAGCTCCTCGACGAGGTCCCCGCTCCACACGTCGTCGTCCCCCTCGAGTTCGAGGACGCCCTCGACGGCCTCGAGCGAGAAGCTCCCCTCGAACACGCTCATCTGCGCGAGCGCCTCCTGGAGTTCGGAGGTGAGCTGCGACCAGGACGCGTCGATGGCGTCCTCGAGCGCGCCGACCCCGAGCGAGGCGCCCGCGCGGCCCGGCCTGAGCAACCGAAACCGTTGCCCCATCCTCGCCAGGAGCTGCTCCGGCGTGAGCAACGCGAGCCGACTCGCCGCGAGCTCGATGGCCAGCGGGAGGCGATCGAGCTCCTCGATCAGCGCCTCCATCGTCGGCGCGTGCTCGGCCGAGATCACGAAACCTGGACGCACTCGCCGTGCGCGCGCGACGAACAGCTCCATCGCGGCGCCCGGCTCGAGCGGCGCGAGCTCGACCCACTCCTCCTCGGGCATCCCCAGCGGCGCACGCGACGTGATCAGGATGCGAGGCCGACGCGAGAACGACGCGAGGATCTCGACCAGCGCGTCCGAGACATGCTCGGCGTTGTCGATGATCCAGAGCGCGTCGACCCGCTCGGCCAGCGCCACGCGGAGCTGCTCGAGCGCGCGCTCGGGGCCCGCGCCGGGCTCGAGCGCCGCGAGCTCCAGGCTGATCGCGAGCGCGCCCATCAACAGCTCGGGCGACGAAATCTCGGCGAGCCGACAGACGTGGACGTCACGCCCCGGCTCGAGCAGCTCGAGCGCGCGCGCGAGCCGCGTCTTGCCGACGCCGGGCGGCCCCCAGATCGTGACCACCTCGGCGCCCGACGCGAACGCGCTCTGGACGCGCGCGAGCGCGTCCTCACGGCCGAAGATCGCCTCCTCGGATGAAGGCGCTGGCGGCGCGAACGGCAGGACGGAGGCGGCGCGATCATGTTGTGACATGAGGTGCTCGTGAGGAGGGGCGAGTGGGGCATCGTGAGCGGGTGATTGTATCCGCAATCACCCCACGACGCACCGCCCCTTCAACGACTCACCAGGGCAGGTCCTGCCCGCTCCAGTTCAGGAACGAGCCGCTGTTCTCGGGGCTCAGCGCGTCGATCTGGCCGAGCATCGACGAGACGCTCTCCTCGGTCGTGATCATCGCGTTCGGGCCGCCCATGTCGGTCTGGACCCAGCCGGGGTGGATGACGGCCGCGGCGATGCCTTCGGGGCGGAGGTCGTGGGCGAGCGAGCGCGTGAGCATGTTCAGCGCGGCCTTGGAGCCGCGGTAGGCGTAGGCGCCGCCGCTGGAGTTGTCGGCGATGGAGCCCATCTGGGAGCTCACGTTCACGATCTTGGCGTCCGAGCCGGCGCGCAGCGCGCCGAGCATCGCGTCGGCGAGCCGCAGCGGCGCGATCGCGTTGACGGCGAAGCCGCGCTCGACCTCGTCGAAGTCGAGCTCGCCGATCCCGCCCGAGCGCGGGTAGACGCCCGCGTTGTTGAGGAGGAGGTCGACGGAGTCGACGCCCGCGACGAACGCGGCCATCGACTCGGCGTCCGAGATGTCGAGCTGCGCGACGCTCACGCGGCCCTCGGAGGCGGCGGCGAGCGCGTTGAGCGCGTCGGCGGCCTCCGGGTTTCGCGCGGTGGCGACGACCTCGTCGCCGCGCGCGGAGAGCTGCTTGACGAACTCCAGACCGATCCCTCTGTTCGCACCCGTCACCACGACCTTCATACGCTCACTCCTGTCTCGATGTTCTTCGTGTTCTTCGTGTTCTTCACGCGCCATGGCGCGCTCACTTCTTCTGGGCGTCCTCGCGAGACACCTCGTCCTCGGTGGGCACGCAGACGCGCTGGAGGCGCCTCTTCGAGCCGGTCTGGAAGCGCTTGCCGCAGCTGTAGCCGGGGCGGCACTCGGCGTCCTTCCAGCAGCGCAGGAGGCACTGGCCGGAGGTGGCGGGCTCGTCGAGGATCTCGGAGGAGTCGGTCACGCAGACGGTGGGCTTGCGGCCCTTGAGGTCGGGGCAACCCTCCTCGCACGCGGTGGTGCAGAAGCCCTGGGGCTGGTCCGTGTCGCACACGGCGTCCCGGGTCTGACCGCACTCGGAGGGGTCCACGCACGCGCCGCCGATCCAGCCGTTGTGCGGGTGCGCCTCCACGGGCGACGCCCAACGCGGATCGCACTGAGGCGTGGTCGTCATCGGCTCGCCAGGGGAGAGCTCGTTGTAGGTGCCGAAGAGGTCGACGACGTGCTCCCACGCCTTCTTCTTGTACTTGCCCTCCTTGATGACCTGGGCGAAGCGGCGCTCGCGGTGGTGGTACATGTAGATGGGCACGTGGCGCACGCCGTTGACGAAGACCTCGCCGCCGTCGGCGGGGCGAGTGAGCCCGAGCACGAGCATGATCGCGGCGCGCTCTTCGAGCGCGTCCATGTTCGAGACGAAGTTGCCCAGCGAGAACAGGATGAAGCCCTCTCGCCCGTCCTTGGCCTCGTGCTTCATCCACTTCTGGACGACGTGCGGGTGTGAGGCGACGACGGCGGCCGCGCCCGCCTCGATCGAGTCCTTGGCCAGGCGGATCTGCTGAGGGCGCAGGCGCTGCGTGTACTCCCAGCCCCAGTGGGGCGTGGCGATCACGACGTCGACGTTCTCGTCGTCGGCGGCCAGCATCCGGATCGTGTCGAGGTACTCCTTGCTCTTGTTGTCGTAACAGAACAGGACCTGGTCCTTGTAGTCGGGCAGGCCGTTGGTGGAGAAGGTGCAGCCGACCCAGGCGATCTTGAAGCCCTCGACCTCGGTGATGACGTACCAGTCCGAACGGACCTCCTCCTTGGGGTGGTCGACGCGGCGCGTGCCGAAGTAGGGCATGTCGTACTTCTCGAGCGCCTCGATCGTGCGGTCGACGCCCAGGCGCCCCCGGTCGAGCGAGTGGTTGTTCACCGTCGAGACCACGTCGACGCCGCTCTCCTTGAGGTCCTTGACGATCGTCGGGTGGTAGTTGAAGCGCGAGTACGACGTGTAGACGATGTCGTCGAACCGATAGCCCGGGTCCTCGACGTCCTTGCCGGCGCGGTTGACGCCGTAGGCGGTGGGCCCCTCGAGGTTGGCGTAGGTGATGTCGGCCTGCGCCCACCACTTCTCCATGTCGTACCACATCGACGCGAAGCCGCGTTCGTGCTTCATCGAGAGCTTCTGGATCGTGCCGTGGACGAGCACGTCGCCCACCGCCGCGACCGTGATCCGCTCGCCAGGCTCGCACGCGCGCTCGAAGGCGATCGACTTCGGGTTGAGCGGCTCGAGCTCCCGGCCGTCCCAGTCGAGCGCGTCGTGCGCGGCGACGCCGGCGACGGCCGCGGCGCCCACGCCGCGTTGAGCGAGGACCATCGCCTCGGCCGCGATCTCGGCGGCCGAGACCGCCTCGGCGGTGCCCTCGCGCGACTTGCTCAGGCCCTCTGGCTCCGGTAGGTTCCCGGGCTGCTTGTCGATCCCCTCTCCGTCGAGTGGCGTCGGCGCGCACGCGGCGGCGAAGGAACAGGCGAGCATGAGCGCGCCCCCGAGGAGGGCGCGCGCGGGCGCCTGTGTGTGTCGTCGAATCACGCTCAATATCTCTCCCGCGCGCCGCGAACCGCTCACTGCGGTCTGGCGCGCCATCACGCTTCACGCCCGGGAAGGCGAATCAAAATGACCGAACCCCTCGAAGACGCACGGGACCTCGAAGAGGCGCCCGAGGAGACGGCCAGGACTACGGGCCGCGGCTTCATCGTCATCACCGCGGCCAAGCTCTACTTCATGGTCACCGGCGCGGCCGTCCAGCTCGGGCTCCCGCTGCTGTTCGGCTCGGCCCAACAGTTCGGCGTGTTCAAGCTGGTGACAGAGGCCGTCAGCCTCATCAACATGGTCGTCATCACCGGTTCTCTCCAGGCCGTCGCCAAGCTCGTGAGCGAGGATCCGAAGAGGTCCGCAGAGGTACTCAACGCGGGCCTCAAGATCCAGCTCGCTCTGGGTGTTCCGCTGGCCGCGCTCTACGCGATCGCGAGCCCCTGGATCGCGTCCGGGTACTTCAACGACCCCACGCTCGGGGCGCCCATGCAGCTCTCGAGCCTGATTATCCTCTTCTATGCCTTCTACGCAACGTTTGTGGGCTACCTCAACGGTCGAAAGCTGTTCGTACACCAGGCCGCCTTCGACATCACCTTCCAGACGATGAAGACCGCGGCCATCCTCGGGTTCGTGATCGCGGGCGCCGGCGTCATCGGCGCCGTGGGCGGGTTCGCCGGCGCCGCGGGCGCGATCGCGGTGATCTCGGGCGTCGTGACGATCCGCCTGATGCGCCGCTCCCCCGACCCCCCTCTGGCCGCCGACGCCGAGCCCACCTCCGACCGCTTCAGGCGCCTCGCTGGCTTCCTCGTCGGCGTGATGATCTACACGTTCGCGCTCAACGGCCTGATGCGCGCCGATCTCTTCGTGCTCAAGTCCGTGGCGTCCTCTGCGCCCGAGAGCCTCCCGGCGCTCGGCGCCATCTTCGGCGCGGTCTCCGACAAGATCGCCGGCTTCTACGGCGCCGCGCTCAACCTCTCGCGGCTCCCCTACCAGGGCGTGATCGCGGCGACCTTCGTGATCTTCCCGCTCATCTCCGAGGCGACCTCGCTGGGCGACTCCGCGCGCACCCGGACCTACATCCAGGACGCGTTCCGCTACTGCCTCCTGCTCATCGCGTGCGTCGCGCTGCCGCTCATCTTCAACGCCGACTCGCTCATCGCGGGGCTCTACTCGGCCGACTACGGCGCCGCCTCCGACGCGCTCGCGATCCTGACGGGCGGTATGATCTCGTTCTCGCTGCTCTACGTCGCGATGACCGTGATCATCGGCGCGGGCCGGCCGCTCGTCGCGATCGCGATCATGGCCACGAGCCTGGCGATCAGCGTCGCGCTCAACTACTGGCTCATCCTGGGCCTCCACGAGGAGGTCGTCTCCAAGCTCTCGATCGCCGCGGTCGCGGCCCCCGAGGGCGCGACCGCGCCCGAGCTGCTCGCCTGGGCCGCGCAGTCCGCCCAGGCCAAGGCCAACCTCGCCGCAGACTACGTCGCCCGCGCGCCCGACTATATGCGCGCCGGCGCCACCGCCACGGCCGTGGCCATGACCGCGGGGTTCATCGCCGCAATCGGCTGGCTCTACAAGGAGTTCGGCGCCGTCCCCCCGCTCAAGACCACCGCGCGCCTGCTCGCCGCCGCCGCCGTGCTCTTCGGGATCGACGTCGCGCTCCCGCTCGACGTCGCGATCGTCGCCGCGAGCGGAAAAATTGTCTTTCTTGGCTACGTCGCGGCTAAGATGACCGTCATGGGCCTCGCGCTCCTCGGCGTGCTCGCGATCACACGCGAGTTCGGCGCCGACGACGTCGCGCGCGCCCTCGCTGTCGTGGGCCGCAAGCCCAAGAAGAGCGACGACCCGGACACGGAACCCCTCACGGACGAGGACACCGATGACGCTGACGAACAGACATGAGTGGCTCCACATCCTCGCGATCCTCATCGCGTGCATGACGCTCGGCGCGTGCGCCGGGCCACAGGCCGTGGGGGAGGACAAGATGGACCTCGACCAGTCCCTCAAGACCTTCCACAAGAACCTGCGGTGGTCCCGCTACGAGATCGCCTCCGAGCAGCTCACCCCCTCCTACAAGCAGCGCTTCCTGGGCCGCTACGAGGAGATGGGCGAGGACATGCACTTCGTCCACCTCGAGGTCCTCAAGATCGATCGCGACGACGACGTGGAGGCCACCGTCGCCAACGTCGAGGTGCTCCAGAAGTGGTACCGCGAGCCCGACATGACCGTGAAGAACGACAAGATCATCGAGATCTGGCGCCGAGAGTCATCCGGCTGGCAGCTCTCCGACCGCGTCGAGAAGACCGAGTGGCGAGAGCGTGAGCGCGCCAAGAAGGACGCCAAGATCGACGCAGAGACAGGCGACGACGAGGGCGCCGACGCGCCGCCTCCCGCCGAGTGACCTCCAGCGCGCGACGCTCTGCTCGGTGACCTCGCGCTCGTGGGTTCCAGGTCGAACACGACCGACTCGAGCGCACGTGCCTCCAAACCAGACTCACTCCTGTTGGGTCGCCTCCAACGCGGTGAGCACCTCGTCGAGCCGGCCCTGGCCGATCCCGAGCAGCTCCCTCGTGGCGAACTCCACCTCAGGCTCGTCCTGCTCACGCACCGCCTCGACCACAGCGCGGTAGCCCTCCAGGTCGGCGAGCTCGTCGGCGAGCACGTTCATGAGGAGGCGCTTGAACAGGCCGTAGGACTCACGCAGCGAGTTCACCGCGAGCTGGTAGGCCACGTTGTCGGCCGCCTGCACGACCTCCGTCCAGAAGTCCATCCCGAGGTCCTGGAGCGCCACCAGGTCCGAGCGCTGCTCGTGCATCCTCCCGAGCAACGCGTCGAGCACCTCGAGGTGCTCGGGCTGGCGACGGCGCGCGGCGAGCCGCGCGATGTCCGAGGCCATCTCACTGCGCATCTCCATCACGCTGCGCGCCACGCGCGTGTTCACCCTCCCGTCCGGGTCCACCAGCAGCGACGACAGCAGGTCCGTCCCCGCCGTCCTCGTGTAGTCGAGCACCCGCGTCGAGCCGCCCTGCTGGATCGACACCAGCCTCGCCTGCTCGAGCCGCTTGAGCGCCTCGCGCACCGCGCCGCGGTTCACACCGAGCGTCTCGCTCAACCCCCGCTCGGCGGGCAACGCCTCCCCCGGCTCCATCCGGCCGCTCACGATCTCGTCACGCAGCTGCTCGAAAACCGAGTCCGACAGCGACTTCTTGACGACCTTCTTGAACCCCATCTCACTCCCTCTTCACGGATCACTCTCGCGCGGCATTGTGACCCGATACACCCGCGCACGACAAGCTCTGGCGCGACGGCGCGCGTTTCGCTACACAGTGATACGATCGTCGATGATGTTGTGCGTCGCGAGGGGTGGACTAGAGTGACCACGTCTTCATGACACCCATACGCGTTGGAGCGTCCATGACCCGTCGTTCTAAACTCTACAACCTGGCGCTCTTGCTCACGCTCCCCATGGGCGCGGCGTGCCTCCCGAGCGGGGGGGGCGGTGGAGGCGGCGGAGGCGTGATCATCGAAGGTGACGCGGGCCAGCTCGACTCGGGCGCCAACAACACCTCGCCCACGACGAAGACGTGCTCGGACGGCTCGGTCGTCCCCGTCGCTCAGGCGTGCGGCTGCCCCGCCAGCGCCGCCGATTGCGACGACGGTGACCCCTGCACCGCCGAGGTCTTCACCTCCGGCGGCGCCTGCGGCACGTGCTCCTCGAGCGTCATCAACGTCTGTGGTGTGATCGACGGCTGCTGCCCACAGATCTGCTCGTCGGACAACGACAGCGACTGCGCCGGCTGCGGCAACGGCCGCGTCGACCCGGGCGAGACCTGCGACGGTGAATGCCCCCGCGAGCGGGACTGCCTCGAGGTCGTCGGCTCATGCCGTCGCGTCTCCATCGAGGGCGACGCGGACCTGTGCACCGCCGAGTGCGTCGTCGAAGAGATCACCGCGTGCGGCGGCGAGGACGGCTGCTGCCCCGATGGGTGCGAGCGCGTCGACGACCCCGACTGCGCCAACGCCCCCATCCTCCACGGAGAGGCGTGCACCCAGGACCCCGAGGCCTGTGAGGACCAGTGCTTCGATCAGGACTTCCTCGAGGGCTTGCCCGAAGGCGGCCTCTGCACGCAGATCGGGTGCAGCGAGGGGAGCTGCAACAACGGAACCGAGTGTGTGGGCCTGAGTGGAATGGCCAACCTCCCTGTATGCCTGAGGCCCTGCCAGTCCGACGCGGACTGCCGCCGGGACGACCTGTCGTGTCAGGGCGGCCCCGAAACTGGCTTCTATTGTATCTGATGGCGACCCATTCACGCGCCCACGACCTCCCCGAGTACACAATGAAACACACCCTCGTCAGGCTCACGCTCACGCTCATCTCCTCCATCGCGCTCTCGGCGTGCCTCCCCAGCGGGACGGACTCTGGCGGCGGTGGAGGTGGTGGCGGTGTCGAAGACACCGACGTCAACAACGGCGCCGACGCGGGCGGCCCGAACAACACGACCTCGACCAACAACGCCACGAACAACCCCAACCCCAACAACACCACGCCCACGACGAAGACGTGCCCCGACGGCTCGGTCGTGCCTACCGGGCAGTCGTGCATCTGCCCGACCTCGATCGACGACTGCGACGACGGCGGAGCCCAGTGCGGCTCGGTGAGCTTCTCACCCGGCTCCCCCTGCGGCACCTGCACCGTCACGCAGATCAACGCGTGCGGCCCCTTCGACGGCTGCTGCCCCTCCGGCTGCTCGCCCGACAACGACGACGACTGCGCCGGCTGCGGCGACGGCCAGCGCGACCCGGGCGAGACCTGCGACGGCGACTGCCCCCGCAGCGTCGACGAGTGCCCGGCCCCCTCGAACGCGTGCTCGACCTACTCTTACTCGGGCTCGGCGAGCTCGTGCAGCGCCCGCTGCACCGAGACCTCGATCTCCCGCTGCATCGACCGCGACGGCTGCTGCCCCTCCGGCTGCGACTTCGAATCCGACGACGACTGCTCCCCGCCCGTGGGCACGGCGCGCCACGGCGCGCCGTGCCTGGGCAACGAGACCGCGTGTGAGAACATCAGCTCCCCCACAATATGCGTCTCCCAGTCCGACATCACGCTCGTCGACCCCCTCATCGGCATGCTCGTCAACCCCGGCGGCATCTGCACCCCGCTCGACTGCACGCTCGCCGGAGCAGGCTGTCGCAACGGCAGCTCGTGCGTCACGATCATGGGCATCTTCGGCACCAACGACCCGATCTCGGTCTGCCTCGAGGAGTGCGCGGACAGCTCGAGCTGCTCGGGCAACATGACCTGCAGCAGCGTCAACATCCTCTTCCCAGACGGCCCGACCTACTGCATCTGAACCCTCTCTACGAACCCGCCGAGCACACGCCATGAAGCACCTCACTCTGTCGGCTCTCACGCTGCTCTCCAGCCTCGCGCTCTCCGCGTGTCTCCCTCAAGGCGGTGGTAGTGGCGGTGGCGGCGTGGACGTCGACGCCGCGAGTGATGCGGCGTCCGTCGACGCCTCGGGCACCCTCGACGCGGGCGCCCCTGACGCGAGCCCGGTGGACGCAGGCGTCCCGGACGCGAGCCCGGTGGACGCAGGCGTCCCGGACGCGAGCACCCCGGACGCAGCAGGAGACGCCAACGACGCGGACGACGCGGACGACGCGGGCAGCGCAGACGACGCGGGTGAGCCGGAAGACGCCGGCGACCCTGGCAAGACGTGCCCCGACGGGACCGTGATCCCGGTGGACCAGGAGTGCTTCTGTCCAACCTCCATCGACGACTGCGACGACTCGAGCGGCGGCGGCTCGTGCGCGACCGTCCAGTTCGCGCCAGGCTCTCCTTGCGGGACCTGCACGATCACCCGAATCAACCGGTGCGGCCCCATCGACGGCTGCTGCGCCGCAGGCTGCGCGCCCGAGGACGACGACGACTGCACGGGCTGCGGGAACGGCCGGACCGAACCTGGCGAGACATGCGACGGCAACTGCCCCGTCGACCTCGACGACTGCCCCGCACCACCCGACGTATGCTCGACCTACTCCTACTCGGGCTCGGCGAACGCATGCGACGCGGCCTGCACGCTGAACCCGACGACCACCCGCTGCATCGACGACGACGGCTGCTGCCCCTCCGGCTGCGACTTCGACTCCGACGACGACTGCGCGCCCCCTCCCGGGGCCGCGGCGCACGGGTCGCCCTGCGCCGGCGCGGAGGCCGCGTGCCTGGGCCGCAGCGCGAACTCGAGGTGCTTCGATCAGACAACGCTCCTGAACGGCAGCCCGTTGCTGGCCTTCAGCCCTGGCGGGATCTGCTCCCCGCGCGACTGCACCATGCCGTCGATGACCTGCCTCGACGGGACCACCTGCGTCGACTTCATGACGCCCATCCCCCTGGGGACGCCCGTCCCGCTCTGCCTGAGGTCGTGCGTGGACGCCGGCGACTGCGCCTTCGGTATGGGTTGTGTGACCATCGACCCGTTCGGGATCGATACGTCCACATACTGCATGTAACAAAAGGAGGGGCTATTGCCTTTCAGTAGCGAATATTCAAAGCCCAGAACACGACACTTTCTCTTCACTATATTCACAGTGTTGCCACTCGTATCTGGCTGTCTCCCGACCGGGAGTGGTGGTGGTGGTGGTGGCGTCGTAATCATCGGTGAAGGTGACGCGGGCCAGCTCGACTCGGGCGCCAACAACACCTCGCCCACGACGA
>OJDV01000413.1_pt1 | contig 15236 bp, 12 predicted proteins | sample 1592911 | NCBI WGS metagenome assembly OJDV01 (sample SAMN05416860, study PRJEB24817) | seawater metagenome | isolation source: Sea water | place: Canada:Atlantic | collected 2013-11 | reverse complement strand
GAGATTTCTGCCTGTCTCGTGGGCTCGGAGATGTGTATAAGAGACAGAATAAAAATATTCTGATTTCACTTAATGTTAGGAAAATTGACCCATCTAGGATTATGATTGAGGGTGATGTTGATAGTCTTTTGTATTTGAGTGAGCAAATTAAGAAGCATGCCTTAGGGGGGGAATGTGAACTGGATGTACCACTTAATGTTAACATAGTAGAAACACCACTTCAGGTTGATGAGTTCGGTTTGTTTTTACATAGGCTACCATGTGATGAAGACTTCACATAACACACTTAATCAGGATGATATATATTCTAGTGAATCATCATTTTGTTAGGTAGGGAATCATTTATACCTGTAAAATCTGTAAAGTAATGCGTTAATGTAGGGTGCGGACCTATGTGTCCGCCCGATTTTAGAATTGTATTATTGAAAACTAGTTGTTTTTACAAATATAACAGGAATACCAACAAAAAGGAGCACACACAGGTGCTCCACTACTCTAGAAAAGAGTTATTTCATAAGTACCATGCGATACTAGCTCTTGATCTTAATTACTAATTGTATTCTAAAGATCTAATTCTTCAGAAACCTCCAACCAATCATTTTCACATTCGGCTAAATCTTTTTTAACTTGGCTGTGTTTGGTTGTGGTTTGCATTAATTTGTGGGCGTTTTCTGGCGTGTACATAGATTCATCTAATAGGATGGCATCCAGTTTTTGTTCTTGCTTTTGCAGCATGTTGAGTTGTTTTTCAAGGCTGCGTAGCTTTTGTCTTAAGGGTTTTTGATTTTGACGGATCAATGCTGCTTCTTGGCGTTTTATTTTTTTATTGTCAATTTTACTAGAACCTGATGAATCATTCGTTCCATCAGTTAACCTGGCTTTTCTGGTTTCATTGGCCCAATGGTAATAATCTTGCAAATCGCCATTGAAATCAGTGACTTTTCCATCGGCAACCAAAACCAACTTATCAGTTACTGTCGATAATAAATGTCTGTCATGTGAGACTAAAATCATGGCGCCTTCAAAACTTTGTAATGCCACGCTGATGGCGTGTCGCATTTTTATGTCCAGGTGATTGGTTGGTTCATCAAGTAGCAATAAATTAGGCTTTTCGTAAACTATCAGAGCCAAAACCAAACGGGCTTTTTCTCCACCAGAAAAATTGGTAATTATATCTTTTGCCATGTCATTATGAAAATCAAAACCACCCAGATAATTACGGGCTTTTTGTTCTGAAATTTCAGGGTCTAACATTTTCAAGTGTTCAATTGGGCTATGGTCCAGGTGTAATTGTTCGATTTGGTGCTGGGCAAAATAGCCAATTTTCACTTCTTTTGAATGATTGACTTCGCCATCAAAGGCTGTTAATTCTTGAGCGATTAATTTGATTAAAGTTGATTTACCCGCGCCATTGAAACCCAATAGACCTATTTTATCGCCTTTTTGAATCATTAACTCGATGTTATCTAAAATAACGGTATCACCATAACCTGCAGAGGCTTTATCAATTTTCACCATTTGTTGAGGGATGAAACCCTCAATCGAAAAATTGAAATTAAAGGGTGAATCCAGTTGTGCAGCACCAATTAACTCCATGCGTTCTAAAGCTTTTATACGGCTTTGCGCCTGTTTGGCCTTGGTGGCTTGGTATCGAAATCTATCGATGTATTTTTGCATGTGTTTGACTTGGCGTTGTTGTGACTCAAACTGTGATTGTTGTTGGTTGAGTTTTTCTGCTCTGATTTGTTCAAACGAATCGTAGTTGCCTGTATATTGGGTGAGTTCATTGTGTTCGATATTGACAATTTGGGTACACACAGCATTAAGAAAATCCCTGTCATGTGAAATCAGTAACACGATCCCCGTGTATTTTTTCAGCCATGATTCTAACCAAATAATGGCTTCTAAATCCAAGTGATTGGTAGGCTCATCTAATAATAGAATATCAGAACGGCACATGAGTGCTTGGGCCAAATTTAAGCGCATGCGCCAACCACCAGAAAATGAATTTACAGGGTTTTTTTCTTGGTCAGGAGTAAAGCCCAAACCATTGAGTAATTTTGATGCCCTGGCAGTCACTGTATAACCATCGATGTGCTGCATATCATCGTATAATTGCGCTAGTTTTTCCGCTTTGTTTTCAGATTCAGCCGTGGTTATTTGGGTTTCAATTTTTCGATACTCTTGGTCGCCATTGATGACATATTCGATTGCTGCCTCTTCTGAATTGGCAATTTCTTGTGCGACATGAGATAAGACTAATTTATCGGAAACGTAAAACTCACCAATATCAGCATGCAATTCACCCAAAATCAATTTAAATAAACTGGTTTTTCCTGTGCCATTCGCGCCTGTTAATCCAACCTTTGTATTGGGATTAATGGTGATGTTAACGTTAGTAAATAGTTCTTTTAATCCACGTCTTAGTGTCAGGTTTGTAAATTTCAACACAAGGCATTGACCATTCTAATTAATAATGTTTTTAGTTTTTCAGCCTTTTCTACCATGAAGCGGTTAGTGGACTCATCTAAATAATTAATTTGAGACAATTCAATTTGTATGGCGTGTATGTTTTCTTCAGGGTTGCCATAATTTCTGGTGATATAACCGCCTTTAAATCGGCCATTAAATACATAAGAGTAATCGTTTTGGGCCTTTAAAACAGCTTCAAATTTATCTGAATATTCATCAGAGCAACTGGTTCCACTGTTGGTTCCGATATTTATATCAGGCAATTGACCATCAAAGAAACGCGCAACATGTGATTTAATGCTGTGGGCATCTATGAGAATAGCAAATCCATGTTGTTCTTTTATTACGGCTAACTTGTCTGTGATGATTTGGTGGTAGGGTTGCCAATAGTTATCTGTTCTTCGTTGGATCTCTTGTGCATCGGGTTTATTAACATAGATTTCTTGGTTATCAAAACTGGTTGTTGGGCACAGTTCAGTCACTGGTTGTCCGGGATATAAGGATGCATTGTCAGCAGGACGGTTCATGTCGATGACATATCGGGATATATTGGTCTTTAATAAACTGATATCAAAGTCTTTGGCAAAACTAAACAATTGGGCAACAAACAGATCACGATCAGGAGTTTTTAACGCAAAACCATGCATGTTTTGGGCAATTTCATCAGGTATCACTGTTCCATCATGCGGAACAGAAATTAATATGGGTGAATTGCGGTGATGAAATAAATAATCTTTTGCCACTTTAAATCTATCAGTTATTATACAAAAAGGCATATTATCATAGGTTGTAACCCTAGCCTAAGATAATCAGTTATTATTCCTCAGGGTTAATATATTCCTTTTATTAATACTTACATTGGTTGCTTCTGTGCTTGAAAAAGTTGAAAATACCACCATCTATATCAGAGTTAAATCAAACAGAATTATCCAATGGATTATAAAGATTATTACAAAATATTAGGCGTTGATAAAAATGCCACAAAAGCTGAAATAAAAAAGGCTTACAAACGTTTGGCGCGTAAATTTCATCCTGATGTTAGCAAGATTGCAGATGCTGAAGAAAAATTCAAAGAAGTCAATGAAGCTTATGAAGTTCTGAAAAGTGATGAAAATCGCGCTTCTTATGATCAATTGGGATCTAATTGGAAACAAGGCCAACAAGGTTTTGGCGGTGGTCAAGGCGGATTTGGTGGCGGCGGTGATTTTAGCGATTTTTTCGATTCTGTCTTTGGCGGTGGTCAAAGAGGTGGTGCCGGTGCCGGTTTTGGTGGACAACAACAATTTCAACGCAAAGGCCAAAACATCAAACAAACCATACACGTGCCCTTAAAAGATTTGTACACAGGTGTTAACCGCACATTTATGATTCAACAAGTCGAGTCCGGAGCCCATGGTCAAAATTATAGGGTTGAAAAACGCTTGAACGTCAAAATCCCCAAAGGCATAGAACCTGGAAAAAGCATCCGCTTGAAAGAAAAGGGAGAGCCAGGTTTAAATGGTGGTCCCAATGGAGATTTGTTGTTAAAAATCGAGTTAGATGTGGATTTGAAATTTGAGCTAAAAGGCAAAGATGTTTATACAAATTTATTGTTAACACCATGGGAAGCGGCACTGGGCGCTAAAGTGAACGTCCCAACTCCAACGGGTTCTGTTGGAATGAATGTTCCTAAAAACATGCAAACAGACAAGAAAATGCGCCTAAAAGGCAAAGGATTTCCGGCTCCTGTCCCAGGAAATCTTTATGCCGTGATCAAGATTGTTAATCCTCCTGAGAGTGACAAAGCTGAAGAACAATGGCAAGAATTGGCCAAACAGTTTGATTTTAACCCAAGAACATAATAAGAGAGTAAACATGACACAAGCCACAGAAATTGAATCGATTGGACAAATCGCCGTCGCCATTACTAATATTAAAAGATCGGTTGCATTCTACCAAGATGTCTTGGGTTTAGAACTGTTATTTGAAGTGCCATCAGGTATGGCAATGTTTGATTGTGGAGGTACAAGGGTGATGTTAACCACACAACAAGGCTTAGAAAAGGATCACCACACTTCTGTGATTTACTACAAAGTCAAAAACATAGAAGTCTCAGCTAAAGCGATTACAAACAATGGCGCAAAATTTTTACAAGAACCCCAATTGGTGGCAAAAATGATAGACCACGATTTATGGATGGGATTCATCAGAGATCCAGATGAGAACTTGGTTGGTATTATGGCAGAATTGCCAGTAGCTGAAGATAGCATAAAAGCGGAATAAATTTATCTCAATTGAGAGCTCTGTAAAAAGCACCTGACTAAATAGTGATATATTTAGTCTTTATACACACATTATTTAGGCTATGAAACCTTAAAAAGAACTCTGTCATTCCAGCCGAGCCTAAGCGAGAGCAGGAATCTAGTTGTACGAAAATAATAAGGATAATATTAATGTAAGTATCGAGTTCTTAAATACTGGATCCCCGCGTTCGCGAGGATGACAAAAGATATTGATTAACCACAGAGAACACAGAGCGCTCACAGAGGTATAAAAAATTAAAAGATTCTGTTTAAAATCACATACACTTCTATTACACATGCAAATCTTTAATATTATGTTTGTTTATCCTTCTCTGTGACCTCTGTGATCTCTGTGGTTTTAATGATTTTTGGAATACATAATTAATTGTATTTATGTTATTTCATAGTCTCGGAACGTATAAAAGAGATTAACAAGAATGGTATTTAAATACCAAACTTAATATTTAATACAAACGTTTTTGGGTTCGGTAAAAAATCTCAGGGCTTCCAAACCGCCTTCACGGCCAACGCCAGAACTTTTGACACCACCAAAAGGTGTGCGCAAATCCCGTAACAACCAGCAGTTAATCCAGACGATGCCTGCTTCAATATTTTTTGCCAGGTTATGTGCACGTTTTAGATCATTGGTCCAAATGCTGGAGGCCAATCCATATTCATTGCCATTGGCAAGTGCCAATGCTTCTTCATCGCTATCAAAAGGCATGATGGTACACACAGGTCCAAATATCTCTTCTTGATTGGTTCGGCAAAAGTTATCTAAATTTTCAATCACTGTGGGCTCAACAAAATATCCATTGGCACAACGCCCATTCATTTTTATTTGGTTGCCACCAGTTAATATTTTACCACCTTCGGTTTTCGCTAGTTCAATGTATGATAGAACTTTTTGCATGTGTTGTTCAGATACCAATGCACCATGTTGGGTTTCTTGTTCTAGAGGGTCACCTATTTTAATGGTGGCTACTTTTTTAATGAAGGCTTGTTTGAATTTCTCATAGATAGAGCGTTCAATATAAATGCGTGATCCACACAAACAGATTTGACCTTGATTGGCAAATGCAGCTCGTACAACTTCTGTGACAGTCTCTTCAAAATCACAATCAGCAAAAACCAAAGTGGGGTTTTTGCCACCCAATTCTAATGACATTTTCTTAAACATGCCTGCGGTAGATTTTGCAATATGTGCGCCAGTTGAAGTACCGCCTGTAAAACTGATGGCTTTGATCTTAGGGTGAACCACCATCGCAGAACCAATGTTTTGCCCAGTTCCATGAACAATATTTAAAACACCTTTAGGCAAACCCGCTTGGATGCACAGTTTAGAAAACAAATAACTGGTCATGGGCGTGACCTCAGATGGCTTTGCTATAACCACATTACCAACTGCCAATGCCGGTGCAATTTTCCAAGTAAAAAGATACAAGGGTAAATTCCAAGGTGAAATACAGGCAACAATGCCAATGGGATCGCGCAATGTGAAATTTATTGCTGTGTTTTCCATTGAATGGGATTCACTTGAGAATTGTGTGCTGGCATGTGCGAAGAATCGAATATTGGCTGCTGATCGGTAAATATCAACCTGCTTGGCCAATGATATGGGTTTACCATTATCGATGGCTTCAGCTCTGGCCAATTCATCGGCATTGGCATCAATTAAATCCGCTAAATTTTCCAGTATTTTAGATCTGATTTCAGCTGATGTATTGGCCCAATCATATTGGGCATTTTCAGCTGCATTGACTGCCATTATCAAATCTTTATCGTCCGAATCAGGAATGCTGCCATAAACTTGACCTGTAGCAGGTTCTGTATTTTCTAAATGGTTACCTGATACAGGATCAATCATTTCACCATTAATATAATTCTGTATCTTTTTCATAACTATAAACTAGTTGTTCTTCCACCATCAACAGGCAGGTTGATTCCAGTTATATAACTGGCAGAAGGAGAGGCCAGAAACCCAACAGCATCGGCAAATTCATCGGCTTCTCCAAATCTACGCATGGGAATGATGGACTTTTCTTCTTTAGCCATTTCAGCTTCAGTGATGCCTTTTTTATTGGCTTTGTTTTTAATAATGGCATCTAAACGCAATGTATTGGTAGCACCTGGCAACACATTGTTGACCGTGATATTAAATTGCCCCAATTCGTTGGCCAATGTTTTGGCCCAATTGGCCACAGCGCCACGAACAGTATTGGATACGCCTAATCCAATTAACGGTTGTTTAACTGAAGTTGAAATGACGTTAATGATTCGCCCATATTTTGATAGTTTCATGCCAGGAGTTAACAATCGCATCATTTCATGGTTATTGATTAAGTGTTGATTAAATGCTGCTAAAAAATCACCGCTTAATGCAGAGTTTGCTGGCCCTGGTGCAGGACCGCCAGTATTATTAATGAGTATTTCAATGATTATTCCAGTGTTTAAGTATTCTTGTAATACACTTTTAACTTGTTGTGGATTTGAAAAATCAGCAATTAGGATATCGTGTTGTTGTCCGAGTGAGGTGTCAAGTTCATTTAATACTGTTTCTAAACTGGCTCGGTTTCGTGCAAACAGCACAACATTGGCACCTTGCTTAGATAATTGAATGGCAATGGCTTTGCCCATGCCTTGGCTTGATCCACAGACCAATGCACACTTGCCTTTTAAATTTAAATTCATTAATGTTCCTCAGGTTATTTGTTTTGGGATATGGTTTTATCGTTATTATTTTGCTCACTTATTGTACTCAAAAGAGAGCCTTTAACAATCATAAATTGGGCAATTCCATAGAAACTCATGATGATGGTTCTGGCTAAAATGGTATTGTCTGCAAAAATTGGGCTAAATTTACTTAAGGCGATGGTTGTATCTGATAGCACGAACAACAATGCTCCCATAAGAATCCAAATGCCTGATTTTTGACTCTTTTGGTAATAGCTAAAGGCCGATAATAACATGGTTAATATGACACAGGCATATACTATGACTGGAATTTGCATAGATAAAAATGCAGGGCTTTTTTGTACGTATAAAAAACCAATCAATAATGTACCAAATATAAGACAAGCCAATAACATGAGTACATTTTTGTTTGAGGTTCGAGTATTAATACAATGAGGTAATTTATTAAATAAAATGATATAGAAAGCATGTGCAATTAGAAAACTACCCAAACCAAAGATAAATAAGGACTGTGTGAATGGCATTAGCATTAAAAAAATGTCCCCAAACAACGAAAACAGAAGGGCAAGCAACAGTATTTTACTTGGTGTTACGGAATTTTCTTTAGAAAATAAAAATGCCCATAACATCAGTATGGGCATTAATAATGGTTTGGTTACAAAAAGTAAAATTGCATTATTTGAATTGATAAATATTGATTCTGAAATTATTTCAATACAAAGCAATATGAAATAAGCAATTGTCAATTGAGATTTTAGCTTTTGTTTTATAAGATTCATGAATTATATAAAGCCATTCTTAATTGATGTTATCGATTCATGGGATACTTATCTGCGTTTAAATCTTTTCCTCATTCTGTTTCTGACGCGACTTGTAGCTTCTTGATTTTTGATTTTGCCCCATTCTTCAAAAGTAAATTCTTCATCTCGAGCATAAACCATTCTGGTACGACAAAAATCTTCAAATTCCATCAATTCATCACAGACATCATCCATTGTACTGTCGATAATAATACAATCATCAAGGTATCCAATGCCAGGAATATTATCAGGAATCACATCATCTTCATCAACAAAATATTTAATGGTTGCATTGATTTTTTCCATGTTTACTTTCTTAATCTTCCAAGTTTGGTCTTCAACCATTGCCATCATGGATTCTAAGTTGTTGACTTGATTAAGAATATATCCGTCTGCATTGGTGGCACGAATGTTTGCTATTTCTTTTTTTGCTTGGGCGATATCATCTGGGTCGACATCAATGCCATGTTTTTCAATAAAATTATTAAAGTGTTCTTTGACTTGATCGTCTATATCAACTGTAATCGTTACCATATTTTTACCTTTATGTTAATTTGTGAAATTATTATATCTGTAGTTTGTTCATATTTAAATGCCTGAGTAAATATTTTAAATAATAATTGTATTCAGGTCGGATTCTTTAGGATATTATGTGCAAATACCTCTTAATAATTACTAAATAATGATATTATTCGCATTATGACCCAGAAACAAAGTTTATTCGAAGGATTATTTGCCAGAAGAGTTCCCCAACTTCTGGGTGTGTATATTGCCGCCTTATGGTTATCTGTGGAAATTGCAGATTGGATGAGCGAGCGATTTGGCATATTCGAACAGTTTTCATCCTATGTGTTTATTGGTATGTTAACATTTATACCTTCCATTGTATTGCTATCATGGGGGCATGGTCGACCAGGAAAAGATAAATGGTCAAAATATGAATTGGCATGGTTGCCATTAAATCTGGTTTTATCAGTTTATGCTGTTAATTATTATATCAATTCAACAAATACTGATATCCCAAATACAACAATTCAACCCAATGCAACGCCATTGGTCTCAGCGCCAATAAAACCCAAAGTATTGAGTAATAACCTTTCTAAGAGTTTTAATAAACCAGAATTAGATGCTGACAGTTATAACAGTGTGTTGTCTTTTTTCTGGGAAAACAAAACAAACAACACAGAATTGGATTGGCTCAGTTATGCTTCATCGTGGTTATTTACCCAGGATTTAAAACGGACACCAGATATATCTGCCATTACGCCGTATGACTCAAAATCATTAATGGATGAAATCATTAACAGAGGTTTTGCTACTGCCCTTAATGTCCCTTTGGCACTGGCCATTCAGGTTGCCAATAAACAATCAAAAGAATGGATAGTGATGGGGTCTTTTGCTTATGATGAAGTCGAAAAAGAATCGGTTAAATTTGAAGCCAAGCTCTATAATGTAAAAACAGGTTCTATTGAAAAAACATATTCTCATGTTGACCAAAGCCAGTTAACTTCATTGGATGAAATTTCGAATGCAATGGGTGATTTTTTACTAGAATCAATTAATGTAACAAACATTATCCCTGATTATGCTATTGCAGACCATACCTCTAATAATCTCGATGCGATAAAAACATTAATCGAAGCAAAGAATAAAATCGCTTTTGAAAATGATTATGTTAATGGGCTTATATTGATTGAAAAGGCCATTGAATTAGATCCTGATTTTGCTGAGGCGATGTTATTGGCTTCAAAATACCACAGAGCAAAAGGAGATTTTGAAAGTGCCACAAAATATTCTAAACAGGCACTAAATTTTGATTATAAGATATATAAGGAATCTGTGTATGAGCTAAAAGCCAATTTGTTTGATATGTCAGGCCAACGCAATAAAGCATTATTGGTTTTAGAAAATTGGGCGGAAATGTTTCCAACCAGCCCAATTGCACAAGCTACTTTGGCCAATAAGTATTTATTTGGCGATAATACATTAGATAAAGCTGAACTGCAATTTGAAAAATTATTGAGTATAGATAGCAGTAATCAAAATACTTTGATTAGTTTAGGACAGATATACCGAGTTCAAGGAGAGAAAGAAAAAACCTTAGACGTACTCAAACAATATTTGGACTCTAACCCAGACAATGTCAAGGCTTATATGGAATTGGCCAATGCCTATAAACAATTTGGCATGTTTAGTGAAGCCATAGAAATGTTCGAAAAAGCCAGTATTCTAGGCAGTGATAACTATGCAGCAGAGATTGGTATGGCAAGTACAACAGCCATTCAAGGCGATCACGTTAACGCCATTGAGCAATTAACAAACTTATTGAGTGATGACAATACCATCAACCAGACATTAATGATTAACAATGAAAAAGTAATCATATTCATGCAAACTGGACAAATATCCAAAGCGTTTGAAGCATTGGAGTTAATGAAGGAACCTGCGAAAAAAATCCTGTCACCATTAAGTTATATATTTTCAATGGATGGGACCAGCGTTCAATTACTTATTCTTCAAGGAAAATACCAAGAAGCTTTAGAGTATGTTGAAATTATTAGAGAAAATACAAAGCCTCCTTTTAATAACATGGCAACTCAACTTAGTATAATGACCTATATGTCTATGGGGGATAAAGAAAATTTCAAATCAGAATTAGTGGCATTTGAACAGTTTTTAGAATCTTTTCCAGTTCCTTCGGCCAAGCCATTTATTTCAGCATGGAATGCACAAGCGACTTATTGGAATGGGGATGTTGAAAAGTCATTGTTGCAATTAGATGCAGCCATAGAAGAATCTAAACAGTCAATAACTGGATTGCGAAACAAAAATATAATAGATGAATTCATCTACAATAAGGCCGCAGTCATGTTTGAATTAGGTAACGATGATGGAGCATTGGAAGAACTTAACCAATTGTTGAATAGAAATCCAGCCTTTGCCAAAGCCCATTACTTAAGTGCACAAATTTATCAATCTCAAAATGATACAGATAATGCAAATATTTCCATTCAAAAGGCCAAAGTTATTTGGAAAGATGCGGATGAAAATTTTGTAGACTTAAAAAAATTAGAAGAATTGTAATTTGCAACAAATTATTGGTTACATAAACATTCTAAGACCCTGAACTCAAATATACTTGGAATTGGATACCAGTTGTTGAAGTTTTGTATTGTTATGGTATATTGCACTTAATTATAAATTATGTATCAAACAATAGTTACAAGCCATAACAATCACAATATAATCATCGCTCAAATTGAAGCAATTGATTCAAATAATACCAGGAAGAATTATGAAACCTAAATATATTAATTATGTATTTGTAGCTATGACAATGGCATTCTTAGCCAATGCAGAAACAATAAGTTTTAAAAATTTCAATCATCACATTGTTTATGAAAAAAATGAGATTGGATATCTTCAAAAAGCATCACAAAAACAAGTCACAATAGCTCACCGACTAATCATAAAAACATCAACAAAATACAATAAAAAGAAAATTTTGAAATTACATTCGGCTATCACTGAAGTTAAAGAATTGTATCATGGTAAAGACTTTACCTATTTTCTTGCTGAAATTAACAAAGATATCGCACTTCAAAGAGTGATGAAAAAACTAGTTAAGAAAAGGGCTGTGATTTTAGTACAAACAGATATTTTGCAAAAATCCGAAAAATCACATGATGATGATAAAGACCACAAAAAGGCCAGATTAAACAACCGTCTTAAGAAACCTAAACAAAGTAAACTACAACAAGATATACTTAGGAAAAAACAATTGGAGATGTCTCTGTCGCGTTATTTGAGATTTATTGGTGTAGAGAAGTTATGGGAAAAAACTAAAGGCAAAGGTATTAAAATTGCTGTTATTGATGATGGGTTTGATCTAAAACACAAAGAGTTTGAAAAACTAAATCTAGCATTTTCCTATGATGCCAGTGATAAGAAATTAGATTCTAGCCCTATACAGGATCAAGAAACTCATGGAACAAAAATAGCAGGTGTTCTATTTGCAAAGCATGATGCAACTGGAGTAGAAGGTATTGCCCCAGAAGCAGAATTAATCGCTATAAGGCAACCAGATACGTGGACCTCTAATACATTGCTAAGTTTTCAAATGGCAAAACTTGCAAATGCTGATATCATCAATTGTAGTTGGAATTCTCCTCAATTAATGCAACCAATTGCAGATGTTGTTAATGATTTGGTTAAATATGGTCGTAATGGTAAAGGAACTGCTGTTATTTTTGCAGCTGGCAATAAAGGCATAGAATTAAAGCCTTATAGTACGGAGGCCTCGATAGATTCTGCAATAGTTGTAGGGGCTAGTAATTTTTTGTCTAAAAGGACTTTGAAATTTAGTAATAAAGGAACCAGCGTGGACATAATGGCTTTTGGAAAACCTGTTCAATCTACTTATCCTAATAACAAATATGGTAAATTTGCAGGGACTTCACTTTCGTCAACAATAGTTTCAGGTATAACAGCACTTCTTATGTCTCAGAATCCAGAATTAACGATGAAACAATTACAGATCGATTTAAAAAACACCATTTCAGATAAAAAGAGATTGAATAAATTTAATTTAAAATCAAAACAAAACAAAGGGAACGAATAATGTCGGAGAAAAAACAAGCTAAAAAGATCAAAATGTCAAATAAGGAAATGCAAGAGCTTTATAAAGAGTTGGATTTCAATTGTGAATATTCTGACAATATCCCTGCTATTTTAAAAGAATTGAACGTGTCCTTGGCTTTTACTTCCTATCAAGCCAGTCGATTGATGTTAGTTAGAAGTGATGGTGAATCTTTAGATGTTAATTTTAAAAGTTTCCAAAGGCCAATGGGATTGGTTGCAACTGAGACTGGATTAACATTAGGTATATTTACTCAAATCATCAATTTCCAACGAGAAGATGGTTTATTAGAAAAAATCAAACAACCATTACAAGACATAAAAGATGATATCACAGCACCAACAATTAAGCCGAAGAAACAAAATGAAGAACAAAATAAATTAATAGAAGAAGCCAGGAAAAAACAAGAAGAGGCACTTGCAAAACTTACACCAGAACAGCGTGAGCAAAGAGAACAAAAAATTCAAGAATTTAAAGAGCAACAAGAGAAGCTCAACGCTCCTGTGGATGATCGTGTTGATGCCTGTTTTATTACACGATCGGCACATTATTCAGGCATGATCAATATTCATGATATTGATTGGGGGAATGAAGGGCTTTGGGCTGTAAATTCTAGTTTTTCATGTCTTTGTACAATTGAACCCAATTCTAGTTTTGTCCCTAAATGGAAGCCGTATTTTATTTCTGAATTGGTTCCTGAGGATCGCTGTCACTTAAATGGTATGGCACTTAAAGATGGAAAACCAGCCTATGTGACGACTTTTTCAAAATATAATGAAAAGGGTATGTGGAGAAAAGGTAATAAATTTGATGGCACATTAATGGACGTAGAAGAAAATAAAATATTGGTGGATGGTTTAGCCATGCCTCATTCTCCACGATGGCACAATGATAAAGTATATTTTTGTAACTCAGGACATGGACTAGTGTGTACATATGAAATCGACACTAAAGAAATTAAAACAGTGGCAGAAATTCCTGGATTTACCCGAGGCATTGATTTTTATGGATCTATAATGTTTGTTGGCTTATCTAAGGTTCGTGATTCTGATGTCACAAAACCAGCTCCATTGGCTCAAAAATATGATGAAACATTTTCAGGTATTTGGTTGATAAATCTAGAAGATGGAAGTGAAATTGGCCACATTAAATTTACTGGAAATGTTGATCAAATATATGATATTGCTGTCATTCCAGATTGTAATTTTCCTGAGATTTTAGAACCAACTCATCCAAGAATGAGAAATCATTTCTGTCATCCTAAATTAAAATTGCAATCTTAGGTTAAATGTTATATATTTAACCATAACTTAACATGGGTAAGATAAATGAAATCAAAAATTAATAATGATAAAACAGCAAAATTAACAAAAACAGCTAAGGTAGCTTTACCGTTTTTTGCACTTTTTGGAGGCCAAGGTTTTGCTTCAAATCGCAATCCTTTAAGCTTACAGAGTTCTAGAAAAATGGCAGGTAAATCTGTTGTTTATATTAATGAAGTAGATGCACCAGCAATTCCAGCAATTAGTACTAAAATAAATCAGCAAGCAAAATCTCCATTTGGAGTTTTTACAAATAAAGCTGTAGCTCAAACAAAAAATGCGAATATTAAAATTCAATTAAAAGCTTTGAAATTTTTAAATGATAACAACTTATTAACTTCGGAAAATACTGCTAATTCTAGCCTATCTGGCAACACTCTAAGTAGGAAATCCTTTTCAGATGATTGGCAATGGTCAACTCGTTTATCAAATTCTGCACCATTTACGGCAGATTCATTTGCTATATCGACTTGTCAAGCAAGTGCTACATTTAATGGAACATCAATGGGTTTCTTTCAAGGTCAGTATGAATTTGATACTTACCAATCTTATACTTGTTTTGTAGTCAATGGTGCTGGTACAGCTGCCAATTATTATGTCTACAATAATACAGCTGCAAATATTCTTGCTACCTGTCAAGCAATTCATCAGGCTTGTGATGGTCAAGCATTACCAGTTGAATTAATGAAGTTTGAAGTAAAATAAATACTTTTCAACTCAATACTTTAAAACGGGGACAATTGTTCCCGTTTTTTTTTTAAATTAGCTTTTCTTCATAAAATAAATATACCCTTCGCCGATTTATGTATTTAGTGCTTCTATGCCTATGTTTAATTATGAACTCTTTACTGAATTAGTATATGACATAACATTAAAACGGAGTTGTTACTTTTCATAATTATTACAAACAACTCAAAGCTTAATAAAAAATCATTCCAGACTTACTATATTCAAATTGTAATTATTAGTATAATAATATATCTGTCTCTTATACACATCTCCGAGCCCACGAGACAGGCAGAAATCT
>OJDV01000412.1_pt1 | contig 15249 bp, 19 predicted proteins | sample 1592911 | NCBI WGS metagenome assembly OJDV01 (sample SAMN05416860, study PRJEB24817) | seawater metagenome | isolation source: Sea water | place: Canada:Atlantic | collected 2013-11 | reverse complement strand
ACAGAGTAGATCGTCGGCAGCGTCAGATGTGTATAAGAGACAGCACATACAGGCCTTGGCCCTGTGTCGCGATTTGAAAGACTGTTTGTTTGTTCATACCCTTGTACATATCCGCTTATTTCGACCTTGGCGAGATGGGATGTGCGCGGTAAGTTACTTTGAAAAAAATATTAGAACAAGGGACAGACACATTGTTTGACAGGTTTATCGATTTGATTGGCAGACATGCAAAACTGTTGGCTACGGCTTTGGTTGTATTGATTGTAGTGAACGTATGCTTTCAGTTTTATGCGCATAAAACAACAGCCCTTACCCCTTGGAAGGGTGGTGGTTTTGGCATGTATACCGAGCCCCATGCGGATGGACGGACTGTTTGGTTGGAAATGCAAGGTTTGAACGGTGTTGTTCAAATGCGAGTTTATCCTGAGAATGAAATCATTCGCACTTGGATCAATGGTGTCAGTCTTGGGGGTGGCAAAGCATTGAATGTGATTTCAAACCAGGCCGCAGAGCTGCGACATTTCCCCAATGACAAGAAAGCGAATGCGTTGGCTCATAGTGCGGCACGCATAGGATGGCTGGATCAACTAACAGGTGGGGTAAAACCGAAAGAAGGGGCTACATTCAAGCCAGAAGATATTCGCGTAATAGTCTATGAAAATATGCAAGATATGGAAGCCGCCAAGTTGACGCGACGGTTGGTGTTTTCGACTTCAGACGGAGGGGTTTGAGATGAAAACCTCTGATAAAAACCGTCTATTGAGCAATGTTGCACGGTTTTCAACCGACCATTATTTTCACACGTTATTGATCCTGTTCGCAGCAATCGTGTTTACGTTTTTCACTACCAAAGATTACATACCAACCGTGTTTCGTCTGTTTATGCCTTGGATTCTATTGTTTATGATTACCACAAGATTGCAACGCAGATGGGTGTGGACGCTGATGCTGTCGTCCCTGATGCTGATAATCAATGTCTATGTAAATTTCTATGTGAGTGCCAATCATGGCTTTATGATTGCTTATATTTCACTCGCATTGCTGATAGCTATTTCTGCAGATGATGAAGCTTTGATGCAGAAAATGGCATTGTGGTTTCTTGCAGCGCTAATGGGGCTTGCGTTAATTCAGAAAATGTCTTCGCCCTATTATATGAGTGGTAATCTGATTGGAGATTACATTCTGACAGGGCAGATGTTTAAAAATCTGATAACGGTGGCTTATCCTGATTGGGTGAATGTGGTACATGAAAATGTAGCGGCTGGACGCGAGTTGGCGGTGATTGAACCGCAAACTGGGAATGCGGTTGATTTAGCTGTTCCTGCTGGCATTACGGTGTTGATTATGGGGTTAACCTACACATCACTGGTATCACAATTCCTGATGGAAGCCGCTTTGCTGTTGCGCGCACGTCTTGGTATTTGGGTGCATTACGCGTTGTTGTTGTTTGTGGTCATCATATATTCAACGCGCAATGAGAATGTGTTTTTGTCGATGAACTGTATCTTAGGCTATGCGTTGACGGATGATAAAACTAAATCAGTGCGCAAGTTTTATGTGATTTGGGTGTTCTATCTTCTGGTAATGGAATTGATGGTCGTGCGCCCAGGCTTCTTAGTTTAAGAAACGTGCTTTGATCTCTGGCGTTGGGATCATGCATTGATCGTATTTTCCAAAGACTTTGTAACGGTTGTTCGCAAGTCGGTCGTAGAGCCATGTTTTTAGAAATGCAGGCAGGAAACGGGCAATGGAAAACAACTTCCACGGCCAACCAATTTTGCTGAGTACGGCTGTGATCGCATCTGCTTTGCCATAGTAATGGCCATCTGAAAATACCAACATAGTTTCATAGACATCAGAACGTTCGCCTGCGTGTTCGTATAGTTTTGCGCCCAAATCTGACTGAGCGATTACAAATCGAAAACGTTGCTGGCGATCAAAGCGTAGCAGGAATTTGATCCACCCGTTGCATAGTGCGCAGACGCCGTCGAAAACCACGATGTTCTGGGTTTTGATCAGTGCTTCAATGTCGTGCATTTCGCTCATAGGTTAGACATAGGCTGATTAGCCGTGAAGAAAAACCCTGATCTACACTCTTGCGTCAAATGGCCAAAGATTGGATGTTGGTGCAGAGCTATAGGGAGAAGTGAGATGAAGGGTAAATGCACTTGTGGAGCGGTTCATTTTGAACTGACAGATAAGCCGCTTATCGTGCATTGCTGCCATTGTAGATGGTGCCAGCGTGAAAGTGGCTCTGCCTTTGCGTTGAATGCTTTTATAGAGGCAAAACATGTGCAGGTGACGGCTGGCGCGGTTGAGGCCGTGGATATTCCCAGTGAAAGCGGTGCAGGCCAAAGGGTGCACCGCTGTGCTGACTGCAAGGTTGCCTTATGGGCTAATTATCTGGGGTTGGGTACGGATTTTTCTTTTGTCAAAGCTGGCACATTGGACGCACCTGATAAATGCCCGCCTGATGTGCACATCTTCACCGAAAGCAAACAGCCGTGGGTGGTGCTTGATGATGGGCTACCTGTTTATGAAAAATACTACCGTCGATCTGAGACGTGGTCAGAGGGTTCGATGAAGCGGTTTCATGCACTGATGGATGGACGGGAGTAGTATATCTATTCCTAGGTAAATCCTGCATTATGACTATGGTATTACGCGTTATCTTGCAAAACTGCTGCCAATGCAACAGAGGCTATTCGTGCAGCCGCTGGATCTGCTCTGCTAGTCAGTAATATCGGCACTTTTGCCCCCATTACAACACCTGCCGCACAGCCGCCTGATAGGTAAACCATTGCTTTGAATAATGTGTTACCGCTTACAATTTCTGGCACGATGACCGCATCTGCATCGCCCGCTACAGGGTCGTTTTGCATACCTTTGGTTACGGCACTTTCAGGTGACAGAATTAAATCAAGTGCCAAGGGGCCAGAAAAATATGCGTTTGGTATTTCTTCGCGTGCCCAATCACGCAATTCGCGGGCCTCACCTGATGAGGGTACTGCAGGTAGCACGCTTTCAGTGGCAGAAAGCATTGCCACTTTGGGTTGTTTAATCCCCAATTTGTGCAATAAATCAACGCAATAGGTGATGGCGGCTTTGCGGGTATCCATGTCAGGTGCCACGTTTACGGCCGCGTCAGACACCAGAATGGGCTTGCCGCCATTGGGGTGTGAGATATGGAATACATGTACCAACCGCGCACCTGTGCGCAGCCCGTTATCGCGTGACAGGGCCGATTTCATGAATACATCCGTGTGCAAATGCCCTTTCATCAACACGTCAGCACGACCTTCACCGCAAGTAAGGGCAGCTGTGCGGCCCGCTTCGGCTTCGCCTACCGCCTCAATGATTTCATACCCAGATATTTCCCAACCAAGCTGATCCGCTTCTGCCCGAATGGCATCACGATCACCTGTGAAAACTGGGTGCATGATACCTGCATTAGTAGCCTCATAGGCGGCCAGCATAGGCAGTGATGCGCCTGCATGTGCAATGGCCACACGGGGTGTTTGGGCGGCTTGCGCCAAAGTTAAAAGGCCGCTTGGAATAGCGGCCTTTCGAGTTGTTAAAAACGGTGAAGTCATTGTTATCCGCGTCCTTTCCAAGGAACCAGCTTATTTTCAGCTATACGCATCATCACGTCGATGCCGTAACCGATGATACCAATGATGATGATACCAATAATCACGATGTCTGTCAGCTGGAACTTAGATGCTGCGATAATCATTTTACCCGCACCTTTTTCTGCTGCAACCAATTCGGCTGCAACAACAGTCCCCCAACAAACACCCATTGCAACGCGCGCACCTGTGAAAATTTCGGGTAAGCTGTTGGGTAAAATCACGTTCGACAGGATCTGTCGCTTGGTTGCACCTAGACTATACGCTGCGTGAATTTTGGCGATGTTTACACCAGAGACACCCGAACGAGCAGCAATTGTCATGATCCAAAGGGCAGCTAGGAATAGCAAACTGATCTTACCTTGCTCGCCAATACCAAACCAAATGATAATCAACGGGATCAATGCCAACGGTGGCACGGGGCGCATAAATTCAACGATTGGTTCAAACCAGCCGCGCAGCCATGAGTTCAGACCCATTGCAAAGCCCAATGGAATACCAAACAGGCACCCTAGTGCAAAGCCTATGACGACGCGGATCAGTGACCAGAAAACGTTTTCCCATAGACCCACACCCAGATAGCCGTTGGTCCATAGGTTGCCAAAGCGCTTCCAAACCAATTCAGGTGGTGGCAGATACAATGCTTCCATAGTCACACCAGTGGCAGGGCGTACAGATAGGCTGCCTTTTCTGGTCATGAATACATTACCGTCTTTAAAGGGTACGGTTTGATTTGGGCTGATCGCTTGACCGTCAACGGCAGTTACTTTGTAGCCGTCTTCTTTGCCGCCTTCATCATTGTTTTGGACTTTGATGATCTTGGTGCGCCGTTCTGGTAGTAAAATAACATCCGATTTTGCAAAGCTCAAACCACCGTCACCAAATACTTCGGGTTTTGGCGCGTCTTTATTATCTGCTGCATGAATACGCACAAATACGGTTGCATTGGCTGTATCGCCGGCAGCATTTGTCGCTGTGTATTCAAAGGATGTGTCACCCACGAAAGGGCCTGGCAAACCAATCGGTAGTAATTTTGAACCTGTTGCTATGCCCCAGAATAAAAACAGTGTTATAACGGCTGCAATAGATGCTGCACGCGTTGCAACAACAGAGCTTTCATCGCCGAAGGTCACGGTTTTTAGACTTGAATATCCTTTGGCTTTGTCGCGTCCTTTATTGTACATATTATGCGCAAAATAACACAGGCCACTTACGGCCAAATATAAACAAAAGATACCGATGATACCAAGAATCATCCAGAATGTGGTGCCTAATACGTCTAGAATTTCCTGTCCCATTATGCTTCCTCCGTCCGGCCCATGATTTCTTCTTCCATATCCCAAATCATGTTCAGGATTTCATCGCGTGTTGGTCCGAAATCTTTGTGTTGTTTCACTTCACGCAAATCAGCCCCTACGCCCATTTCAGCGAAAGGCAGATTGTATTCCTTGAGAACGCGACCAGGGCGCGGTGCCATAACCAGTAAGCGTTCGCCCAATAACAGGGCCTCTTCCACTGAGTGAGTGATTAGGATGATTGTTTTACCCGTTTTTTTCCAAATATCCAAAACCAGACTTTGCATCTTTTCACGTGTTAACGCGTCCAAGGCACCAAGCGGTTCATCCATTAAGATCACATCAGGTTCATTTGCCAGGCAACGGGCTAAAGCCACACGTTGTTGCATACCACCTGACATTTCATAGATCATTTTTTCGCCGAACTCTTGCAAGCCAACGATGTCTAGTAATTCTTCTACTTTGGCGTCGATCTCTTTTTGTGGCGTGCCTTTCATAGCAGGGCCAAAGCCGATGTTCTTTGAAACATTCATCCATTCAAACAATGCGCCGTGTTGGAATACCATTCCGCGGTTAGAACTAGGGCCTGTGATTGCCTCGCCAGATAGGGTCATAACCCCTTCGGTCGGGGCTAAAAAGCCTGCAAGAATGTTTAAAAGTGTTGATTTCCCACACCCAGAAGGGCCGAGAACTGACATTAGTTCGCCTTCTTTAACGTCCAAGTTGATGTTTTTTAATGCCTCTACCTTGCCGCCATTCGGCAATTCAAAGGTCATGGACACATCATCGATGATTAATCCTGACATGAAGCCCCCCATATATGTGAGTTTTGAGTGGCGTGGCCTAAAATAAGGCCACGCGCATTTTAAGTCCCAAATGGGTTACTTACATTTTAGATGCAGCTTCTAGGAAGCTTGTATTGATGACAGCACTGTAATCACCAAGGGCTTTGATCTTGCCACTTGCTTCAAGTGAGGCCGCGCTGTTTGTGAAGTATTCAGCAACACCACCACCTAGCCATTTTTCTGATAGCTGTTCAGAAATTGATGGAAATACGAATGTTCCGATAACGGCTGTTGTGCCTTCAAGATCCATACCCGCAGCTTTAGAAATGCTATCCATCATTGGGCCGCTGTCTGCAGCGTATTGTGCATTCATGTCAGCCGTGATTTTCAAGAATTTAGCCAGAAGGTCTGGGTTCTCTTCACCAAAAGCAGTTGGGATAGATGTTACATCAAACACTTGACCAACAATGGCTTCTTTTTCTGCACCAGAAAATATTGTGTTGCCGTGCTGTTTCATTGCGCGCAATGATCCACCCCAACCACAAACCATAGCTAGGTCTGTGCCTGGTTGCCCGAATGCAGCAGCTGAGTCAGATGGTGACATGTCAACGATGTTCATGGAACTTTCGTCGATGCCTAGATGCTTCATTTGAGCCAAGAAACCAGAATGTGCAGCGGTACCCAAAGGAACAGCAACTTTTTTGCCCGGCAGTTCGGCCGCAGCATTGTCTTTGTCGATCTCTAGTTCTGAATGTACAACACAGTTGTCGTTGTCAGAGTAAGACACAGCAATGTCTACAACTTGCAAGTCTTGGCCAGCAGCTGTTGCTACTAGAAAAGGTGTAACGCCTTGTGAAAAAGAGATGTGTACATCGCCAGAAGCCATAGCAGCTGACATTGCAGTACCTGCATCAAAAGACACCCATTTTACTGGTATGCCCAGTGCCTCGGAGTATAGTTTTTCAGTTTGTGCAAATTGGTTTGGCGTTGGCCATTCCAAGAAATATGCAACAGTCAATTCGTCTAATGCCGAAGCAGAACCCGTCGTTGCAGCTAATGCAACAGCCATTGCGCTTATAGTTTTCGTAAGTTTCATATTTGTAGTCTCCCTGTGGTGAGCCGCACTTGTAGCGGTTTTGTAATCATCTTGTTAGAAAACCCCATGCTGAAATCACCCCCGCACGGTGCATTCGTGCGAACATACTCACAGATTTTGTTTGATCTACCTAGAAAAATTTGATTACGTAAATAGCGGGAAAAATTGAACTAAAATACAAAATTTATTGCAACTAATTGATATATAACAGTTATCAAAGTTTCTGATTTTACATGGAAAGCGTTGGAAAATCGAAAACTACTTATTTGGCAACGGTTTCTCCAGATTTTCCAGAAAACCCGTGCATTCGCTTTGCCCATTGCAAGGCGATAAATGCGCCTTTGATCCGTGGCAGTAAAAACAGTGCGAGTGCTACAAAAAACAATATAAATACAAGGCTCAAAACTATGGGATCTGGACGAAACATTTCAAATGCGATCAACATCATAGGGCCTAATAAATGCCCTGCAATTAAGATGGTCACATAGGATGGGCCATCATCAGCGCGTTGGTGATAAAATTCTTCGGAACACACAGAACATGTATCGTGTACTTTCAAATACCCAGATAAAATGGGGCCTGATCCGCAATTTGGGCAAACACGCTTCCAGCCACGCAATAGGGCAGGCTTAAGCGGGCGATCTGACTTAGCCTTGTCATCGTGTGTGTCTATGTATGTGGTTTGATCTGTCATGCAGTGGAGATAAGGCAGTGTGATTGAAATTAAACTATGACAAGCTGCCTCGCGGCGTGATGTCGCAAATAAAATTACTATTGTTCGACGGAAACTGTTTTGCGCTGCGTATTTATAGGTGAAGCTAGGCAATAAGCCTGCTGTAAAAAGCATAGGGAAGGCGATGAAACGTTATCTTTGTGCCCATAAATATGAAAAGCTTTAAGGAGCAGAAAATGAATAAGTTTGTAAAGCTAACAATAGCCAGTACTTTAACGCTAGGTGCAATCGGAATTGTTATGTCAAATAGTGCTGCCGCTGGTTCTATGCATAAAAAAGGACATGGCGCACATTTTGAATTTGAGAAAGTTGATGCAAATTCAGATGGGTATATCACCAAAGCTGAAATGAGTGCGCATCGTGTGGCAAAGTTCGAGCAAAAGGATGCCAATGGCGATGGCAGCATCTCTCAGGATGAAATGAAAACCGCTATGGAGGCCCGCATGGCAGAGCGCCATGCAAATTCTGATCGCAAACCTAATGCGGCAAAAATGGAAAAACGTCTGGGGCGTATGTTTCGGGCGATGGACGAAAACAGTGACGGTAAGATCGTTATAGAAGAGCTTCCAAACTTCGCAGATCGCATGTTTGCAAGGGTGGATACTGATAAAGATGATAAGATTTCTAAAGAGGAATCAGACGCCGCAAAGAAAAAACGTAAAAACCATAAGAAGAAAAAGAATAACGGATAAGCGGTTTAAGTACGGTGGTGCAGGCGGATGAATATCTGCCTGCACCTATTGCCCCAAAGCGGGCAGAACGCTAGAGCATGGAATATGATGGCGTATGACGCAATGAATGATGTCGATGATGACGTGCTAATGGTGCTCTATGCAAATGGGGACCAAGAAGCGGCACGCGCGCTTACATATCGCCATGCACCGCGCGTTTTAGTACTATCCAGACGGATGTTGCGTGATATGGCCGAAGCCGAAGATGTGGCACAAGAAGCCATGTTACGATTGTGGAAGATTGCCCCTAATTGGCGTCAAGGTGAAGCAAAAGTATCAACTTGGCTTTACCGGGTTGCAAGCAACCTGTGTATGGATCGGCTACGTAAGAAGAGCGGGACAAACCTGGATGATATTCCAGAGCCTGCGGATGATAAGCCCTCGGTAGAGGCCACAATGTTGTCAAAAGATCGGGTAACAGCCTTAGAACAGGCGATGCAACAACTGCCGGTTAGGCAAAAACTGGCGGTAACATTACGCCATATAGATGAGCTTTCAAATCCACAGATCGCCCAGATCATGGATATAAGTGTAGAAGCAGTTGAAAGCCTGACCGCGCGGGGAAAGCGCACATTAGCGGGCCTATTGTTAGGCCAGAAAGAGAAGCTTGGGTTAGAATGATGGAAAAGAAACCTGATATATCACCAGACCAACAGTTGGCGGCATTTTTTGACGCTGCCAAAGCAAAAAATGGCAAAGTAAACGCGGCTTTTCTGGAAAACGTGATGGCACTTGCCGTTGGCGAAACCGAAGTCCGTGCAAAACCACCAATAGCGCCTGTTGCAACGGCGCCAGCGTTCACCAAATTGATCCGCAGCTTGGGCGGATGGAAATCCGTAACAGCATTAACTGCCTGTACCTGTATTGGTATCGTTGCAGGGTACGTTGCCCCCAATAGTTTGGATTACCTTGATTTGGGCGGGGCGCAAACCATTGCGGAAACATTCGATGATGACGGCTTTTCAGTAGCCTCGGATATCGAAACATTATTTCAGGAAGGTTGATATGACAGATAAAAATGCAAAATCAACAAAGCCTTGGGTGAAATATCTTTTGATAGTCTCTTTGGGTTTGAACCTTGCTGTTGCAGGTTTGTTTGTTGGTGCAAAAGTGGCAGGGCAAGACCCTACTAAACCGCCACATCCGCCGGGTGCATCAGGGATGCGCCATTTCATGCATGCCTTACCAAATAGTAAGCGGCGCGAAGTGCGTAAGTATTTTAGGTCAAATCGCGAAAAATTGCACACTAACGGGGGTGCCATGCGTGATGCGATGGAAAATATACAGGCCGTTATTGTGGCTCAACCGTTCGAAGCAGACGCCCTTAATGCAGCGTTTGATCAACAACGGGCGCATATCATGACGATGACCGCAGACGCCCAAACCGCTTTTGTTAAGATAATTGCCAGTATGACGGTTGAAGAGCGCAAACAATATGTTGCAAACATGGAAACGCTTCGTCTTAAGTGGCGAAAAAACCGTAAGAAAAAGTAAAAGTAAATATGACCTACACACAAGACCAAGCCGAACTTGTAGCACTTCAGGCATTGGGCTGGTTATCGGCGCAAGATGATTTGTTAATGACATTTATTGGGGCCACGGGATCGGACTTGGATGATGTGCGCAAGCGCGCAAGTGATCCAGAGTTTCTGGCGTCGGTAATGGATTTTATCTTGATGGATGACGATTGGGTGCGGGTGTTTTGTGATGAACAAAAGCTGCCGTATGACGCAATTCAACCGATCCGAATGGCCTTGCCTGGTGGCGCATTGCCGAACTGGACGTAAAATCGCTTGCCAGAATCCTTGTCGCTGGGTCATATGCCCCAAAGGTAGGGCATATCATGGCATCACAAATCAAAGGTATCTTGTTTGATAAAGACGGCACGTTGTTCGGCTTTAACGATACATGGGCTAGCTGGTCCGTTTCTTTTTTAACCTCGCTTGCCCCGAACGACCACGATTTGCGGCTTGAAATGGCTAGAATGGTTGGGTTTGACTGGGATACGATGAGTTTTGTGGCCGGCTCGGTTGCCGTGAATGCATCCGTAGATAAGCAATGCGTGTTACTGGCCTCGGTTCATCCTACTCTTGATGCAAAAGCCATCGAAAAGGTGGCGTTTGACGCTTTACAAGAAACCGCATCCGTTCCGGTTTGTGAACTTGACCCATTGCTTTTGGGCTTCAAAAACAATGGTAAAGTATTGGGCATTGCAACCAATGATTTTGAACAAAGCGCAATAAACCAGATGCAAGATCATAATGTCCACCATCACTTTGATTTCATTTGCGGATATGACAGCGGCTATATCCCCAAACCAGAAGCGGATATGATCCTTGGGTTTTGCGAGGAAATGAAACTAAAACCATCAGAAGTGGCTATGATCGGTGACAGCAGTCATGACTTGGAAGCAGGGCGAAAAGCGGGTGTTGGCCTGAATGTTGGTGTGCTGACTGGCCCTGCAACGCACGCGGATATTGAACACCTTGCAGATGTAGTTTTACCCGATATTTCCACCTTAGCCCGCGTGGTTTAACTTGCGTGCTTTGAGCTAGGTTTTTTGCGTTCTTCAGAAGGTAAGACGCCAAATTCATTGCGATATAGGCGCGACAAATACGATGGCGATGGAAACCCTGTCAGTATGGATATTTCCAATACTGATAAGTTGGTATGCCACAGTAATTGCTTGGCTTTTTCCAGTCGAATTTTGCGGTAATATTTACCGGGCGATGTTTCCAGTTGCTGTTTAAAATTGCGCTCTAATGACCTTACAGTAATGCCCACGGTATCGCTTAATTCAGAGACAGATAACGGGTATTCTAGGTTTTCGATCATCAGTTTAATTGCAGCACTTAATTTTGGCGGCAAAGTTTCATAATCAATCATGAAAAACGGGCGTTGTTCTACGTTCGGTTGGCGAATGCGGTCAATATGATACGTGTTGCCCACAGAATTGGCGGTCTTCAGTCCAAATCTATCACTGATTATCCGTAATGCCATATCCATGCACGCCAACCCGCCTGAACCTGTCCATAATGACCCATCGGTCACAAACAACGCGGGGCTGGGTTTAAGTTCTGGAAACTCTTCAACAAATGCCGCTTGGTTTTCCCAATGCAACGTGAACTGTTTATTGTCTAAAAAACCTGCGCGAGCCAACATAAATGCCCCACAACACGCGCCACCAAAAACCTTCGATTGCTTAGAAAATCGTTGCAAAGCTGCGTTTAGTTTTGCGCGATTAGGCGGGTCGGTTTGAAGCGCTGCACAGACAAAGAAATAATCAAATTTTTTGGCACTGGTGATAGGAAGTGTTGGTTTTGCCTCAAACCCGTCTGATGCCAAAACTGGCTCATTGCTTAAGGTTAGGAAATCCCAACTAAATGCATCATATCCCAGCATACGGTTTGCGCTTCGAAACGGATTTATAATTGTTGTGACACTCATCATCGAAAAATCTTCGATTAAAAGCAACCCGATCTTATAAGTCTGTGGATTCAAAGGTTTTGGTTCAAGTGTCATCTTTTCTTTGCTCGTAACAGTGTCTTTGCAAAATTAGTGTAAATAAAATTGTATAGTTTTGTCGTATGCGACAAGCTTTGTCGCTTTCTTAGTACAATTAGCGACAGCAATTTTGCAAGGTTATTGTAGAGATTTTATATTGAGGTTCAAAATGGCTAGACGTAGCAGAGCAGGGGGGCGCGCAGGTAATGCACGCCGTGGGGATACAAGTGCCATCGATCAAATGCCTTGGCGCCAAATCGTCAATCTGGATAACCCGACGGAACCGCTTCGCCCTGAAGGGATAGAAGCAATTCACGAAGGTGCGATGCGCATTCTGGAAGAAATCGGTATCGATTTTTACAATGCCGAAGCTTTGGAAATTCTACGTGAAGCGGGTTGCACCATCACAGGCGATAATATTCGTATGGATCGCGCTTGGGTGATGGAAATGATCGCTCTTTGCCCATCTGAATTCACAATTACGCCGCGCAATCCTGAAAAAGCCATTGAAATCGGCGGCAAAAACATGGTTTTCGTCAATGTATCATCGCCACCTAATGCCATGTGCCTGGATAAAGGACGGCGTGTTGGCAACTTTGAAGATTTTGAAAACCTTGTGAAATTGACGCAGTATTTTAACTGTATTCATGTGGCCGGCGGCTATCCTGTGGAACCGGTGGATATTCATCCGTCAGTGCGCCATTTGGATTGCTTGTATTCAAAACTAACCCTGACCGACAAAGTGGCACACGCTTATTCACTGGGTAAAGAACGGGTTGAAGATACGATGGAAATGGTGCGTATTGCGGGTGGTTTGACCCATGAACAGTTTGATGCGCAACCACGTATGTATACCAACATCAATTCCACTTCACCGCTAAAACACGACTTACCGATGATTGATGGGGCCATGCGTTTGGCGCGACGCGGGCAACCTGTAACGGTCACACCATTTACGTTGGCGGGCGCTATGGCACCTGTGACCATGGCGGGGGCCGTGGCACAATCTATTGCCGAAGGTTTAGCCGCGATTGCGTTGTTGCAATACATCAACCCTGGCACCCCGTGTATTATCGGCACATTTACCTCAAACGTGGATATGAAATCTGGTGCGCCTGCCTTTGGCACACCTGAATATATGCGTGCCACACAGATGACAGGCCAAATGGCGCGCTACTACGGGTTACCGTTGCGCGCGACCAATGCGTGTGCATCCAACGCCCCTGACGGGCAAGCGATGTGGGAAAGTTGCAATTCACTTTGGTCGGCAGTGCAATCCAACGTTAATATGGTTTACCATGCCGCTGGCTGGCTGGAAGGCGGGCTTATCGCAAGTTACGAAAAATTCGTGATGGATTGCGAAGTTTTACAACAAATTCAACGCTATATGGAACCTGTTTTGACGGCAACAGGCCCCAATGACATTGCGATTGATGCGATTAAAGATGTGGGATCTACAGGGCATTTCTTTGGTATTGAACATACGCAGGAACGCTATGAAACCGCATTTTATTCCCCCTTCTTGTCCGATTGGCGCAATTATGAACAATGGGAATTGGATGGGTCAAAATGGACGGCACAAAGGGCCAATAAAATCTGGAAAGACATATTAAACGAATTTGAGGCACCCGCGATTGACCCTGCGATAGACGAGGAACTTCAGGCGTTCGTGGCCAAACGCAAAGAAGAGGGCGGCGCGCCAACGGATTTTTAGGGCACATCCCACCCCTTACTTTCCATAACCGATTGTTAACATTTCTGCGCTACTTCTGGCTGTAGGAGGGCCGCTTTGTGCATGGAATGATTAATCGAGGTTTGCAGTGTTATATCCGTGATATACACGGTGTTGATGTCTGGGAAGAAACCTGTGAACGGGCTAAGTTGCCGTTTTATAATTTTGAATCGATGCTTTCATATGAAGATGAAACAACTGAGGATTTGTTGAACCATTTTGGGATGTTGGTAAATCGGTCGCGGGATGAAATTTTAGAAGATTTTGGCACTTATGTTGTGTCTGAAAACGCTTTATCCACGGTGCGCCGCCTGTTGAAGTTTGGCGGTGAAACCTACGGGGAATTCCTTCAATCCCTTGATTTTGTCTACGCACGTGCAAAAATGGCCGCCCCAGACCTGGATGTGCCATCGATGGAAATAAAGTGCCACGCCCCAGATAAATACACCTTATATACAAGGTTTCAAAAAAGGGGCTTTGGGACAACCCTATTAGGCCTTTTACGGTCCCTTGCTGATGATTATAATACCCTAGTTTCCATCACCCATACAAGGCGCGCTTTAAGGCATTTAGACGAAGATATTTTTACCATTGTGATACACCACGATAACTTAAAAGAGTGTGGAAAACTTGCCCTGGTTACACATTAATGGGTGTGCTCGCCTCTATATCACCCCCCTTAATAGGCGGCGAAGCGTTTGATAATTCAGCTTTAAATATGTTGCTACCGATGCACGTCCAATTAGATTCAGTTGGAAGTATTGTGCATGTCGGGCCAACATTGGCAAAGCTTTTTTCAGCTGGAACGCCACTGGAAGGGCAATATCTGTTTAAACATATCCAGTTTAATTTCCCTAAAAACCTGAACAATTTTAACAATCTTAAAACACATTACGGTAACCCCCTTATTGCGCAACTAAATTGCCATAAAGAAATCGATTTAAAAGCGGTCGCAGTTCCTATGCCGCGTAACACAGGTGTGTTGATTAACTTTTCGTTTGGAACGTCCCTAAAAGAAGCGGTTTCTTTTTGGAACTTAAACGGAAAAGGTTTTTCCCCTGCCGACCCGTCTGTAGAAATGCTTTATGTGATCGAAGTTCAATCAGCACTTTTAGAAGAATCGCAAAGCTTGAATGACCGGCTGAACGGGCAAAGGGAAGAAGCCGAAGAAAAAGCATATACAGACCCTTTAACCGGTTTAAGTAATCGACGCGCATTAGATCGTTACGTGAAACGGTTTAACCGTCGCCGAAAGCCAAGTGCCTATTCATTATTTTTAATAGATTTAGATCACTTTAAATTGGTGAATGATACATTGGGCCATTCAGCGGGTGATAAGGTGTTACAAGACGTAGCTGAAATTTTACTTAATGAAACCCGCCCAACAGATATCGTTGTAAGATCTGGTGGGGATGAGTTTTTATTGGTGCTTGAAGGCGATCAAACAAAAGCACAACTCGAAGATATTGCTAAGCGGATTATCTGTAAAATAAAGCAACCGATATCATGGGGTGCACAAAAATGTTATGTGGGTGCAAGCATCGGTATCGTGAATTGTCACACGAAACGACCTGATACAATTGAATATTATCTACAAGCCGTTGATGAAGCACTTTACGTTTCAAAGAAAGACGGGCGCGGACGGTACTGTTTCGCGCCGTAAAGCGTATTGAAATCAAACTTAATGTAAATGGTACCAGCGCCCCGACTTGAACGGGGGGCCTCCTGATCCACAATCAGGCGC
>OJDV01000411.1_pt1 | contig 15269 bp, 10 predicted proteins | sample 1592911 | NCBI WGS metagenome assembly OJDV01 (sample SAMN05416860, study PRJEB24817) | seawater metagenome | isolation source: Sea water | place: Canada:Atlantic | collected 2013-11 | reverse complement strand
GGGCTCGGAGATGTGTATAAGAGACAGGTCATGGACAGTGCGTCCACCCAGGGGCCACTTCATCCACCAACAGGGCCTGATTATCAGCCTGTCGTAACACTAAACGGGTGGACATTACCGTTTCGTATGAACAACGGGGTGAAAGAGTTTCACCTTGTAGCTGAACCCGTTGAGCGTGAGCTAGCAGATGGAATGACGGCTTATCTTTGGGGTTATAATGGCCAATCTACAGGGCCAACTATTGAAGCAGTTGAAGGAGATCGTGTTCGTATCTATGTGACGAATAAGTTGCAAGAACACACGACCGTTCATTGGCATGGTCTCATTTTACCTTCGGGTATGGATGGCGTAGGCGGCCTTAGTCATCCAGGCATTCCACCAGGGAAAACGTTTGTATATGAATTCGACCTGACCAAAAGTGGTACGTTTATGTATCACCCGCATGCAGATGAAATGGTGCAAATGGCAATGGGGATGATGGGCATGTTTATCGTGCACCCCAAAGACCCAACATTCATGCCCGTTGATCGCGATTTTGTATTCATGCTGAATGCGTTTGATATTGAACCTGGTACTTATGTTCCACGCATCATGACGATGACAGACTTCAACCTTTGGGCATGGAACAGCCGCATCTTCCCCGATATCGATCCAATCGTGGTCAATCACAATGATCGCGTTCGTATTCGGGTGGGGAATTTGACGATGACCAATCACCCGATCCACATGCACGGATATGACTTCTCTGTCACCTGTACGGATGGTGGTTGGGTGCCAGAGGCTGCCCGGTGGCCTGAAGTGACGATTGATCTACCGATAGGTGCAATGCGCGCATTTGAATTTGATGCCGTACATTTGGGCGATTGGGCCATTCATTGCCACAAGTCACACCACACGATGAACGCCATGGGTCACGATGTACCAACCTTCATTGGTACAGACCAACGCCGCTTATCGCAAAAAATCCAAAAATTCCAACCAGAATTTATGGCGATGGGATCCGCTGGCATGGCAGACATGGGTGTCATGGAAATGGAACTACCTGACAATACTGTTCCAATGATGACAGGCTGGGGGCCACATGGCCCAATTGAAATGGGCGGAATGTTCTCTGTTGTCAAAGTACGCGAAGGTATTGGCGCAGATGATTACTCAGACCCTGGCTGGTACGAAAACCCTCCCGGTACACAAGCCTACGAATGGACGGGGAAACTGCCCGAACATGCAAGCATGAACAACCCCAAAACTCAAATAACAAAGAAACCAATCTTAAAAGGATGATCGAGTTATTCGACACCTAACTTATCCAAAGAAAGAAAAACTATGAAAATGCAATTACTCTCAACAGCCCTAATCTTAGCATTAGCAAACCCGGTTTATGCCAGTGGATCTCATACAGGTGGGCACGGTCATGAAACTAAGAAAACCGAAGACGGATCACATGGCCACTCTGAAGGCAATGGTGATGCAGGTCATCACGAAATGGCTGCAGGGATGCCCGGTATGGCTAATATGGTAACGCGCACAATTAACGTATCTATGATTGAAACAGATGACGGAGATATGATCTTTGAACCAAAATCACTTGAAATAAAAGCAGGTGAAACGGTTCGCTTTGCAATTCAAAACAAGGGTGAGTTAGAACATGAATTTGTTCTTGATACTGTCGAAAAGAACGCAGATCATAAAAAACTAATGGAGAAGTTTCCAGAAATGGAACATGATGATCCTAACTCGGTGCGCCTTGAAGAAGGGCAATCAGGTGAAATCATCTGGTCGTTTACAAACACGGGCACATTCGAGTTCGCCTGTTTGATCCCTGGGCATTACGAAGCTGGTATGCACAGTTCAATTGAGGTTGCAGATGCTGGTGGCTCTGCGGCTGTGATATATACCAAAGGTGTTGTGAAGAAGGTTAGCGCAAAATCAGGCAAGGTAACTATTATCCACGAAGAACTAACAAACTTAGATATGCCTGCAATGACGATGGTATTCCGTGTCTCTGAAGACGCTATGCTTGAAAAAATGAAAGCAGGTGACAACATCGAGTTTGTTGCTGAACGTCTAAAGGGTAAATTAGTTGTTACTGATCTAAAGTAAATCTCCCGGATTATGGCCTCCCGTTAATATATAGTGGGGGGCCAGCCCCGCATTCGCGGAAATTTGGTTTATGAGTCTAAAACTTGGATGCTATATATGAAGGCTAATAGACGATTATTACTAATAGGTGGTACTTTAGCCATCATAGCTGTTTACAAATATCAGCTACTTCCGATTTTCTTTCAAAAACCTCTGCAATTCGAGCCCCTCGAAACCCCTGCTGGGTTCAGACGTGTGCCCGACGGGCAAAGTTCAATTGGTTTTGATCCATTTGTTAGTATTAACGCACGCTCCGACCCTGGGATTGAATTTGCCATTTCGCGTGTAAAAGAAAATATTTGTGGCAACTTGTTCGGCCCTGGGCTTGTTGCCAGCAACATTGTTCAAATCGCGGTATTTTCGGACTTTTACTGTCCATACTGCCGTGTTCTTTCACAGAAACTTACGCGTCTCGAAACAGAATCCGATGGCATGATACAGATTTCCTGGCATGAGCAGCCAATATTCGGTGAATCGTCCGAATTGGCGGCTAAAGCGGCACAAGCGGCTAAAATGCAAGGTGAGTATGCTCAATTTCACGAACGTCTCATTAAAACGCCGTTTCAGGCTACACCAGAATATATAAAGGCACTCGCAGATAACGTCGGTGTAAATTATGGACAACTATTACGCGATATGAGTGGAGACGAAGTTGCACGGACACTTCTTGACAGTGCCGCACTGGCAGAAATCTTTGCATTCATTGGTACACCTGCAATGGTCATAGGCCGAACGGTTGTTCAGGGTGAAATCAGTAGTGAAATGTTAAAGAATATAATAGATCAGGAACGTTCGGATGGTTCTTTTATTGATTGTTGAACCGTATGATTACCTCGAGTAGATCATTAATTCGAGGTAATCATACTAACGCAGAAGCCTCATATTATTGGCTCATCAATTACTAGTTCCTCTATGCCCTATGCCTGTATTTTTCAATACAGAATACACCTTCTCGTCAACGTTACATGACTCAACATGTAATGCTCTAGGCTCCCGCAGGCACAGCTTTGTCCTGTGTGGATGGCTCCCTTTTTGCAAGTCCTTTATTTGTGATTGACCTTTTGTCAGAAGCAGTCTTGTGTTCGGCCTGTTTGCGCGACACACATGGCCGCTGGCCCTGATGGTTTCCACCAACCAAGTCCCATTCCGCTCATCGAACAGCAAGCGTTCAGGACAAAGCACGGGGCGTCTTGGTTTTAGGGCTGACAAAGTTCCATCACTTCATTGGTCTTGCAATCTCCTGTTTCTAGGCCGTTGAGCTCAAACGGTTCTCACTTTGTACGGCTCATTCCGGATTAATACGGCCAAGATCATACGGGCAGTTTTGTTGGCCATGGCAACCGCTGCCACTTTGCTTGGCTTGCGTGACAGGATGTCTGCAAACCAAGGATCAAATTTCTCTGGCTCCGCTCTAATCGAGCGAATGCGTGACGTCATGCCAAGAACCAGTAACCGGCGAATGTATTGATCGCCCATCTTCGAGATATGACCTAACCGCTCTTTTCCACCACTTGATTTGTTGATCGGCGTCAATCCCAGCCAGGCGGCAAACTCTCGGCCATTGTTGAACTGCTTGCCACTGCCAACCGTTGCAACAATTGCGGACGCTGTAATCGGCCCAACACCCGGAATTGTGCGAAGCAGTGCAACGCGTTTCTCACTCTTGGCGATTTGGTTCATCTGGCTGGAGTAACCTAGGATCTTTGAATGCAAGAACAGTAGTTGGTCGCAAATTCCAAAGATCACATCGCCGGCAACTTCAGGTAAATCCGGTTGTTCTCCATTCAGCCAACCCTTGGCGAATGCAAGGGCGTGATAGATTCCTTGAGGTATAACAACACCAAACTCCGCCAGTTGCGCCCGCAGCATATTGATTGTTTGAGTTCGTTGCCGAACGATGAGGTCACGGGTTCGATGTACTGCCAGTATCGCCTGTTGTTCGGGCGTCTTCACTTCAACAAATCGCATTGTCGGTCGCGTAACTGCTTCACAAATCGCTTCCGCATCAACTGCATCAGATTTGCCCCGTTTAACGTAAGGCTTCACGTAAACAGGCGGGATTAACTTGACGTTATGCCCCAGTTTGATCAGTTCACGCGCCCAATGGTGACTGGTTCCGCACGCTTCAATGCCAATCAAACACGGCTCAAGGCGTTCAAAAAACGTCAAGACCTGGGCTCTTCTTATTGCACGGTTGAATGCAACTTCACCATCTTTGTAGATACCGTGGGCTTGAAAAACGTTCTTGGCCAAATCAAGGCCGATTGTTGTAACATGCATGGGGTGGCTCCTTTCTCGAGCAGTTCCTAACACCTGCAGAATAGCCCATTACGACGCTAATGGTGCAGGAGCCATCCACACCATCGCTCAGCCGCCGTTGGGTCATTTTCAGATAGAAAATACTTGATAGAAAATGTCAGATGACTGCTTTGAGCCCTTAGCGACCCCCTATGGTGGATAAATTTAACTTTGGCTTTAAGGCGCTCTCCCGCTACCAATACTTTCAGCTCAAAATGCGCTTTTTGATCAGCTCACACAGCATAAAGCCGACATTCATTTTATGGATGCCGAATGGCAGCAGAGCCGGACAAAGCTGCCGTTCGTGCTTCTCGCAATATCCAACCTTGCCAAATTCCGTTACTTGTCTCATGTCAGTTTAGTTTGACAGGGCACATTAAAGAACAAAAATCAGGTGCACCGCGATAACAGTGCACCTGAATAAGGTTAAGCAAAGCCACTTGGCTTAAAGCCAGCGCAACATTGTTGTTGGTTAGAAAGTCATTTCAAAGAATGCGCGCAAGCTGTGGCTTTCATATCCATTGCCAAATAATGCCCCACGATACTCTGCACCCATTCGGCTAGATGATTTGTCTGTTGAAGACAATTCCGCAGTTAGACCCAACCCTATATCAACCCAATCACTGTCGGTAGCGTCAACAGGTGTTAAGCTTGGCAATACACCGCCAAAAGAAGTTGAAATCAACTGGGTATCACCAGTTCGAGAGGTATAGGCAATATGACCGAAGGGGTTGAACGTACCCTTTTCAGTCAATATTTCTTTGCCGCCACGAACACCTAAGCGCGCAACTGTAAAGTTGGAAGATTGCTCGCCCACGGTGATATTGTTAATCCCCGCTCCAGTTTCGCTGAACCTGTCAATCTTAACCCGGTAATATTCGACACTGGCCATTGGACCAAAGTTAAATGCGCCGCGCTGTATCATCCAATCACCTTGCAAGCCAGTATAGAATGTTGACCCATCGGTAGTGCCCAGAGCTGTCGAAGAGGTCCCGCCGATAGTAATATTGCGTTTACTATCATAGGACAGGTCTTGATACCCTACCAATGCTTGAACGTGTCCGTTAGAACCAAATTCAGTGCGCCCGAACAGTGTAATGGCCAAACCGTCGGCTTCAAGTTCGCCACGCCCGTCGTCGATATCAGATGTCCCGCTTGACATACCAAACGCAAGACCAATAGCTCGGTCTTCTCCAAAGCCACGCTCAAACCCTAAAGTGACATTTGTTGTGGTAAAATCAGCGCCAATATTATTGGCCGTCCTATCAGTTTGACCCGAGCTACCAGAGAGTGAGATAAAAGCGTTCGTATCCTGACCAATTTTCCAAGCATTAGGATTGCCCTGACTGACGCCAGCTGTACCCGTAGCACCAGCTTGTGAGCCAGATCCGATTGCGAATATCTGATCACTTGCCATTGAAAAGCTAAGATCCGTATAGGAACTCAGAAAACTGAACCCAATACGTTCTAAAGCCAGTTGCTGTTCAGCAGCGGTTGGCAAGGCTAGAATAGCACTGATAGTAGTTAAGTAACCTGCATCCGCAGCAAGATAGGGAATGTTTGCAGCGTCAAGGCTACCAGCAACAGCAAATTGGTAATCGGTCACAGCCGCTTGCACAATCGGTGCGAAAACTGGAGTAACCCGTAATGTGAACTCACCCAACGCAATGTCGCCGACATCAATTGAAAAGTTCAGGTTCAAGTTCGAAAGGTCTTCGATTTCGTCAATCGCAAACAGGCTATCAGAATTCATCGCAGCAAGGATAGCGTCGGGAACTACACCACCTGGTGTATAAGCCAGTGATGCAACACTTACACCAAGTGACGCGGCCAATGCATCAATGCGCACCTGAAACTCATCCACAGTAGCGGTTGCAGGGTCGTCAATGGCAAGGTTACCATATAGCCATTGATCTGTGCCAGTATTATGCCAACCGACTAATGAATCTTCGGTTTCTGTATCATTGTCGTCATTCCAGAAATACGCATCCGGGATTTGGGTGCGATCCAGCTGACCGTCACCAAATATTGCATTATGTTCAGTGTTGAATAATGGGGTAGCTGTCAATGTAGTACCGTCTGCCGATTGTGTAAAAACAAATCCTGCATCATCACCACTAAAAAAACCTATGCTGCCTTCTTGGCCACCTTCGCCAAACAACCCGTTGGGAAAGAACGTGCGTTGCAACGGGTTTTGACCAGTAGTCGCACCACCCAAACCTGGCCAAGCCGCTGCTTTTACAGATAAGGCCGTCAATTGGTCAAACAATACACCTGTTGTACCGTCGACAACTGTGAATGCATCACCAGAACCAGTTCCCAATATCATATCAAAACCCATTAAGCGGGCACCTGATTTATTGGTCATCTTTCCGAAGGTAAAATATTCTGTAACACCAGTGGTTGCAGACGTGCTAAACCTCAAATCAAATCCCGACGTGCCCGTCAGATTGGTTTTGATCCGTTTGCCACTTCCCGCAGGGGCATCACAATTCACACCAGCTTCTCTATTGGCCATCAGGCAATTAAGGACACCTGATGGGGAAAACCCGTTTGCAGACGTGAAATCATCATTGTTGATCGCGCCAGTTACAGCTTTAATTCCTGGCTCTTCTACACCCTCTGTAGGGTCAGAAAACACAAAGCCGTCCCCGCTAATTCCAATAAACCCATCAATCTGACCAGCCCATACTTGTGCTGGTGTTAATGCTGCAATCGCAATTGGGGCAACGGCAGATAATAATTTCATTCTATATCCCATAATACATTCCTTTAAGAGTAGTTTCAGAACCCCCTGAAATGCAAAATAATTATTAACATCCAAGGTACATATTGTATTTATTAGATATGTTTTTGCTGTTTATTGACATAGATCAAGAGTGTGGATTTAGGTGGGTGGAATTTAAATAATGTGTTAAAAATACATCCTATTGATTTGCATATTTCAAACATTTCAATAACAAGCCAAAGCGACAAACAAGACGGGCCCCCACTTATGATTAACGGCGTTTAAGTGCATGATGATAATTTGGACGTGTCGTGATTTAGTGCCGTTCGAAGTTCTTGTTTAAGCGGCTATACGTTTGTAAGCTAAGGGGCCTTTCTGAGCGCATGGCAAAGGTCTGCTTTCTGCATTTAACGTTCAAGTGTGCTTGATGCAGAAATAGTCAATAAGGGCTCAAAGCGGTAGTTCGTTTCAATCTAACCGGAGGTCTGGTTTGCCGCCATGCAAGTCAATAATCCAGCTAGCATATTTAGCTCTTAGTAGGGCATTGACCCCGCCATCGGCTTCTATACATTTTTACTGCATTTCGTTATTGCTACCGTGCATAGTCTGCGCAGGAGAGATCTACATGTTAAGCGATGACGAACTGGCGCAGCTGGATGAGATGCTGCTTTCCATCCCGATGGAGAATGAAGGCATGCTTCTGAGTGAGTTCGATGGCTTCTGCGCTGGGTTGGTTGTTTGTCCCGAAATGATCATGCCAAGTGAATGGTTGTCTTGCGTATGGGGTGAGGGTGCCGATCATTTTGCCACTCTTGAAGAATTTCAGTCGGCGACTGATCTCGTTATGCGTCACTACAACGATGTAGCCGTCTCTCTCACGCCGCCGCATATTGAATATGGCCCTCTCTTTGATGAAGATACGCGGACGAAGGAAATCCTTTGGGAATTCTGGGCGTGCGGTTTTGAACGGGCGATGCGGCTCAGAATGGATGCATGGGAACAGATCATCGAAAGCCCTGATGAGGAAGCTAGATCGTCAGTCACAATGATGCTTGCGATATACAATATTGCTGAGGGAAAAAGCGATTTGGCAAAGAAATCGGTTAGGGAGATTACTAAGGAAGCCCCGGATCTTATCCCGAAATTGGTAGTGACCATAAACGGCTGGACAAAATCACGCAGTATAAAGGGCGGTCTGCCGCCGTTTATGCAATCTGCCAATACGCCGTGCGCTCCGTTGTCAGGGAAGAAAGTTGGTAGAAATGAGCCGTGCCCTTGCGGATCAGGACGAAAGTACAAACACTGTTGCAGTGCGAATTGAGAATTCACGACGGCAAAGTTCGGTAATTGCATAATACAGGAGTAGAGTGGCATGCAGAAATAGTAAAAACAGATTGATATCAGTGACTTATGTGGATTTCAAAAAGCTACAGACTTAATTACACACTATCGTGTAACTCACTGTTATTACTAGTTGTCCTCGCTATCATAATCCGCGTGTCGGGGGTTCAAGTCCCTCTCCCGCTACCAATACCTTTAATAACTTAGCAGGCAACAACCAAAACCTAATACGATATTAGTCTCTTTTTAGTCACTTATGTCTAATGTGTTTGAATGTTCTGGTATGTTCAAAATCTTTGAATGACTTCCTATATGCAAAGACTGAAGCTACAGCACATGGTTTTCGCTCAACGGCTAGTACTATCCTAATTGAACGGGGATACGATCCTGATGTGATTGAAGCCGCTTTGGCGCATCAGGATGGAAATGTGGTGAGCCGCGCCTATAATAGAACGACGTATTGGAAACAACGGGTTAAATTGGAGCAAGAGCGGGCGGAATTGGTGGATAGATTTAGGTTCGAAAACTCTAACTCTAGTTGAATGTAAGTGACGTATAAAAGAATGCCATATAGGCATTCTAGTAACATTTAATTGTGCGTTATTTTTTCAAAAATCCAAATTACATCGCTTACAATAAATGTCTGAGGTCAGAGACTATTGGATAAAAACAGAGTTTCATAGATGTTAATTTTTAATACTCATAAAAATTGCTTTAAAACAAGAAACGCGGGCCGTAGCCCGCGCTCTGATCTGTTGTAGTCTACGCTACTTGTTAACGGCTCGACTACGAAATCTGAATAAAGCATACTTGCGTTTTTCATTAAAACTGTCAACTATAAGGTGAATATTTAAAGGGTTTATTATTATGCGTCTTGGTTTGGATATTGGGTCAAATTCTATTGGTTGGTGGCTGTATGAGACAAATCAGAACAATGAGATAATCGGGCATATTGTCGGCGGTTCGCGCATTTTCCCCGATGGGCGCGATCCTAAATCCAAGGCGTCATTAGCTGTAGGCCGACGCGAGGCGCGTTCTGCGCGGCGCATGCGGGATCGGTATTTGCGCAGGCGTACCGTATTGATGAATACACTGGCCACTGCGGGTCTGATGCCAGACTCACCTGACGATCGTAAGGCACTGGAAGGACTCGATCCGTTTGAGTTGCGTGCACACGGCTTGTCAGAACGGTTAGAACTAGTGGAATTGGGTCGAGCTTTGTTTCATCTTAATCAAAGGCGCGGATTTAAATCAAACCGTAAGACAGACGGCAAAGACAACGAAGGTGGTAAAATTAAAGACGGGGCTGCGCGGTTGGATCAGGCTATACTGACGGCTGGAGCCAAGACTTACGGGGAATTCCTACACGTACGCAGAGTAGCGGCAAAAGATGAACGGGCAATACCGCCAGTGCGTACACGGTTAGGATTGGTTCAAAGTGATGATAAACAGGTTTCGGGATATAATTTTTATCCGACGCGGGCTTTATTTGAAGAAGAGTTCACCAAGCTATGGACGGCACAAGCGGCGCACTACCCAAAGGTTTTAACTGATGAATTACGGGACGAAATATGGCAAATTATCTTTTACCAACGTCCGTTAAAAGAACCAAAGATAGGGCTTTGCTTCTTTGAAGATGAACCGCGTATGGCCAAGGCACATCCGCTGTTTCAGGAGCGGCGTTTATATGAAACCGTGAATGCATTACGCGTTGTGGAAGATGGGCATGGAGCACGCCCTCTTACGCTAGATCAACGAGATGCACTTGTGCTGAAACTGCAAGATGCCAAAACGGTTTCCTTTGCACAGTTACGGAAAGTTTTGAAGCTTCTCCCAGATCAGAGATTTTCCTTGGAGCGAGGTAACCGTACCAAAGTGGATGGTAACGAGGTGCGCTATGCGCTGAAAAAAGCCTATGGTGCCAACTGGTCTGTCCTTTCATTCGAGGATCAATGGGCGATCATTCAAGCCGTGCGCAAAGCGGAAGATACTGCAACTTTACTGGATCAGTTGCAAAGTAAATTCGATATGGGTGAGGATCAGGCTAAAGAAGTCGCTCAGGTGAGTTTGCCCGATGGATATGGGCGGTTAAGTGAAACTGCAACACGGAAGATACTGGAAAAACTGAAAGCGGGTGTCGTACTTTATAGTAAAGCTGCCAGCGATATTTATGGCTCGCATTCAGATGACGGAACGGGTGAACTACTGGACGAGCTACCCTATTACGGCGAACTGTTACAACGCCATGTCATTCCTGGCAGTCACGACGCAAAGCAGCACGACCCTGTAAAAGATGCGGCCGAATATTGGGGGCGAATTACCAACCCAACGGTTCATATAGGACTGAACCAACTGCGCCGCTTGGTGAATGATATTATCCGTATTCACGGTATGCCAGATCAGATCGTAGTTGAGTTGGCACGGGATTTGAAAAATAGTGAAAAAGAAAAGAAAAAGATCAACGTGGAAATTCGCAAACTGACCGATGCTGCGATTATGCGGGGTAAAGAAATTGAAACGGAAATAGGTGAACATGCCAATACCGGTCGCAACCGCTTGAAAATGCGCTTATGGGAAGATTCACACCCTAACGCCTTGCTGCGCTGTTGCCCCTATTGCAGTGGGGCGATAGGCATTACGTCTTTGTTTGATGGATCAACAGAAATTGACCACATCTTACCATATTCGCAAACTTTGGATGATAGCGTTGCTAATAAAGTCGTTTGCCATCAATTGTGCAATCAGGAAAAAAGCAACAAGCACCCGTATAAAGCTTGGGGACATATTCCCGCAAAATGGGATGTCATCTCAACCAACTTAAAAAACCTACCGCATAACAAAGCTTGGCGATTTGCGCCTGATGCAATGGAGCGGTTTGAAGGCGAAAGCGGTTTCCTTGCGCGTCAATTGACTGACACGCAGTACCTGTCTCGTATTTCACGTGAATACCTGTCACGGCTTTACCCTGACCCCAAAACTGCCCCAGTGTGGGTGGTTCCTGGGAAATTAACAGAAATGTTACGCCGTAAATGGGCTTTGAATGAGCTTCTGCAAGACAGCGAGAACCACCATACAGTCAAAAAGAAAAACCGTCAGGATCATCGCCATCATGCGATTGATGCCGCCGTCATTGCGGCCACAGACAGAGGTCTATTACAGCAGATTTCACGCACCTCAGCGCGTAGTGCTGAAATGGGCAAAAAAGAAGAGGCTAATATAGAGTTGCCTTGGGACGGGTTTCGCGCCGAGATGAAAATCATACTTGATAATATAACAACCAGCCATAAACCCGACCATGGGACTGTTGGCAAAGGCAGTATTGGAGCCAGTTCCGGGCAGTTACACAATGACACGGCTTACGGATTGACGGGCTCCCAATCGAGTACTGGAGCTGACATTGTTGTAACCCGCAAACCACTGGGCAGTTTGGGGCCAAAGGATATTGCCAAGATTAGGGATGAAGACCTGCGCGATAAGCTTTGGCAGACGACCCGAGATCTGTCAGGCAAAGATTTTACGGCAGCTTTACTTGCTTTCTCACAAAATAATGTCATTTATCGCGGCATTCGGCGAGTCCGTTTGATTGATGCGGTGAAGGTTATCCCGATTAAGGATAAAACGGGTACGACCTATAAAGGTTACAAAGGCGATTCGAACCATTGTGTCGAAGTTTGGCGACTGCCTGATGGTAAATGGAAGGCTGAAGTATTGTCGACGTTTGACGCCAATCAAAAAGGGTTAGGGGCGTCGCGGCCACACCCTGCAGCAAAGTTGGTCATGCGTTTGTTCAAGAGAGATATGGTGGCTTTAGATCATCCGAAACATGGATCAATACAGGCCGTTATTACTAAAATGAGTACACAACGACTGGATTTGTCGCCCATGAATGAAGCAAATGTTGATGCCCGCTCAAGAGATACTAATGACCCCTTTGATTATATACGCTTGGGTTTAGGAACATTACAAAAATACGGCTTACACAAAATAGGAATTGATGCACTTGGTAGGGTCACCGACCCAGGACCACATAAACTTTAAGACTCGAATCAAAAAATAAGATAATATCAATCCATTAGCCGAAAGGTAACAATGGATAGAATAGTTGATATTGCAACAGATAAGCGACATTTATCGCGCTATCGCGGATTTTTGGTAGTCTCTGAAGGCCATACTGAATTGGGGCGTGTGCCGCTTGATGATATTTTGGCCATTGTCGTACACGCCAATGGCGTGACTTATAGTAATTCATTACTTGCAGAATTGGCACGCAGGGGTGCTTTAGTGGTTATCTGCGGGGCAAACCATGCTCCCCTCGCCATTGTAACCCCGATTGAGGGCCATCATGCGCAAGCGGGTCGCATTCAAAGGCAATGGAATGCCAAGCAACCCCTGCTAAAGCAATTATGGAAAACTTTGATCATTTCTAAAATTAAAATGCAGGCGGAAGCCTTGGCAGCCTTTAGTCAAAAAGATGAGCGGCTAAATTACTTGGCAACACAGGTGAAATCGGGTGATCCTGAAAATATCGAAGCCCAGGCAGCGCGTCACTATTGGCCGCTGTTGATGGGGCAAGAGTTTCGACGTGACCGACAGTCACCTGGGATCAACGGGCTTTTGAACTATGGCTATACTGTTCTTAGGGCCGCTGTTTCACGGGCCATTGTTGCTAGCGGTCTGCACCCATCCATTGGATTGCACCATCACAACAAGTTAAACGCATTTGCGTTGGCAGATGATTTGATGGAACCGTTTCGCCCATTGGTTGATTGTGCAGTTTTGGGGTTGATAAAGCGCGGGGTGGATGAGGTATGCCCAGATGCCAAATCCGTTTTGACGGCCTTGATAGCATTTGATCTGGATATGGGTATGACCCGTTCACCGATGACAAGCGCACTCAACAGCCTTTGCTTTTCTTTGGCACAATCCTTTCAGCAAGGTAAACCAAACTTGCTTTTGCCCATACCGCCTTCGCGGCTAGAGCTGATTTCACTGGGGGGTGCTGATGGGTCAGCATGATGTAACTTTTTTAAGTGGGTATAGAATTTTGTGGTGTCTTGTAATGTTTGATCTTCCAACGGATACGAAACCGCAGCGCAAAGCTGCGACAAAGTTTCGTGAATTCTTACTGGACGAAGGTTTTGATCGTGCACAGTTTTCTGTCTATGCTCGTTTCGTAAACGGTCATGAAGGATTCGAAGCACGTGTGCGCCGCGTTGAGATAAACTTACCAGATTGGGGAGATGTACAAATATTACAATTCACCGATAAACAATACGAGAATATCCATCACTATTCTGATCAGGGCAGAAGAGCACGCAGAAAAAACCCCGACCAGCTGGTGATGTTTTAAGGATTAACAATGCTTTTTTCATATAAAACCCCTGCTAATTTGTTTTGTTTCAACACCTTAACAGAGGCTCTATTGTAATCATTCAGATTTCGTAGTCCAGCCGCAACTGCGAAATATTACCAAACCGCGAATGTTGAATTGTAATCATTCAGATTTCGTAGTCCAGCCGCAACCTCGGGGACCGCAATCGCATTGCTGCCCTTATTGTAATCATTCAGATTTCGTAGTCCAGCCGCAACTAATTGGATATGATGGGCATGAGTTCGAATATTGTAATCATTCAGATTTCGTAGTCCAGCCGCAACATGTGTCATCACCCACACCTGAAAGCTGCTATTGTAATCATTCAGATTTCGTAGTCCAGCCGCAACGTGTTTGATGGGCCTATAATAAAATTACCCATTGTAATCATTCAGATTTCGTAGTCCAGCCGCAACTAGTCTACCCTATAGGAATACACAATAGTTATTGTAATCATTCAGATTTCGTAGTCCAGCCGCAACGTAAGTGTGATTGAGCCAGTGCCTTTAAAGATTGTAATCATTCAGATTTCGTAGTCCAGCCGCAACGCCGTGTGATTTGAACCCTCCAAATTAACTATTGTAATCATTCAGATTTCGTAGTCCAGCCGCAACATAAGGGGGTATAGGTTCTTTTCTATGAATATTGTAATCATTCAGATTTCGTAGTCCAGCCGCAACTCTAAAAAAGGTGGTACGGTATTAATGAAAATTGTAATCATTCAGATTTCGTAGTCCAGCCGCAACTCCTGATTAACTGTACCAAGGTTTAAGTCAATTGTAATCATTCAGATTTCGTAGTCCAGCCGCAACTGCAGGCTGCTGGCAAGCTTGGCGCGCAATATTGTAATCATTCAGATTTCGTAGTCCAGCCGCAACAAGATGACTGTTTTACCTTTAATGCTGCAAATTGTAATCATTCAGATTTCGTAGTCCAGCCGCAACGTCGTGGCGGTTGCGTGCTTAACCCGATTGATTGTAATCATTCAGATTTCGTAGTCCAGCCGCAACAGCCTGCCCATCACGAATTGCATATCAATATTGTAATCATTCAGATTTCGTAGTCCAGCCGCAACTTAACAGCTATTCATGCGGTGCGGGTAATGATTGTAATCATTCAGATTTCGTAGTCCAGCCGCAACGAACGTATTGACGGGGTAGCGCGGGTCGATATTGTAATCATTCAGATTTCGTAGTCCAGCCGCAACTACGAATTGCAAGCTGTGATTGGTGAAGATATTGTAATCATTCAGATTTCGTAGTCCAGCCGCAACGAGAGAATGCCTTGGATTGTGGTGGCCAAGATTGATCCAATTTACATTGGAATAAAGTGGTAACTAGGCTCGAAGCAGACATTCGCATGACAGCAGTTATTGACATTTTCCTGCAACGC
>OJDV01000410.1_pt1 | contig 15347 bp, 19 predicted proteins | sample 1592911 | NCBI WGS metagenome assembly OJDV01 (sample SAMN05416860, study PRJEB24817) | seawater metagenome | isolation source: Sea water | place: Canada:Atlantic | collected 2013-11 | reverse complement strand
GAAATTTGTTATAGATTTTAAAAACTAAAAATTATTTTTCTAATTTCAACACAAATTTCGTAAAAAAGGTTTCTTTTTTATTTTTGAGAAACCATTTTTACGAAATTTGTTATAGATTTTAAAAACTAAAAATTATTTTTCTAATTTCAACACAAAATGCTCAATTTTGGTTTCTTTTTTATTTTTGAGAAACCAAAATTGAGCAATTTGTTAAATAAAATTATGGATTTGAAAAAAACAAAAATTTTTTTACAAAATTTGTTAAATAATAAAAATTGAAAAATAGTATATGTGAATAAAATAATTTATTAAATGGAAACATTAATTAATGATTTTGAAAAAATTAAAATAGATAAAATAGATATTATAAAATTAGTAAAAGAATTATCATTAAATTATAAAAATATAATATCAAGAAAAGAATTATAAAAATATAAAGAGCTTGATTGGGGTAATAATGGAATAGGAGATAGATGGTGTAATAAAAAATTTAATTATGGAGTAATTTATGGAGGTAATAAAAATTATAAAATATATAGTGATGATATAGATGATAAAATACCAAATAATATTTTAATTGAATTTAAAAATAAAAATAAAAATGAAAAAGGAATAATAGGTATTTATATTTTTTCTTTAAAAAATAAGAAATATATAGAAAATAGACCAATAAAATTATCAATTAAAAATGAATTGAATAAACAAAGTTGATAATATGTGGTTCAAATAATGAAATAATAGTAGATCATAAAAATGATTTATACAATGATAAAAAAGTATTAGATATAAAAACACAAACCATAAATGATTTTCAATCATTATGTAATCATTGTAATTTGCAAAAAAGACAAATATGTAAAGATGAAAAAAAATATAATAAATTGTATTCTGCAAAAAATTTATTATATTTTAAAGTATATGATTTTGAATTTCCTTGGGAGAAAAAATTATTTGATATTAAAGATAAGGATTGTAAAAAAGATACTTATTGGTATGATCCAATTGAATTTCATAAAAAATTATATTATTATATAAAATATAAAATTCCAATAAATAATTTAGTTAAAAAAAATATTAAATTAGTTTCATAATTTTATCATAATATTCTTTGGATATTTCACATCCTTTAAATTTCCGTTGTAAATTTTTACAAGCAAGTAATGTTGTTCCACCTCCTAAAAATGTATCCATAACAGTATCATTTTCATTAGAATGTTTTTTTATTAATTCTTCAAATAAAGGTAAGCTTTTTTGTGTTGGATGAAAACGATTTTTACCACCTTGAAGAGGAAAATTATATATTCCATTATCATATTGACTATTAAATGTTGGTTTTTTATCTTTAATACCAATCAAAGCTATTTCACGACAATTTGTTAAATAATTAGTTTTAGAATTTAAAGGTTGTGGATTAGTTTTAATCCATTCAATAAATCTTATTTGTTTAAAATTATGTTTATCCATTAATTGCTTAAGTTCAGTTATTTTCCATAAATCAAAAAAAATAATAAGAGTTCCACCTTTTTTTAATTTTTTATAATATTCACCAATAAATTTATCAAGGTCTTCTATTTTAAAATTATTATCCCAATCACCATAATCTGTTTTAACACAATATTTTTTACCATATATAGAACCATACTTCATATATTTTTTTTTCTTATCATCATTAGTAATATTATTATCTTTTTTATATTTTTCCCATTCTTCTTCTGTTTTAATAGTTTGTATTCCATTTTTTTCATTTTCTTTTACATTATTATAATGTGTATTCATACCACTTTCTCTTGAAATAATATAAGGTGGGTCTGTTAATATTAAATCAATTGTATTATCTTTTACTGTTGATAAATAACTAAAACCATCAATATTTTTAAAATCAATATTTTTTTCTTCAATATTTGTATTTTTTAAAAGTTCTTTTGCTTTTTTTTCTACTTTAATCTTATTATTTTGACAAGGATTTTTTTTATTTATATGTTTATCATAATGTGATTTTTGTTTAAAATCTTTTAAACATCTTTCACAAGTATAATTAGTCATTATATATATCTTCTATATATTATTATTTAACTAAATTTATTATTTTAGTTTCAATTTTTATAACTAAAATAGTTAAATTAAAATATTTTAATATTAAATAAATAAATTAATTTTACACAAAATAACAAATAAATGATATTAATAATATTACTAAAGAATAATAACAATAACAATAAGTTTTAAAACTAATAATATTATTATTTATATCATCATATATTACATAATCATTATCATAATCATAATTATATTCATTACAATGTAATGGTCTATCATCAATAAATCCATTAACTAATTTAACAAAAAGGAAAAGTATTAAAGAAATCATATTTTTAAGGTTAATATTTTAATAAAATAATAATTCAATTTTTATTAATTTAATTTAAAATAAATAAAAATTGAATTATTTATATTTTAACTTATTAATATATAATAAAATGGAAAACGATTTTGAAGAAGATGATTTTAAGTATTTATATGATATAATTACAGATATATGTAAGAGTGATTTAAAAAAGGAATATAGACAACGATCAATAAATAGATGGTTAGATAAGAGAAAAAGAAGAAAATTTTTAAAAACTAAAAAACCAACTCATACTTATAAAAGTAAATATAATGGTAATATACGAAATAATAAAACAGGTAGATTTACTAAAAAATTAAACAAATTTATACCTATAACCGAATTTATGAAATTAAATAAAAATTGAAAAATATTTTTCTTGGGTGCTATTAACAATAAGAATTAATAGTTTTTAAGTGATACTACAAATTACTTTTTTGTGAAAATGGATTCTAACTCTGTTGTTGCGATTATTGCTCTTTTGTGCTTTTTCTTCTTCTTCTTTTTCTTCTTCTTATTAGGAGGAGTAGGATTCTACTTCTTTATTGTTAAGAAGAAGGATACTTCTGAAGAGAAAACTAGTGCTATGCCTTCTCAAACAAGAATTTCTCTTGTTCCTTTTGTTCCGCGTATTCCTCTTTCTCCCATTGTGTCTCCTCTCCCTAAAAAGTATGAGCCTTTTATGGATATTACGAAGCGTCTCGTAAGACTTGAAGATACTGTTTCAGGTCTTCAAAAGGAAAAGGAAAAGGAACTCAGAGATATGAAAGCTTTGAAAGAACAGAAAGATTTGAAAGAACAAAAAAGGATTAAAAATGAAGCGGAACGTCTTTTGGATAATTTGAATAAAGGTCAGGTTTATTCAGAGAATTCAATGGAGAAAAGAATGATTTCTTTACCTGGTCCAATTGAGTATGCTGTTTTCGAAGAGTTGTATCGATTAGAGAAGTCTATTCATTACAAATCTAGTTCAGACTTGTTTGAAGGTAAGCAGAAGATTTTCTACTCTCTTTTTTCATTTCCAAACAAAGAGAACACTGAAGACACTGATCTCGCACCTGAAAAGATGTATCCATACAAAGTCAATGAGAGTCTTCAAGGAAATCTTTAAGGAGTTCTGCTTAGCTGAATAGCTAAAACCAAAAGGGGTATTAAAACCAAAAAAACAAAAAAAATTTATTTATGATATATTATAAACAAACCCCCCCTTAAAAAAATTGAAAAATATTTGTTTTGAATGATGTTAATAATAATAATTATAAGTATCAATCACTGTAAAGATGTATTCAATCCTTGTTTCTATGTTCGTTATATTCTTCTATTTCTTCTTTGGTAAGAAACCAGAGGAACCAAGTAAAATTGGTTTTCACTTTGGTCCTTCTGGCTCATATAGCTTTTGTGAAGTCACTGGAAAAGTTGTAGATGAAACTTTCTAAAATGAATATTTATTCGGAATGATTATATAGAAAATAATCTTTTCTGTAGAATTTTTTTAAGAATGAAATATCATTTTTAGATAGGTCATTTATTGTATATTTTTTTTCACTGACATTTAATTTAACATTTAGATCTAAATTTATATTAAATTGTTTAAAAAAATTTATTATAGATGTTTTATTATTCATTTTTATAGTTTTTACTTTTATATTGTGTTTATTTACCATAAATGTATGTTGAAAGTAATTACTGTTATTATTTTTAAGTTCATTTAATAATTTTTGAGGTTCAATTTTTTCAAAATTACAAATACTTATAAATCGTTCTATTGGTTCTCTGACAATCATTATAAATTTTATATTTTGTATTTTATTTTTTGGTATGATATTAAGGTGTATTAAATTATCTAAAAATATATGATCTATAGAAATGTGTTGTTCTGGTGGTATATTTAATGTTTTTAAATATTTAGTATTAATATTAACATTTTTATTTTTATTTATATAATCATTAAATGTCATTCTACCATAATATCTTTTTTTATATTCATTATCTAATTGATTAAAAATAGTAGTTCCAGATGTTTTATAATTATGAATAAAATAGAAATCAAATAACATAATATATAAATATATAATAATTAAATAAAGTATCAAAAAAATATACAATTAATTATATGAATATTAATTTATTACTTAGTGCAAGTGATACAATAGATAGTAATTCTTTTATAACACCTTGGACTTTTATACATTTTTTAACTGGTTATATATCAGCAATTGGAATAATGAAATGTTTTAATGCGTCATTTAAAACAACATTTATTATATTATTAATTCTTCATACAATATATGAAATAAAAGATTTAAAATGTTATTTTTAAAAAAAAACAAATATTAAAACAGATTGTGATAAATTAGAATGGAGTAATAATTCATTATATAATTCAATATTTGATACAATATTTTTTATATTTGGAATATTATTGGTTTTAGAAATAAATACTAAGAATAATTGTTATTTGATAATATTAACAATATTATATTTTACAATTTTAAATTTTTTTTTATTTTATGAATATGGATAAATATATAATTTTTTATAAATGTATAATATATTTGGAATGATTCCAAAAGTATTATATCAAACTTGGAAAACAAATAATTTAACAAAGGATATGATAAAAATAAAAAATAGTTGGAAAGAAAATAATCCAGAATTTGAATTTAAATTGTATGATGATAGAATGTGTTTTGAATTTATAAAAGATAATTTTACAAAGAGAATATTAGAAGCTTATAAAAAAATTAAATATGGTGCATTAAAAGCTGATTTATGGCGTGTATGTATATTATATATTAATGGTGGATTTTTTACAGATTTAGATACATTAAGTTTAGGTTCAATAAATGATTTTATAAATGATAAAACAGAATTTATTACACCAATTGATTTAGGTGGTGGTCCATATTTGTTTAATGGTTTTATTGGTATAATAAAAGAACATCCAATATTAAAAAAGTGTATTGATATTATTGTTAATAATGTAGAGAAAAATATTAATTATGAAGACAAACGAAATATAGCTGGTCCAGGTGTTCTTGGTAAATCAACAAATTTTTATTTAAAAAATAATAAAAATAAACCATTTGAATTATATGGTTATTATGAATTAGATAATGGTAATAATATACATTTCTTAGAATTTTCTAATCCAAATGAAATAATTAAAGATTATAAAACAAAAGTTCCATTATTTCAAAATAAAAATGGAAATACTAAAATTCAAGAAGCTTATATAAAACAATGTCATATTTCAAAAACCAAATTTAATTGGACTGATGGTAATCCATATAAAGAATATTATTAAAATAATATATGTAATGTTATATAATTAATAAAAATTGAAATAATTATTGTTTTGTAGTATTAAATATCAAGAAAGATGCAGTTTGTAATAGCAAAGAGTGTTGGAAACCATAATGACATTGGAATGTTATATTTTGAAAATGATGATACACAAATTATTTTGAAATATAATTATCCCATTGTTAAAAAAACAAAAAATAATGAGATTTATCTCTTTGAAGATAATAAAGAGAATTATAAAAAGTTAGTAATACTAACTAAAGAGAATAATGATAATATGTTTAAATTAACATTTAATAGTTGGAGTGATTATAAAGGAACTGAAACTATTGAATATTCAAATAATAAATTAAGAATAATTTTAAATAATAGAGAAATAACATTTAAAATAAAAGATGATGATACTATATTCAATGAACTAAATAAAATGTATAATTGGTTTGAAACACAAATTATGTAATTAAAAAAAATATTTTTATAGTTTAAAATATTTATCATTTAACCAATATGAAACACTACCAGTTATAAATAATGAAATCATCATTGGAAGTAAATATTCATAAAATTCTTTGTCCTCTGGTTTATCTAACTTAGAATAGGTAAATGATATAATAATACCAACAACAGTAATTAAAACACCAAATAGTAATACTCTTTTTGTATAATCTTCCATATATAATTATATTATATTAAAAAAATAAAAATTTATTTATCAAGAATATTTAAAATTTTTTTTAAGAATTTTAATATCTGTATTATAATATGATTGTAATACCTATTGGAACATTTTGTCAATTATGTGGAACAATAGAAAGATTAAAATATCGTTATATGGCTTTACCATTTGATTATATAAGGTCAAATATATTAATGATAAATGATTGTATAAATAATAATTTTGAAAAATTTTTAAATAGAGAAAAGTATTTTAATAATTTTTTAGGTGTAGATGGGTATGGTAAGGATATATTTATACATCATAATATGAAAGATGAAATAGAGTATAATAAAATGAAGAAAAGAGCAGAAAAATTTATGAATATTTTATATAAGAAAGATATAAAAGTATATATTTCTTTATTTCAAAACTGGGATGATAATAAATCAGCTCATCAAAATGGTAGTAATATTGAAAAAGTGATTGAAGATATGAAAATATTATATGATACATTAAATAATAAAACATCTAATTTTTATTTAATAGGATTTATAAATAAAGTTACAAAAAAACAATGTAATAATGTTATATTAAAAAATAAAAATTTAATAATTTATGAACTTAATACATATGATTATAGTAAAGGATATATGTATAATGATAGTGATGAAGAATATTTTATAAAATGTATTAAAGATGTATTATTTTCAATAAATAATAATTATGAAAATGAAATTATAAAAATAGATAAAAATTGAAATAATAAATAAAAAGAAGTAATTAATAAACAAATAATGAAATGAAAATAAATACTATAAATTTATGTTGTAATGAACCATTTGAAAGAAGAAATAATTTAACAGATGTAATTCATTGTTTGAATTGTCAAAGAAAATTTATTGAAACAAAAACTATTAAATGTAAATATTGCAAATTAAACAATAATTTTAAAAAAATTATTATTTATAATATAAAAAATAAAAAAATGTTTAAATGTAAATATTGTTGTTGTATATCAAATTATCAAGAATTAAATAAAAAGAATATTACTCATAAAATTAAATTTTTATAATTTTTATATTTTTATAGTAATTATCATTAATATTTAGATATTTATTATGATTTTCTATTTTATTATTATTAATATTAATAATATTATTTTTAATTTCTTTCTCTTTTAATTTTAATATCATTTTTTGTGTTATAAAGCCATAAAATAATTCAATATAAACATTTTCAGTAGTCATTATTTTAATATTATTTTTCATTGTAAGGAATATTATTTCATTAAAAATATATTGAGTATTACTTTTTATATAAATAGATAATTTAAAATCATTAATTTTTAAAACTAAGTTAATGTCAAAACTCATAGGATTATATATTCCTAATAATAAATCACCTTCATATGAAAGAATATTATAATATAAATTTTTATCTAAATATCTATGTTTAATGTATAATTTAATTTTATTTTGATAATCTTCCCTATCAATAAACTTATGAAAACTTCTATATTTATTAAAATCTTCTTGTTTTAAATTTTTTATTTTATCAATAAAATGTTTAGTATTAATAACCATAATAAATAAAATATATTATTATAAAAATATTTTTTTAGTTTAATTATAGAAATATTAATAAAAAAATTTTCATAATCAATTATTAATGTTTGGTTTTTTTGGTTTATTAAATGTAATGTTAGATAAAAATAAATTTAAAAAGATTGGAGATAATTATAGAAATAATTATTCAGATAAAGTATTATCAAGATTAATAGAATTAGAACCTAATACTATAATTGGTTATCATAAAAATAAATTAAAAAAGAATGAAGATATAATTGAAAATATATCATTATGTTTAATTGGAGTTATAAATAACTATGTTGAATTATCAAATATTCTTAATATTGAAATAGATAATGAAGATAATTATTATGAATATATTATTTATTTTTATAAAAAATATGGAATAGAACAGACATTAAATATATTAGATGGTATATATTCATTTATGTTATTTGATAAAGATAATCAAAAATTATATATAATTAATGATTATATTGGAATTCATAATATTTATTTATATTATGATATTAATAATCACTACTCTATTACAACAGAACTAAAAAATATAAACAATTTATACAATACAATAAATTATGATTTATATTATAATAATAATTATAATTATAAAATAGTTAAATTTAATAGTGCTACATATACTATATTTAATTATGATGAGAATATAGATATGTGGAAATTAGATAAAATAAATGTTAAATATCATAATTTTAATTCATATAGATATTTGTTAAATACTTATTCATTAAATATTGATAATATGTATTTAGAAATATATAATATGTTAAATATTACTTTATTAAAAAATAATTTTAATTATGATTTTGTTTCACTTGTATTAGATGGAGATATTTATGGTGGTATAATATGTTATTTAATTCATAATATATATAAAACAAAAGATAAATTAAAAATGTTAGAAATATATTCACTAACATTAAATAATTATTGTGATTTAAAAAAATTAAAATTAATAGCTGATTTTTTTAAAATAAGATATAAAGAAATAATAGTAGATGAAACTAAATTAATTGATATTATTAATAAAGTTATTTATAAATTAGAAAATTATAAGTTAGGTAAAGTTAGAAAAGGTATTGAATATTATATAATATATGATTATATTGAAAATAATTCATTATCAAAAAATATTATAAATAATTTTGGTTCAATGGAATTATTTGGAAATTATTTAGAGAAAAATGATGATACAATTATATATGATAAGGAAATTAGAAATAATTTGAATGAAATACAATATAATAATTTATTTAATTTGAATAATAATTTTAATATTAAAAGCCCATATTATGATAAAACATTTATTAATTACTATTTATCAATTCATCCATCAATAAGAAATAATAATATTAAATCATTTATACTAAGAAATTGCTTTAATCATATTATTAACGATAATAATATTTTAAAATTATTTAACAAATTAAATGAAAATAATAATAATTTTATTAATGAATTTACTATTAGAATAAAAAAATCTATTACTAATCATTTAAAATTAAGTAATGTTTATGATTTTAAAAATTCTAAATATGATACTTTATTAAGTGATAAAGATGAAGAAAAATACTATAAAGAAATTTATAACAAATATTATTTATAAAAAAATTGAAAATTTAATATTCTATAATATTAATTTAGTTTAAAGTTGTTAATACTTATAAAATGAAATTGTTAAATATTGAAAACTCTTTAAAATATGTTTGTAATAAGGATGGTTCATATACTTTTATATTTGTTGATACTATATCAAATATGTTAAAAAATAAAGAAGAAAAACAAGAATTAAATTTTTATTTTTTAAAAAATAATTTAATAGAAAAAAAAACATTATGTGAAATAATAAATAAATTTTAGATATTAGCTTTATAATTATCACATTCTGTTCTACATACAGGACATTTATGAGAAAAATTTAATAACCAATTATCAATACATTCAGTATGAAATAAATGTTCGCATTTTAATAATCTTGCTTCATCTGTTTCTTCAAAATCTACTAAACAAATAGAACAATTAATATTATTTTTTTTTATTGTATCATTAAAATTATTATAATGATCTTTTTGTAATTTATCAATTTCTTCTTGTTCTAATATTAATTTAACACGATTTTCTTCATATCTTTCTTCAACATGATTATTTAATAAATTATTAATTCCTTCTAAATCATAAATTTTAAGTAATTGTTTAGCCATACAAGATTTTAATAATTCATAATCTTTAAAAAAGTAATTATCATAAAAGTGTGCATATCCAACTAATTGAATAGTAATTTCTTCAATAGTATAATTTTCTCTATATAATACATAATAAATTTTATCTATAAGAGATGTCATTGAATTAGATACTAAATTTGAACTTGTTAAATATATTTCATTAATTTTTTCATATAATTCAAAATCATATTTCTCTTCATATAAAATAAAAGCACTCTCTATTAATTCATTTGTTTTTCTATTTGAAATAACACGAATATTATTTATTTCTTCAGTTGTAATTTGGACGTTAATAATATCCATACCTTCAGCATTTATATTTCTATCAACATTTTCATTACCTTCAGCATTTTCATTACCTTCAGCATTTTCATTATCTTCATTTTCTAAATGATTTATTTCAGCATTTATATTATTTATTTCATTTGTTAAATTATTCATAATATTCATCATATTATTATTGTTATTATTGTTATTATTGTTATTATTATTTAAAATATTAAACAAGTCTTCCATAGGATTATTATTATTTTGATTATTATTTTGATTATTATTAATAATATTAATATTTCGATTATTTAAATTATTTAATTCATTTTCTAATAAATTCATAAATGTATTAACAAAAACATTATTATTAATTCTTACATTATTTTCGTTATTATCATTAATAAGTTCTGGAAGGTCTGAATATGTAGTTTCAGTATCATTACTATCTAAACTATCATTACTATCTAAACTATCATTACTATCTAAACTATTATCATCTTCATCAGAACTATCACTATCAGAACTATCACTATCAGAACTATCATTATTTTGGAAAATATTATGATTATACCTTATATTATCTTGTGAATTATTATAACAGTCATCATCATCATCACTCATAATATTATAATATAATTTTTTTATTAATTAGTATTAAATATAAAAGTTTAATTATATATATTATGAATAAAAAAATCAATTTTTTATATGATAATGTTCCTTTTATAACAAATTCATATTTATCAAATAATATTTATAATAAAAATGATAATATAGATAATAATATTTTAAATATAGATGAAAATATATTTATAATAAATTTTGTAAAACCTGTAGATATTAATGATAAATCATCTCTTAAATATAATGACCCAAATTATATATTATTTAATAAATTAAAGGATGATAATATATATAATTTACCATCAATAAATTATTACAATGACTTTAGTTTTATTAAATTAGATAAAAGATGGGAAACAAATACTTTTATTAATAAATTATTGAATGATATGGGTTATAGTGATTATTTAACACCTAAAGATATATTTAATGAGGAAACAGATGAAACATTATTTTATCAAATGTTGGAAATAACGGATATTAATAAGAATGAAAAAATTAATTGTATATTTATATTTTTTTATACAGAGAATGAAATAATACCAAATAATTTATCTGAAAGTTTATATGATAATAAGATATGGGGTAATATAATATATCCATATAGTAATAGTGATGAAATAGTAGTATTTAATAATAATGGAAATAATAATGTTGGTTATTTGAATAAAAATGAAAATAAAATAGAAATAAACTTTGATAATGTGGAATATATTAATTTTTTGGATAAGATATTATATAATTATTATTTGGAGAGTAATATTAGTGATTTAAATAATACAAAAGTATTTGGTAAATCATTAATATCAAATTCAGAATTTGTTAAATTGAATAATGAGGAGACAGTTATTGTTAATTTAAATGAAATATCTGTAAAACAAAATAATAATATTAATAATGGTTTGTTTGATAAATTAAATACTTTTAGAATGAATAAATTTAATGTAAGTAGTAATACAGCAAATTATTTTTCATTAACAAGTGATGATAAATTAAATTATAATAATATGAAAATATTTAATAATGATGAGAAATATAGTGTATATTATAACTATTTAAAAAATAAAAAAATAGTAGAGCAATATTATATTAATAATACTATTCCTATTCAGAATGTTAATTTTAATTTAATTAATAAAAATATTAGAAAGATTTTAATTACAATAACAAATGAGATAATAAAACCAGATTTTGTTTATGAATTAGAAATATATAATATTTTACAAAATAATAATGAATTAATGATTGATGGTGATAATAATTTAAATTTAATTAATGAAGTAATAAATACTAATACATATTATTCAAATTTATATAGAATAGTATTTAAGTTTAATGATAAGATATATTATATAATTATGAATTTAGTGTTTTATAATTGTGATAATTTATATACATATGAGAATAAAACATTTGTTAATAATTGTTATTTAATTGAAAATTTTTGTTTAGAACCAACATTTTATAATTTAACTAATGAGTATAATATTTATCAGAATATAAATAATTTAACAACTGAAAATTCAAAATATTATTATTACTTTGTGGATTATGATAAAATATCAAATGATAAAAGTGATTATAATAGAAGAATGATAAATCATTTTTATATGAATATTTCTAATATTAATATTAATTTAAAATATGATGAAATAGTTATTAATAATATAATAAATATTTTACCATTGTTAATAAATAATGTAATTTATGATATTGTATTAATTAATACATATTATGTAGAATTAAAAAATAATATTTATAATCTTCCATCAACATTAGTATTATCAATAATTTTAGATAATAATATTGATACAATATATATTAATGAAGAGATAATTGGAGGTGATAGATATAAAAAAATAAATTTAATAGATAATGTTGATAAAACAAAAAATAAAATAATAGAATTATTAAACTTGGGTGATGAATATTTAACATCGTCATTTAGTTTATTAATAAAGGTGTATGAAGAATATAGAATAAATTCATTTGAGAGTGATATTTTAATTAAGATAGTTAATGAAGATACATCAGAGGAAATAATAAAGATATTTGATTATAAAAATGGTGAGGGAGAATTATATGAGGGTTATACTATAGTTCCAAGAGTAATGATAATTAATTATTATAATTTTTATACAATGAATATATTTTTTGATGTATTTAATAAATTAAGTTATGAAAATATAATGTTATTTGATAAGGATAATTTTTTATTGAAATTACATACAGAAATTTATAGTAAAAATTTAATAGAGTATGATGCGGAAAGATTAAAAACTGATATTATACCAAATTTAGATGGAATAAATATAAATGAAAAATATGAAGAATATTATAATATTTATAAAACGGATTTAGAAAGTAATTATACTGTTTTTATAGTAAATTGTGATAATATAATTGTTGGTATAAATGATATAAAAATATTGATTGAAGAATTATTGGATATTGATAGAAGTAATATTAATGATAGACAGAATATAATAGATATGATAAATGGTTTAATTATTAATTGTATTAACTTGTCAGAAAATAATCGTGAATTATATTTAACATATAGTGAATCAATAACAAATATTAATGATTTGTTAGTATCAATAGAGAATATAGATATAGATACATCAAATGAAAAATTAATAAATTTAAAATCATCTTGTGTTTATATTATAAGATATTTTTATTGTAGAATTAAGATAGTAGAAGAATTATATTTATTAAATAATGAATTAGTTAGTAATATTAATATATATAATGATTATTATACAAATTATAATGAAATATTAAATAATATAAATTTAAGTTTAACATTTGAAAATGATAATATAGAAAAAGTTAATAGATATATTAAAATATTGTTTTTTAAAGATTTTACTGATAAGATATTAGAAAAAATGATACTTACTTATAATGAAAAAGTTCCATTAAATGGATATGATTTTAGTAAAGAGAATATTGAAAATTTAGAAAATGAATTAAATGGAAATGTTGAATGTATTGAATTATTTAAGATGATAATTAATTTTTTAAAATTATGTGTTTATAAACAAAAAAAGTGTGATGAATTAAATGAGATAATTAATAATAATGTTGTAATAGAACAAGATTTTAATGAAATAAATAGTTATGAAGTTTATATTGATAGAATAAGTCAATTAAAAAATATGTTAATTAATGATTTTAATGATAATTATAATGAAAATATTAATTTAGTTAATATAGTAAGTGATATACAAGTTAATGAAGATATAAATAGTTTATATACAGAAAGTAATGTGATTATTAGTGATAATGAATTATTAATGTTAAATTATAATTATTTAAATACAGAATATGTATTTATTGATAAAAGTTAATTTTTTTTATGTTAAATATTAAATATATAATATTGATGTTTTTTTATAATAAAAAAAATTGAAAAATAATTATTTTAAATATTAATAAATTAAAGTATTAATAGTTATTTAACAGTTTCTATAAAGTCATGACCGTTTTCAGTAAATTAAATCAAGACCCTTTGGGTGTTATTGAAGAATTTCTTTCTTTTGAAGATTTTCTTCAATTATGTCTTACTTCTAAAGAGATTTACAGTGAAACAAAGAAAATTAAGTTTCTTAAACTTAATAAGAATTATTCACTTAATTTTTATGAAGATGCAGAATTCCGTAATAGAGTTCTTTCTTCTATTGATGACCCATCAAAGCAATTATCTTTGAATTTGAGTAACCGTCCCAATGTGAGCGATTTTAGTGCTCTTGGTAGCGTCCATACTTTAGATTTGAGTGATTGTTACAATTTAAGCGATTGTAGTGCTCTTGGTGGCGTTCATAATTTGAATTTGAGTGGTTGTTACAATGTAATAGATGTGAGTGCTCTTGGTGGAGTCTATAATTTGGATTTGCGTAAATGTGGCAAAGTGAGAGATGTGAGTGCTCTTGGTGGCGTCCATACTTTGGATTTGACGGACTGTCCCAATGTGATTGATGTGAGTGCTCTTGGTGAAATCCATACTTTGAATTTGAGTGTCTGTGTCAATGTGAGCGATGTTAGTGCTCTTGGTGGCGTCCATACTTTGAATTTGAGTGTCTGTGACAAAGTGAGAGATGTGAGTGCTCTTGGTGGAGTCCATACTTTGAATTTGAGTCGTTGTTGCAAAGTGAGAGATGTGAGTGCTCTTGGTGGCGTTCATAATTTGAATTTGAGTGGTTGTTACAATGTAAGAGATGTGAGTGCTCTTGGTGGAGTCCATACTTTGAATTTGAGTGTCTGTGACAATG
>OJDV01000409.1_pt1 | contig 15366 bp, 12 predicted proteins | sample 1592911 | NCBI WGS metagenome assembly OJDV01 (sample SAMN05416860, study PRJEB24817) | seawater metagenome | isolation source: Sea water | place: Canada:Atlantic | collected 2013-11 | reverse complement strand
CGAGATTTCTGCCTGTCTCGTGGGCTCGGAGATGTGTATAAGAGACAGGGTTTTGGGGCTTTCTATGATTGAAAAATAAATAATTATTGCAATTATTACAGTTATTAATTATTTGTTATTTATTAATCCTTGTTTAATTAAATACTCTCTGTATGATCCACGGTGATCAGTAACACCATCTGATTTTATTTCAATTATCCTTGTTGCAATAGATGAAACAAATTGGCGATCATGAGATACAAACACCAATGTGCCTTCATAATTTTCTAATGCTAGATTTAACGATTCAATTGATTCCATGTCCAAATGATTGGTGGGTTCATCCATAAATAGAATATTAGGTCTTTGCAACATGATTTTACCAAACATCATTCTGCCTTTTTCGCCACCTGATAATACATTGAGTTTTTTTCTAGAATCTTCTTTTGAGAACAATAAACGTCCCATAACTGAACGAACAGCTTGTTCATCGTCATCTTTGTGTTTAAAGCCCATCATCCAATCAAATGCAGTGATATTTTCTTTGAATTCTGCCATGTTGTCTTGTTTGAAATAAGCAACATTGGCATTTTCAGACCATTTAATTGATCCTGAATCTGATTCAATAGTTTCTGTCATACAATTAAGTAGTGTAGTTTTACCAATACCATTGGCACCAATAACAGCCAACCTTTCACCCACTTCTAAAGTAAATGACAGGTCTTTGAATAAGTCATGACCATCAAAACCCTTGCTCATGTCTTTTACACTAATGGCATTTCTGAATAATTTTTTCCCTTGTTCAAAAATGATATATGGGTTAACACGTGATGAAGGTTTGATGTGGTGTAATTTAATTTTATCCAATTGCTTTTGTCTTGATGTGGCTTGTTTTGCTTTTGAAGCATTGGCTGAGAAGCGACTAACAAATTGTTTTAATTCTGCAATTTGGGCTTTTTTCTTGGCGTTTTCTGAATACAATTGTTCACGCGATTGAGTCGCTGCAGTCATGTATTCATCATAGTTGCCGGGGAATAATCGCAATGCACCATAATCTAAATCAGCCATGTGTGTACAAACTGAATTAAGAAAATGCCTGTCATGAGAAATGATGATCATGGTAGATTTTCGGGCATTTAAAGTGTCTTCCAACCACCTAATGGTGTTGATATCTAAGTTATTTGTTGGCTCATCTAAAAGTAAAAAGTCTGGATCAGCAAATAATACTTGGGCCAATAATACACGTAATTTCCAGCCTGGGGGGATATCTGTCATCTGTCCATAATGTAAATCTTCTTCGATGTCCAAACCCATTAATAATTCGCCAGCACGGGCTTCAGCAGAATAACCATCCATTTCTGCAAATTCTGTTTCAAGATCTGCCACTTTAATGCCATCTTCATCAGACATTTCAGGTAAATTATAGATGCGGTCACGTTCTTCCTTAACTTTCCACAAATCTTTGTCACCCATAATCACTGTGTCTAATACACTGTAATCTTCAAATGCATATTGGTCTTGCCCTAAAACGCCAATTTTGTCATTTGGGTCAAATGAAACGGATCCATTCGTTGGTTTTAGTTCACCAGTAATGATTTTCATCAATGTAGATTTACCACACCCATTCGCACCAATTAGGCCATAGCGGTTGCCATTACCAAATTTCATGGAAATGTTTTCGAATAATGGTTTGGTACTAAATTGAATACCGATGTTTGCAGTAACTATCATAATCTTAAGTCTATATTGGATTTAAAAAACACGCGATTATACCTTTTGTGCATGAAAATATGAATGTAATTGGCTTATCTAACCCCATTATGTTGTAATTTATATGATTTTTATCGAGCTTAAATACAGATTCTCCAAACTAAAGAATTATAATAAATAATGTTTGGAATTTTTGTAGAACTCTCATACATTAGAGTTACAAGCCTTATAGACAGTAAATAATTAACCAAATAATAGATGATATGGATAAAATTGAATCGATAGTATTAGTAACAGGTGGGTCTCGAGGGATAGGTGCAGCAACTTCAAAGTACTTGGGTGAGCAAGGATATGCAGTGTGTGTGAATTATAAATCTAATTTAATAGAAGCCAATAAAGTCATAGATGAAATTAATAAAAATGGTGGTAGAGCCATTGCAGTTCAAGGGGATGTTTCAATTGAGTCTGATGTTACGAATCTGTTTGAACAAATAGATAAATCCTATGGCAAATTGACTCACTTAGTGAATAACGCAGGCATTTTATTGCCACAAATGCGTGTTGAAGAGATGACTTCAGACAGAATCAATACAATTTTTTCGACCAATGTGACAAGCTGTTTTCTGTGTTGTAGAGAAGCCATTAAACGCATGGAGAATGGTGGTGTAATTGTAAATGTTTCATCTGTGGCATCAAGAATTGGAGGAGCAAATGAATATGTTGATTATGCGGCATCAAAAGGTGCGATTGATACATTAACTATTGGACTATCACAAGAATTAGCCAGTAGAAATATTCGCGTTAATTGTGTGCGACCTGGTTTTATTTACACAGACATGCACGCTGATGGTGGTGAACCCAATAGAATTCAACGGGTTAAAGAATTAATTCCAATGGGAAGGGGTGGAAAGCCTGAAGAAGTGGCATCAGCTATTGCATTTTTATTATCAGATGAAGCATCTTATATTACTGGCACATTTGTTGATTTGGCAGGTGGAAAATAATAAATAGCCTCTAATTATAATTATTTAGCATCGACTCTATTGTAGACTTTATATTTGACCGCAAACTATCTGGACTGAGAACAGTAATGTTTTTTCCATAGCGTAAAATATCCATAATCAATTCAATATCATTATGATAAGGCACCTCAAGAAATAATGAACCATCACTCAGGTGAGTTATGTTTTGTTTAGAATGCCACTGTTCAGTCACTACCCATTTTGCAACTTTTGCGGAGACCTTTAATCGAGCAGTGTGTGTGTGCTCGCCTGAAAATATTCCATAAGAACCACTGAAATGGTTTTTGAGTAACTCTGAATCAACTGATTGGCAATCCTCTGTTAATTCGGTGCATTGTATGATTTGCTCAAGAGCAAAACTGCGAATTCCTTGCCTTAAATGGCACCATGAATCTAAATACCATGCATTCTTATAATTGGTGAGTTTTAGTGGTGATACAATCCGCTTGGTGGTTTCATTTGTTGACCTGGCTTGGTAATCGATTTCAATTCTTTTGTTGTTTTGTAAAGCACTAAAAACGGAGGCGAATATGTCTTTATTGGCTTTGCGAAATAAGGCGTATATGATTTGAATATTGCGTTTGTCTTTAATGCCATGTTCTTTAAGTAAATTACCAATGTTCTCTAATAATCGAGACAGTGGTTCTTTTAATAATCCCCTTTGAATGTCTTCTAGTAAATGACTGGCCATTAACAAGGCTTCAATTTCATCGGATTGTAGTCTAAGACCAGGCAATTCAAAGCTGTCTGTATTTTGATAATAAAAACCGCCTGTTTCTTGGTTTGTTTCAATCGGTGCGCCATAACCATCTCGTAGGTCACTGATGGTTCTGTATACTGTTGCAATTGAACACTCTAACCGCTCAGCTATGTATTCTTTGCTAATAGGAAATTTTGCTGATTTAAGCATTTGATCCAATAAATATATCTTGTCTTGTTTTTTCATTAAATTAGGGTAAAGAAAATAATTATATCACACTCTGTTGATATCCAATATAGGTAAATATAACACTCTGTTTAATTAGAAATATAAGTTTTTTAAAATAATTGTCAGTAAATTCATCCGAACTCACTTATATACACTAGTGAACCTAAAAATGAGATTTAAAAATGATAAAAATTATTTTAACCCTAATGTTATTGGCCAATTTGACACTCCTACAAGCAGCAGTAATAACTGTTAATAAAGGTGGTGACACTAGAATCACGAACGATGGAGGTTGTGATTTAAGAGAAGCTGTACTATCTGCATTTTTTAATGACTTTACAACATTTGATGGCTGTACTCAAGGCAATGAAAATACGACTGATTTTATTATTATTAATGTTGCGGGCCCAATTCAATTAGAAGATAAAATTGATGTTAATTCTGCTGTTTCAATATCACCACCTATTGGTAGTAGTAATAGAGTAAAAATAATTGCAGCCAGCGGTAAAAGGATATTTGAAGTACAACCATTTTCTGAAGACAGCAATGATTTTCAGATGATAAATTTACATTTAATGGGGGGAGATGCAGGCTCAAATGATGGTGGTGCGATACAATTTTATAGGTTTCAGAGCAATAACTTGGGTTCGATTTATATTGGCGACAGTATATTTGAAGACAACTCTGGCAGATTTGGTGGTGCGATAGCATTTGATGAAACCTACGCTACTTCAGTCACATTGTTACGCAATGAATTTATTCAAAACAACGCAAATGTAGGTGGAGCCTTGAGTGCTGATAGAGCCAGTAATGGAGAGTTTAAAATCACTTTAAATAAATTTGAGTTAAACAATGCAGTCAATCAAGATCTGGAGCCATCAGGAGGTGCTGCTTTTATAATAGACAGCAATGATTCTCTCTACAGCATTGTAAAAAATCAATTCATTGAAAACTCATCAGAAGGATCTGCAGGTGCATTAGACATTAGGGGGTTCAATGCCAACCAAGATTTCTTATTAGAAAAAAATGTTTTTCTTTATAATGAGGCAGATAGTTATGCTGGTGGGTTATCAGTAGGTGAATTCGGAATGGTTGAGCTTTATAACAGTACATTTGCATACAACAGCGCATCAAGGGGAGGTGGATTGGTATATATTAATGGTAGAATAAATATTAGATCATCTACTGTTGTTTATAATAGTGCCACTATTTCGGGACAAAACATTTATTCTTATGGTGGCAATGGGAATATACGACGGAGTATAATTGCTTATGCAGGAACAGGTAATAATTGTGCTGGTGATTTTAGTAATATTTCACCTGGTTCCTCTAGTGTAATGGATGATATGAGTTGTCCATTTGATGTATTTTTCGATATTGAAGCGGACCCAATGTTGTCAGTTTTGGACAACCATTCTTCAGGACTTTTTGGTTTTTCGCCCCTGGCTGGTTCTTCAGCTATTGATACGATTGAGCAAAACTTTTGTAGAAATTATGACGATTCTTTCATGCTTGAAGACCAACAAGGCAATCCAAGGCCCATTGACTCTGATTCTGATGGCAATGTATATTGTGATTCAGGAGCGATTGAGGCACCTGTTTATACTAACCAAGCAGCAGTTGCAAATAACGATTCTCCAACGGCAATATTAGAAGATTCAAACGCAGTAATTATTGACGTATTGACCAATGATACAGATTCTGAAGGCGATAATTTCGTTGTCATTGCTAAGACAAATGGTACACATGGTGTTGTAACCATAACTAATTCTGGACTAAATGTCAGTTATGAACCCGATGAAAATTATTGTGGCACAGATACATTTACTTATACCATCACCGGTAATGACAGTGCGACCGTCAATATACAAGTTACTTGTGTTAATGACGCACCGTCATTTTTAGTCAATAAGGACATTTATATTGGAGTTGATCAAATAGGTAGTTTACAACCACAATTAATAGCATGCCACTATAATTTTGGTCCAGGAGAAGAAAACTCACAACAAACTGTCAGTAATATATTGGTGAATATTAATTCAGATTCAGATGGTATTATTAATTCATTAGATGTCAGTAATGATGGTTTCATGATCCCGGTTTTTTCTGGAAACCAAGGCATGGCAACTGTCACTGTTACATTATTCGATAATGCAGGTATATTAAACAATGGAGAAAACTCATCAAACCAAATGGTAAATATACATGTACGTGATTATATTTTTAGAAACAGCATGGAAATTGAAACCTGTTTGTAATCATAATAAAAATATTACAGGGATGTGATGATTTTATAATTCAGTACGTTATTTATGTGCTAATAAATAAGTTAACAGAAACCAACATAACAACAATAAATATAATTGTCATAAGGGATCCGACTCTTAAAAAGTCTTTTACCTTATATCCACCAGGCCCCATGACCAATGCGCTGACTTGGTGTGTGGGCAGTATAAACGCATTAGATGTCCCTAATGCAACAATTAAGGCATATATGGTAGGATTGCCACCGGTTTCTAAGGCTATGTTAATGGCCAAAGGCACCAGTAAAACAGTAGCACCAACATTAGACATGACTAGACTGAAAACTGTGGCAAGAATGGCAATGGCAAGTTGATAAACATAATGGTTTACATCGCCTAATCCTGATATGGTTTGTTGGGCAACCCATGCTGCAGTACCAGTGTGTTCCATTGCATAACCTAAGGGAATTAAACAAGCCAATAAAAATACAGTTTTCCAACTGACAGCACGATAAGCTTCATCTATATGAATCACACCTGTAATAATCATACCAATTGCCCCAGTTAAAAGCGCAATGGATAATTTAAAATCAGTAAAAATAACCAAACCCAATGCCAAGGCAAAAAAGAACAAGGCAAAAGGGACTTTTTGAGGGCGTTCATGTTGAGTTGGAATATCACCCACCATGGCAACATTTCTGCTGTTACTGATGCCAGCTTGATCACGCCAACCACCAAATATAACAAAAGTATCTCCCATGTGTAAGGTCAAAGTATACATGTCTTCGCCTTTATAAACTTCGTCTCCACGTGATATCGCTATAATGGTTATTCCAAATTCTTGACGAAAATGAAAGTCACTGAGTTTTTTTCCTAAAAACCGTGACCCTGGTACAATCACAGCTTCGGAAAAACCTGAGTTAGATTCACTAAAAGTGTGTTTGAACTGTTTGAATCCATTGACTGGAGTTAACTTATAATCTTCAGTAAACTTATCAATGTCATCCTGTTTTCCTAAAATCCCTATGCCATTTCCTGACCATAAAAAGTGCTTTCTAGAGGGCGATAATTTTCTGTGTCCTTCAGAATTCAATCCCAATATCGTAATTTTATTGTGCATCATTGTTTCTACTTCAAGAATAGATTTACCAATTAGAGGGCTGTTTTTTCCAACGATTAATTCTTTTTTGATGTTATGAATGTCGTAATTTTCAATAAAATAATCATCTGATTTTTGTCCAGTGCCCTCATCTAGCATTTCACTTTTAGGCAACAGAAACCGGCCGAGTAGTAAGAAATATAGCACTCCTGAAATTAGCATAGCTATGCCAATTGGGGTGACAGAAAATAATCCAAAAGGCTTTAATGTTTCAGCACCAGGAGGCAGTGAACGATTGGATGTCTCCAACAAGTCATTAAGCAAAATCAATGGTGATGAACCGACCATAGTAACAGTTCCACCCAAAATTGCACAAAACCCCATTGGCATGAGTAATCGGCTTAATGATATCTTGGTTTGGGTAGAAATTCGGCTCATTACGGGCAAAAATAGGGCAGTTGCGCCTACATTCTGCATAAACCCTGAAATAACGCCAACAGTGCTTGAGACCACAGGTATGACAGTGTTCTCTGATTTTCCTCCGATTTTCATAATAAAACCAGCGACTTTATTCATGACACCTGTGCGGTCTAATCCAGCTCCCAGTATCATGACAGCAATAATCGAAAGCACGGCGTTGGATGCAAAACCGTCAAATAAATGTGTGTCAGGCACTAAACCGGTTAAACCAAGAACCACTAAGATTAATATGGCAGCTACGTCTATGCGGATGACTTCAGTAACAAACAAAATCACAGTATAGGCCAATATAGCCAATACCATCATCATTTCATTGTTTAATTCTAAAGCAGCTATATCCATTTATGACTATTATTTGTTTAAGTGATAGACCAAATCATAACTATCATGGCCAAGGTTTATCCCGCGGCGCTCAAATTTAGTGATTGGTCGCCAGTCAGGTTTTTTGGTAAAGTCATTGTTTTTTTCAATGTTTTTGAACTGCGGTATTTCAAATAAGACTTCTTGCATATGAATGGCATATGGTTGCCAATCTGTAGCAAGATGCAACCTGGACTGTGGTTTCATCATGGGTATTAATGATTGAACAAATGGCACCTGAATTAATCTTCTTTTATTGTGTCTTTTTTTATGCCATGGATCAGGAAAATAGATGTGCATGGCATCAATGCTATTTTCAGGAAAACAATGTTTCAAAACTTCTACACCATCAAATTGATAAATTCTGATATTTTGGAGGTCAAATTTTTCCATGTTTAATAATAAATGACCAACGCCAGGTAAATGAACTTCCATTCCAATAAAATTTATCTCTGGATGCATTTTTGCAATGTGAATTAAGGATTCGCCATTACCAAATCCAATATCCAAATAAACAGGATTGTCGTTCCCAAATGCTTTGTTGTTATCAAAAAGAACCGTTTCATCTAATTTATATTGTGGCAACAACTCTTCAATTGCACGTTTTTGTCCATTGGTTAATTTGCCAGCTCTCATGACGAATGTTCTTATTTTATGTTGAATTGCTTTTGGCATTAATAATTTGATATGAAAGTTATAAGTCTTGATTTTAACCTGTCTGCGAGTATAGTCAAATAAATTTCAATTGTGCGTCAATTGAAGATAAAAAAAGGCGATAATTGCAAGTGAGCATTTCACATGTTTGCTGTTATGCTACAATTACATGAGATTAAACTTAATGGTTGATTACTTTATTCAATGAAAATAAAAATTGTATCCTATAATATTCATCGGGCTATTGGTATAGATAGACGTTTTCGGCCCAATAGGATAATTGATATTCTAAATGAAATCAACGCCGATGTGGTCCTGTTACAAGAAGTGGATGAAGGGGTCCCGCGTTCGCGCGAATTAAACCTAGCCAAAGAAATTGCACAAGCTTGTGGTTACCCGTATTTTGCATTAGGACATAATGTGACATTAAGGAAAGGCCATTATGGCAACGCGACTCTCAGCAAATATCCAATTAACAGAGAAAGGAACATAGATCTTACTGTAGGTAATAAAAAAAGAAGAGGCTGTCAACACACCAATCTTCAGGTTTCTTCATTAAAAAAACAATTTAACATTGATATATTTAATTTACATTTAGGGTTATCTGCAAAAGAAAGGCAAAAACAAGCAGGATTATTGTTTCGTTCAAAAGAATACAGGGACTTATCAGAACATAAACCTTGCATCATAGCCGGAGATTTTAATGATTGGCGTTCATTGTTGCGGGCATTTTTCATAGAAGGGATGGGATTTAAGTGCGCAACCGACAAGAGCAGAAAATTAGGCGAAGTGGCGATTAAAACCTTTCCATCATTTGCACCCAGAGGAGGGCTTGATAGGGTCTACTATAAAGGCCATTTAAAATTTGTGAATGTCTCTCGATATAAAAAGAAGGTGGCTAAAATTGCCAGTGATCACTTGCCCATCATTGTTGATTTTGAACTATAAACACTAGAAGTAGCTGCAATCTATTCTTTTAATAACAATACCCTCTTATATGGCTAGAATAACAATGAAAAGGTGAAAAAGCAGCGAAGTGATTAAAGTAAGTATATCTTGGTACGTTTTTTCTCCATATATAAATAACATCGGTTTTTACAACAGGATATTCATATTCATACTCATCAATGTTCTGTTTGCTATAGGCCACTAATTTACCAGTGATGGTCACCAGGCGTTTATTAAAGGCATGTGCCTCCATAAAACCATCCTTACATGCTATGAATCTACTTGAGTTTTTAGGAATGACTTTGTTTGGCCTTGTGCTTTTATCAGTTTGAGTTTGTACTATTTCAAAACAAGTTTTGTCTTCTCTATTAACAGTATTAATAATTAGTCCAGACCACCTCACTGGCACATTCATTGGGTGTTTTGATTTTGAACCAGCAGGAGTAAGGGTTGAATAATCACCTTGTAGAACAGTAGGAACAGTGACACAAGCTGAAAGTGATGTGACAAAAATCAGTAAAATTATTTTTTTTATTCTCATAATGGTAGCCAATAAGTATTTGATTAAAACTATTATAATCTGAATATCTGAATTCAAAATGAATATATGTAATTTTCTATTAAGTAAGACTAAATGAGGGAAAAACTACAACAATTATTATACACCACTTTCATCTTTTTACACAATTAATACTATCAATCTCGTACTGTGATTAATAATAGGGCTGTATGTTAAATTAATGTTAATTTAATTTAAAAATTTATGTTGTTTTGCCTGTGATTTAGGAAGAATTGCCGAGAATTGATTATTTTAATTAGTTTAGTAATTAATTGTCGCCTCAATGGTAGGAGTTAGTGAAATCTAATGTATAATCGCTGATTATTTAATATTTTACCAAGGTGTGTTAATGAAACTTTCTTACAAAAACTATTTGCTAATCATTATAATGGGCTTTTTCCCAGTACTTTTATCTGCTCAAATAGTAAGAATTGAAACAAATTTAGGCGTAATTGATGTTGAACTAAACCCAGAAGAAGCACCAATTACTGTTGAAAACTTTTTAAACTACGTTAACAGAGGTGATTACAATAATTCTATCATACACCGCATTGCAGATGATATTGACACAGGTGCCAACTTTGTTGTTCAAGGTGGTGGTTATTTTCAAGGAGATGAAACATTTGATCCTATTCCAGCAGATGATCCAATTGTAAATGAGTTAAACCTGCCCAATAACAGAGGCACTATTGCCATGGCAAAGAGTGCTGGTAATATCGATAGTGCAACCTCTCAATGGTACTTCAATACTAAAGATAATCCTAGCTTAGATGACACAGAAAACAACGGTGGATATACGACTTTTGGTCAAGTCATTAATGGAATGAATGTGGTTGATCTTATTGGTTCATTACGTATTTGGACCACGGCTGGTGGTGGTGATATAGGTTCTATACCATTGATAAACTACCCAGGTGGTGAAACGCCAGTATTTGACTATTCTGTTCAAGTTATTAATATGGCCATTCATGAAGCTGGTTTTAAAATTAATGCTGGACACAGTGGTGCTTGGTACAATACTGATACAGCCGGTCAAGGCATGTTATTTGAAGTCTTACCAGAATCAAATTTGGTGTTTATGTCTTGGTTTACATTTGATACTGTTGCTCCTCCACAAGATATTGCAGCCAATGTTGGCGCGCCAGAACACAGATGGTTGACTGGTATCGGTGAAATCAATCAAGAAACTAACACCATTGTATTTGATCTGTCTTTAACCACAGGAGGATTATTTGATAACCCTCAACCAGTGATGAATTCTGCGCCTGGTTCATATGGCACAGTAACTGCACAAATTAATAATTGTACAGATATAGACATTTCCTATAACTTAATTGACCAAGATATATCAGGCACATTTCCTATGGTTAGGATTTCAGATGACAATGTTTCACTATGTGAAACCTTATCTGTAAAGTAATAATTTAACTCCATATGAAAAGCGATATTAATCCTAAATATCTGCGCCAAAATATTATTGGCGTAGATGCTCCTTTTTGTACTCCATTTGGACAACGTTTGATGTTGTATGGAGATTATACGGCCTCAGGCAGAACCTTAAATTTTGTTGAAAAATACTTGATGCGTTTGCAACGGCATTATGCCAATACACATACTGAAGATGACATGACTGGTCGATCTATGACACACTTGTTACATTCAGCAGAAAAGACCATAAAAGAATGCCTCAATGCAGGAGATGATTATAGGATCATCAATATTGGAACAGGTGCCACTGGTGCCATTAATAAGATACAACAAATACTGGGCATATACTTACCGCCAGCTACTCGCAAATCATTACAAGATAATCTCAATGTAGATTTTTCAGGTGTTCATACAAAATTACCTGTTGTTTTTGTTGGACCATATGAACACCATTCTAACGAAATTTCATGGCGTGATGGATTGTGTGAAATTGTAGAAGTAAGATTGGATGAAAATGGTCACATTGATACCAATCATCTAGAACAATTACTTCAACAACCACAATTCATAAACAGAATAAAAATTGGTTCATTTTCAGCAGCATCCAATGTAACTGGATTAATTTCAGCTGTTCACGAAATAGCCGCTTTATTGCACAAATATGATGCATTGGCTTTGTTCGATTATGCTGCCAGTGCACCCTATGTTGACATTAACATGTCACCAGCTGATTCCACTCCAGAAAACAATACTTGTTTAGATGCTGTTTTCATATCTGCACATAAGTTTCTTGGTGGTCCTGGGTCATCAGGGGTATTGGTATTTAATAAATCACTGTATAACTCTCATCTACCGCCTACAGTTAGCGGAGGTGGTACTGTTAGTTATGTCGCTGAACACATGCATGATTTCTTCGATGACATTGAAGAGCGCGAAAAAGCAGGAACTCCAGGTGTTTTACAAATTCTTAGGTCAGCCTTGTGTTTTAAAGTTAAAGATGAAATTGGTGTTGAACAGATTGCTAAAATTGAACACCAATGGTTAACAAAAGTATTTGACAGATGGAATAAAAATGAACTCATAGAAATTTTGGGTGATTTGGATATAAATAACCGAGTTGGGATTGTTTCATTTAATGTAAAAACAAAAAGTGGCAAATACCTTCATCCAAAATTTATCACAGTACTTCTCAATGACCTATTTGGGATTCAATCACGAGCAGGTTGTTCTTGTGCAGGACCCTATGGTCACCGTTTGTTAAATATTGATGAAGAAACATCTGAAGCTTACAGAGAACTCATAAAAAAAGGTTTTCACGGAATCAAACCAGGTTGGTGTCGCATTGGTTTTCATTATGTTATGGATGAAGCAGATGTAGAATTTATCACTAGAGCAGTTGAGTTTATTGCTGAGTGTGGTGAACAATTTTTACCTTGGTACAGTTTTTGTTTAAAAGAGGCCTGTTGGACTCATATAGAAGGACAAGATGATTGTCCAGAACTTAAACTTGATGATGCATTTATGGAGGATGTTGAAAATTCAAGTCCGATCCCTGCTGGATTAAGAAAACAACTGTATTCACAATTTATCACTGAAGCCTATACATGGGCTGAAAAAGGCAAAAACTTACCCAAACGTAAAACAAACTATTTTGATGAAGTCGCCCATCTGAACCAGTTTTTAGTTTAGTGAATGGTTAAACATGTGCATAAACCTCTGGTTGGCGCTTTATGGATGGTATTGGCTGGACTGTGTTTTGCCATTACCAATACAAGCAATCAGTACATGAGCACTCATTTAGGACTGCATAGTACAGTAGCGGGTTTTTTTCAGTATTTCATTTCATTTATTGTCATGCTACCTTGGATGATAAAAACTGGGTTAACTTCTGCTCTTAAAACCAATCGGTTGTTATTGCATGTTTTGCGTGTATTAATGGCCGTGATTGGCATACAACTTTGGTTATGGGCTTTGGCATGGCCAATTCCTATTTGGCAAGCCATTGCTCTGGTAATGACATCCCCCATATTCGTTACCATTGGTTCTTCATTGTTTTTAAAAGAAAAGGTCGGTATTTCACGTTGGGTTGCTACCTTAATAGGCATTGCTGGCTCATTGATCATATTGGAGCCTTGGAGTGAAGAGTTCAATATCGCTAGATTGTTGCCTGTGGCAGCCGCCTTCTTTTGGGCCGTTTATTCCTTGATGATAAGACACTTATCGGATACTGAAAGTACCGGGTCTATGGTGGTTTATTTATTGATTCTTATTGCTCCATTTAACTTTTTCTTGGCCTTACCAAATTTTCAAGTACCAACCCAAATGGCATGGTATTTATTGTTATCGACTGGAATGTTGCTTGCCTTAGCCCAATGGTCTCTAGCAAGAGCATATGCCAACGCTGATGCATCATTTATTCAACCTTTTGACTTAGTAAAACTGCCATTAAACGTATTTGCAGGATGGTTGGTTTTTGGGTATGTACCACCAGGAAATTTGTGGGTTGGTGCAGCAATGCTGGTTGGTGCAACATTGTTCATATTGCACCGTGAAAAAAATATTAACTGACTGCTTTTGGATAAGAGCCCAAAACTTTCAATTGGGTGGTGATTCTTTTTAATAACCTGAGGGCTTTGGCTAAGTTTTCATCATCTTTATGGCCATCAACATCAATAAAAAACACATAATCCCATTTGCCTAATTTTGATGGGCGAGATTCAATTCTAGACATACTTACTCCACATTCTGATAGTGGTTTAAGAATATGAAACAATGCACCTGGTTGGTCTTTTGCAGCCACTAATAATGAAGTTTTATCATCGCCGCTTTGAGTTAAAATTTGTTTGCCTATGACCAAAAATCGGGTGGAATTATCAGCTCTGTCTTCTATGGCTTTGTGCAGTATCTCTAAACCATACATGGTTGCAGCACTTTCACCAGCAATGGCTGCGGCATGTTCTGTGAATTGTGCACGCTTCGCAGCTTCAGCATTTGAACTAACTGCAATACATTCTGCATGAGGCATGTTTTCATTGATCCAACCACGACATTGAGCCAAAGATTGCCTATGAGAAAATATGAGATTGATTTCATTTAAATTGGCTGTTCTACTCATTAAGTTATGGTGAATAGGTAACTCAAGTTCACCACAAATTTTTAATGGAGAAGATAAAAACATATCCAATGTGTTGTTTACTGCGCCTTCGGTTGAATTTTCCACTGGTACCATTCCAAAATCGGCAATACCGGCTTCAACTTCTGCAAATATGCTGTCAATACTGGTGACAGGCAAAGCCGAAACAGAATGGCCGAAGTATTTGTAAGTTGCCATTTCTGAAAATGTTCCTTGCGGCCCCAAGTAAGCAATGTTTAATGGTTTTTGTTGTGCCAAACATGCCGACATGATTTCCCTAAAAAGGCGAACCAATGTTTCATCTTTTAACGGGCCTTCATTTCTTGATTTTACAGCACGTAAAACTTGTGCCTCTCTTTCTGGGCGATAAAAAGCGCCACCAGAATTAGATTTGGCTTTGGTTTGCGCCACATGTGAAGCGATGCCTGCACGTTTTGATATTAAGTCCTGAATAGAAGCATCTATTCCATCAATTTCATCCCGTAATTTTGATAAATCTATTTTATTGTCTTCAGCCATATTGATTCTCAAAATCTTTCATGAAATCTATTAGCGCATTAACACCTGCAATCGGCATGGCGTTATATATACTGGCACGCATTCCACCAACAGCACGATGGCCTTTGATGGCTTTTATTCCTGCGGCATCTGCCAATTGTGTAAATGTATCATTCAGCCCTTCATCGGCTAACAAAAAGGTAACATTGACATTTGAACGGTTTTCAACTTTTACATTGTTGTTATAAAAACTACTGCTATCAACATAATCATATAACCTGTCTCTTATACACATCTCCGAGCCCACGAGACAGGCAGAAATCTC
>OJDV01000408.1_pt1 | contig 15372 bp, 16 predicted proteins | sample 1592911 | NCBI WGS metagenome assembly OJDV01 (sample SAMN05416860, study PRJEB24817) | seawater metagenome | isolation source: Sea water | place: Canada:Atlantic | collected 2013-11 | reverse complement strand
ATTTTTAATCGTCTTCATATTACTTTTTTTATAAATGTATAAAATATTATAGTGGCTTTAAGTCTCTTCTAAGATAAGTTTTGGTAAATTTTCGTTAAACCATTTAAACTTATTTATGATCATTATATGCGTTCCTCCTTTAATAATAATACAATTGCCATTGCATGAATGCGGAAAAATAGCATCTTTATCTCCATGAATATATATTGCATCAGGATTTGGCAGGTCCTGATTCCACTCAATGACATTTTCAATAGCCCAATCTAAATAACGTTTATCGCTCACAGAAAGATATTTTTTATACAATTCTACTCGTTTTGTAACGGTTTCTCCAAATGCATATTTCGCAAGGAAATCAATATTACTAACCAATTGCGTTGGTAAAACTTTATAAGCCTTAGTCATCTTCATAAGCTTCATACGTTTAGGAAGTTCATGTTTAGACTTTACACTAGATACTACAAAAAGTTTCCTGAGTTGCATGTACTTACTCATCTCCTGAACTAGTATTCCTCCAAAAGACACACCTAATAAAACAATATTATCATGTTCAATTTTAGCAATCATTCGTTTAGCGTAAGATTCAAGAGATTCTTTTTTAGTGGGTATCATCCATTCTAGCCAATGAATTTGAAATTGGTCTTCAGGCAATTGGATATGCTCAAAAATTATTGGATTTGCAGCCATTCCAGGCATAAGGTAAATATGTATGATCTCTTGAGACATAAGTATTTAAAAATCAGTTATTTTTAGTATCTGTTAATTTTTTTGTAAATTTGTAATACAAAACTATATAAACTATAGTTTCTACCCTACCAACCATTGAAATAAATACATATTATTATGATTGATGCAGCAGAACTGATTGACAACGACTTTTTACGTCAATTTGAACTTAAGGTAGATGGTAAACTTGCCAAAATTGAATACGCACTTCAAGACCGAAAAATTTTCTTGACAAAGCTTATAATTCCAGACGGAATTAAATCAGAAGATTTTGAAGAAGAATTTTTGACATTAGTATTCGAAAATATTGCAGAACGCAACATTAGTGTGGTACCTACGAGTCCAGAAATCGCGAAATTTATTAGACGACACAGAAAATACAAAAAAATGCTACCTGTTGGAATTAGAATCTAATTTCAAATTATATAATTCATAAAAAAACCGAAGCTTTTGCTTCGGTTTTTTTATTGAATATTTACTTTTTCTCTTAGTAATCCACTAGTAATGTTCCATTCTCAATAGTTACGAAAACTTCTTCTTGGATAACTTCGTCATAACCTGCTAAAATACCAGAAAAGTTAACTTCTAACCTTGCTCCATTATTGACATTAACTACAGTCACTAAGTTTGTACCACTACTAAAAGCGCTATAATAAACACCATCCAATGTATATGTGAAATTTAAAATAGCATTTGCACCAACATCACCTACATAAGTATAAAATGTAATTATACGTCCTGTACCACCACCAATGGTAGCCGTTACATCCAATTCTGTACCATCTGAAAACACTGTTTGACCTACAATAATTGAATCAAAAGTTAATTGCTGACCGTCAATATTAACTGTTAACTGTTCTTGGCTTCCACCATTATCCTCATCATTATTATCATCATCACTACCACAAGAAATGGTCAATACAGATAGAGTAACTACAAATACGCTTAAAAAAAATTTCTTCATGTTTAAATTGATTTATTTGATTTATTTGACAAATATAATGTAAGATATTTAGCACACAATTTTTATGTAATTTTTATTGAACTATCACATCTACAAATTCAAATCGCACCAAACCATCATCATCAATTTTAGTTAACTCCACGTCATGCAAAGTATTTACTAAACTTGGATTCCATGGTGCTTTTACTTTTACATAATTTTCAGTAAACCCATGAATATAACCTTCTTTATTTTCGCCTTCAAAAAGTACAGTTCGTGTGCTTCCTAGTTGCTGTTCATAAAATGCTCTACGCATTTTAGCTGAAAGTCCTCGTAGCATTTTACTGCGCTTTGCTCGAACACTTTTAGGCACAACACCTTGCATTGAAGCAGCAACTGTATTATCTCGTTCAGAATAGGTAAACACATGTAAATAAGATATATCTAACGCGTTTAAAAAGTTATAGGTTTCTAAAAATAAGTCATCTGTTTCTCCGGGAAAGCCAACAATAACATCTACTCCAATACATGCATGAGGCATCGTTTGTTTAATTTTCGCAACACGATCTATGTACAATTCTTTCATATAACGACGACGCATCAATTTAAGAATTTCATTACTTCCACTTTGTAAAGGAATATGAAAATGTGGCACGAATGATTTACTCTTAGATACAAATTCTATCGTTTCATTTTTTAACAAGTTTGGTTCAATTGAAGAAATACGTAAACGCTTAATACCATCAACATCATCTAAAGCTTTAACTAACTCATAAAAAGTATGCTCGTGCTTTTTATTTCCAAATTCACCTTTACCATAGTCACCTATATTAACACCTGTTAATACAATTTCTTTGATGTTTTTTTTTGAAATTTCTTTTGCATTTTCAAGTACATTCTCTAAAGTATCACTTCTTGAAATCCCTCTAGCTAATGGAATTGTACAATAGGTACATTTATAATCGCATCCATCTTGAACTTTTAAAAATGCACGAGTACGATCACCAAAAGAATAACTACCAACATAGAAATCTGCATCTTGAATTTCACAACTGTGAACTTCTCCCATGTCATTTTTAGTAAGGTCATTAAGATAACTCGTGATATTAAACTTTTCAGTAGCTCCTAAAACCAAGTCTACACCATCAACATCTGCCAATTCTTGAGGCTTTAATTGTGCATAACAACCAACAGCTGCAACAAATGCTTCTGGATTAATCTTCTGTGTTTGTTTCACTATCGATTTAAAACGTTTGTCTGCATTTTCGGTCACAGAACATGTATTAATCACATAAATATCTGCTTCCTCCTTAAAATCTACACGCTCAAAGCCTTCCGAAGAAAAATCACGTGCAATTGTAGATGTTTCAGAAAAGTTGAGTTTGCAACCTAAAGTATAAAATGCTACCTTTTTTTTAGAATCCATTAGTATTGAAAATGAAGTGGCAAATTTAATAAAAAAAGAGCGCTTTTTATAAGCACTCTTTTATATAATAACTTAATGTATGATATTAATTCTTGGTAAAGCGTTTAGTTACGCTTCCATTCTCTGTAAAAATTCGTATTAAATAAATACCAGAATTTAAATTAGAAACATCCAATTGTTTTGTATTATTAGACTTAGCAACTAATTGCCCTAGTACTGAATAAATTTCTGTATTAAAATCACCTGCTGTTCCTGGTAAATCTAATGTAATCATATCTTTAGCAGGATTAGGAAAAATAGACACAGTATCTAGTGCATATTCATCAACACTTAAAGGAACTAATGTTCCTTCAATTTTCATTGCCAAAGAATCGAAAGTCAAACCTAATGTAATTAAATCTGTCCAAGGAACTCCACCAAAATTACCTTCATCAAATAATATAGCATTTCCACCTGGATCACTTGCAAACCAGTTCCATCTCACTCCATCATTTGGGACTCTTGCTGCGACAACTAACCAGTACGTACCAGAATCTAAAACAAAATCAGTACCTCCATTAGCCATTGATATATCAATAGTAAAAGAATCATCTGCCGCGTCATAAACAATTGCTGGGCTTGTAGACGGGATATTGATAAGTTCCAAAAGTCCTGTGCCAGTAGATGTTGGGTCTGAATCAGGCACACCTCCTACATCTCCATAGATAAACAAATCTAATCCAGTAAAATTTGCACTAATGTCAGATCCAGCTGAACCAAAACCATTTACGGTTATGACATCAATGCTGTAATTGTCCGTTAACGTAAAATCATCTGCTGAATAGGTGCCAAAAGTCACATCGGCTAGTATAGAAGAGATAATTCCATCATTAAGATTAGACGGCTGGTCAATAAGTGTTACCTGACTATTTATAGTGCAGACGGATAATAAAAATAACAAAATGATAATGTAGTTTTTTTTCATAATTTTAAACTTTTCGGGGTTAATAAAGAATAAATATATGAAAATTAAGGTTTCAAATAACATTTATATATATACACTACTGTTTTTAACGTTGAGTTGCACACAAGACAATGGCCTAAAAACCAATGTGTTTCGCTATAACGAACACAAAAATATTGGGTCATTAGATCCAGCATTTGCTAAAGACAATGCAGACATTTGGGCTATAAATCAGTTGTTCAACGGATTAGTACAAATGGATGAAAATTTAAATGTACAGCCTTGTATTGCTAATAATTGGAGCATTTCTGAAGATGCTCTCACCTATTCTTTTTCCCTTCGGAATGATGTACAATTTCATAAGCATGAATTATTTGGTAAAGATTCTACCAGAAATGTTAAAGCACGTGATTTTGAATATAGCTTCAATCGTTTATTAGATAGAAAAATAGCATCACCAGGAAGTTGGACACTTAATAAAGTTGAAGATTTCAAAGCTATCAATGACACGCTATTCCAAATTCGTTTAAAACAAGCTTTTCCAGCTTTCCTAGGACTTCTAACTATGAAGTATTGCTCTGTAGTGCCAAAGGAAATTGTAGAGCACTACAATACTGATTTTAGATCTCATCCAATAGGAACTGGACCTTTTAAATTCAAACGTTGGGAAGAAAACCTAAAACTTATATTCAGAAAAAATGAGCAGTATTTTGAAACAGATCACAATGGAAAGCAATTACCATATTTGGAAGCTGTTGCCATTACATTTTTACCAGATAAGCAAAGTGAATTTTTACAATTCGCACAAGGCAATATCGATTTCGTATCTGGCTTAGATGCATCTTACAAGGATGAAATATTAACAGCAAGTGGTCACTTAAGACCTATATATGAAACTGATGTCAACATGATTCGTGGTCCTTATCTAAACACAGAATATCTAGCCATTTTTATGGAAACTGAATTACCAGAATTGCAATCAGATATTCTAAGAAAAGCAATTAACTATGGATTTGATCGTCAAAAGATGATGACCTATTTACGAAATGGTATTGGTATTCCTGCGAATGGTGGCTTTATTCCAAAAGGGCTTCCTGGTTATGATGATACCATAGGTTTTAGTTTTCAGCCAGAAAAAGCAAAACAATTAGTACAACAATTTAAAAGTGAAACTGGCATAACTACTCCTGAAATAACAATCACTACAACAAGTAATTATTTAAGTTTTTGTGAATACATTCAAAGAGAATTACAAAAAATTGGTATTACAGTAAATGTAGATGTTATTCCTCCAGCAACATTAAAAGACGCAAAAGCTAATGGCAAATTAGATCTATTTAGAGCAAGTTGGGTTGCAGATTATCCTGATGCTGAAAACTATTTATCTCTCTATTATAGTAAAAATTTCGCGCCAAACGGTCCAAACTATACACATTTTAAAAGTGAATTATTTGACCAATGGTATGAAGATGCATTTACAATCACAGATACAAAAAAACGTGAATTGTTGTATACTAAAATGGATAGTTTAGTCATGGCAAAAACACCTGTAGTGCCTTTATTTTATGATGAAGTTGTCAGATTTACTAGAAAAGAAGTTTCTGGTTTAGGCATTAACCCAATTAACCTATTAGATTTAAAGCGCGTTAAAAAAACTAAATAATAATCAGTTATTCTTTTATAAAGTAGTAGATATCATCTTCACCTTTACCACCTTCTCTATTAGAAGAAAAATATCCTGATTTCCCATCAGGCAAAATCTCAAAACACATATCATCAGCTTTACTATTAAAGGGAGCTGCCATTAATTCTGGAGTTCCAAATTTTCCATCTGGACCTATTTCTGCTTTATATAAATCTAAACCGCCAATACCTTTAGCGCGATCTGAAGAAAAGTAAAGTGTATTATCAGCGCTAATAAACGGAAACATTTCTTTTCTTGGAGAGTTTAATTTTACACCAAGATTTTCGATTTTTCCATATTTATTATTCCCTAGAATTTTAACTCTAAAAATGTCTGTTGGGCCTTTAGCGCTTGGAATATTTGATGCAAAATACAAGTATTGACCATCTGCACTTACAGAAGGTTGTGCATAAGAATAGCGTTGGTCACAAAAAAGCAATGGTTTAAATTTCATATACCCTTTGCCATCAACATATTCTCCTCTTTCTATTCTTAGATTTCTAGTTTTGTCATCATATTTATAGACATCACCACGCTTTTTTTCATTTGTAGTTACGTACATGTACTTTCCATCTTTACTAAAACCAGCAGTAGAACTATTAAATACAAATCTATCTGACGACACAAATTCTTTAGTGTTAATGATCTCACCATCGTCAGTCATTTCACCTTGATATACTGTGAAAATTTGTTGTTCGTCATTATTTCTTTCAACGGTCCCAAAACTATTCAATTTATATCTTGAATAATACACAAGACCATCTTTAACATGAACTACACCATATTGGCTTAGTTCATCATTAAGTGAAATGTTTTTTAAAGTATAAGTTTCGTTTTGGGAACTAACAGAAGTTGTAATTATTAGTGTTAGTATAAGTAGGTATGCTTTCATTTCATTTAAGTTTATTCGTCTTTTGTTCGCCACTGTTTGGTTTCTTCAAAAACATGTTCAAGAATCGATTTATCTATATCTGAAAACTCAATAGTTCTTCGTTTCATAACCACTTCGGCTACTTCAAACGCTTTTTTTGTGAGATACGTTACAAATCCAGAATTTCCGCCCCAACTAAAACTAGGAACATAATTTCTAGGAAAACCGCTTCCAAATATATTAGCGCTTACTCCAACAACTGTACCAGTATTAAACATTGTATTAATGCCACACTTACTATGATCTCCCATCATAAGTCCGCAAAACTGTAACCCGGTTCTAGCAAAGCCTTGGGTATTATAATTCCAGAGACGAACTTCAGCGTAATTATTTTTCAAATTGGAAGTATTAGTATCTGCGCCAAGGTTACACCATTCACCAATCACTGAATTTCCCAAAAAGCCATCATGACCTTTATTAGAGTAACCAAATAATATAGAATTACTCACTTCTCCTCCAACCTTACTATGTGGTCCAACAGTTGATGGTCCATAAATTTTAGCACCTAACTTAACAGTGGCATGATCACATAGTGCAAAAGGCCCTCTAATTAAACTTCCTTCCATGATTTCGGAATCTTTCCCAATGTAAATTGGACCAGAACTTGCATTTAACGTTGCAAACTCAAGTTTTGCGCCTTCTTCAATGAAAATATTTTGAGCATTGATACAATTATTTGAATCTGGAATAGGTTGTGATTTACGATCATGAGTTAATAATTCAAAATCTTCTTGGATGGCTTCTCCATTTTTTGAGAAAATATCCCAAGTATATTCAATTTTAATTAAGTCTGCATCATATTCAATGGCTTCATATGTATTAAAATCAACTTCATCCTGAGTCTCTTTAGAAAAGAAAGCAATCACATCTTCATCTTTAAAAATAGCTTGATTCTCTTCAAGATTCTTTACCATAGCTACCAATTCTTTATTTGGTAAATAGGATGCATTAATCATGACATTAGAATCCATTTCAACCATTGGAAATTTTTCAGAAAGATATTCTTCTGTTAATGTAGTTGTTGTAAAACCTAGATACTTTTCCCATTTTTCTCTAATGGTTAAAATACCAACTCTTATTTCTGCAACTGGTCTAGTATATGTAAATGGTAATAAATTATTACGTGAAGGACCATCAAAAAGAATGTAGTTCATGACTGTGTTTGAAATTATTAGTTATTTCAAATGTAAAGTAATTGTAGATAACAAAAAAGCCTTCGAGATAAATCCTGAAGGCTTTAAGTATATAATTAAATAGCGCTTATTTCTTGAATTTCGCGTATTTGTTTTTGAATTTATCTATACGACCAGCTGTATCTACTAATTTAGATTTACCTGTGTAATATGGATGAGATGTTCTTGAAATCTCCAATTTAACCACTGGATATTCAACACCATCAACTTCTAGAGTTTCACTAGTATCTGCTGTTGACTTTGTTAAAAACACGTCTTCATTTGACATATCTTTAAACGCTACAAGTCTATAATTCTCTGGATGTATTCCTTTTTTCATCTCTTTATTCTTTAAAATCCTTACTATTTTGGAGGTGCAAATTTAAGTAATTTTTGTAAATTACCAATAAATTATTTCTTTTTTTATTTATTAAACAATTGTAACAAATTTAATCAATATTATACTAACTAAACATATTAACTAAATAATCAACTCAAATATGGAAACAGAAAAGATTTCAACTGGAAAATTTGCAATGAATTATGGCATCATCTTAGGTGTAGTAATGATTGTATTAAATGTAATAAGTTATGTCACTGGACAAGCTATGGAAGGTGCACAATGGCCTCAAGTCGCGTATTATATTATCTTCCCATTAGTTATCATGTATGCAATTAGCAAGTACAAAAAACATAATGCTAATGTATTAACATTAGGAAATGCAATTAAATTAGGTGTAGTTATTGGTGTTATAAGCGCAATAGTTTACATCCTTTATGGACTTCTCTTTAACTATGTTATTGATCCTGAATTCATGTCGCAACTCATGGAAGTGACAATAGATAAAACAATTGAGCAAAATCCAGATATGCCACAAGCTCAGATTGATCAAACCATAAAAATGATGGAAATGATGTTTAATCCACTAATCGGATCTGCATTTTGGATTGCTATGAGTGCTCTTTTTGGTTTAATCTGGTCATTAATTGGCGGATTGGTAATGAAAAGCAACTCATAACAAGAGCTTAAAAAAAATCAGTACTTTTGAATATTAAATATTTAAAACTACTTAATGAACATATCAGTAGTCATACCGCTACTTAACGAACAAGACTCTTTAAAAGAACTTTACGATTGGATTGCAAAAGTCATGCAGTCCAATCGTTTTTCTTATGAAATTATCTTTATTGATGATGGCAGTACAGATGATTCTTGGTTAACCATCATGCAACTCTCTCAAAAAGATGAGAATGTTAAAGGAATACGTTTTCTGAAAAACTTCGGAAAATCTCAAGCCTTACATGCAGGATTCGCAAAAGCACAAGGCGACGTTGTAATCACCATGGATGCTGACTTACAAGATAATCCTGAGGAAATTCCTGAGCTCTATAATATGATTATTATAGAGAAATATGACTTAATATCGGGATGGAAGAAAAAAAGATACGACTCTATAATATCTAAAAATCTACCTTCAAAATTATTTAATTGGGCAGCAAGAAGGACTTCTGGTGTAAAACTAAATGACTTTAATTGTGGTTTAAAAGCTTACGATAATAAAGTCGTTAAGAATATTGAAGTGAGCGGAGAAATGCACCGTTACATTCCTGTTCTTGCAAAAAATGCTGGTTTTACTAAAATAGGCGAAAAAGTTGTGAAACATCAAGCCAGAAAATATGGTGAAACTAAATTTGGAATGGATCGTTTTATAAATGGCTTTTTAGATTTAATAACCATTTGGTTTATTTCACGATTCGGTAAACGTCCTATGCATCTTTTTGGTGCTTTAGGTGTTTTAATGTTTGGTATTGGTTTTGCCTTTTCTATGTATCTTGGTATTGACAAATTGTTCTTAAATCCGACCGGAAGATTAATCACACAACGACCACAGTTTTATTTAGCTCTGGCAACTATGATTATAGGCACACAATTTTTTGTTGCTGGATTTTTAGGAGAAATCATTTTAAGAACCAAAGAAAACAAACAACGCTACCTCATAAAGCAAGAATTAAACCTATAAACCCACATCAATATTAACGTCAAGTTTATAAATAACACATTTTGAAATACTTACTTTTACAGCATATTTTTTAATTCATGAAACATATAGAACCTCAACTTTTAAAACGCGTAAATACTTGGTTAACATCTACTTTTGATAATGAAACCAAAGATTACATAAAAAACCTAATTGCTAACGATACTAAAGAACTTACTGAAAGTTTTTATAAAGACCTTGAATTTGGGACAGGTGGAATGCGTGGTGTAATGGGAATTGGTACTAATCGTATCAACAAATTTACACTTGGAAAAAACACACAAGGCTTGAGCAATTATATAAAGCAATCTTTCCCTAACGAAGCTCATAAAGTGGCAATTGCATTTGATTGTAGACATAACAGCAAAACCTTAGCTAAAGTTGTCGCAGATGTGTTTTCTGCTAACGGAATTAAAGTGTTTCTTTTTGAAGACTTACGTCCTACTCCTGAGTTATCTTTCGCACTAAAACATTTAAACTGTCATTGTGGAATTGTTTTAACTGCTTCTCATAATCCTCCAGAATATAACGGTTATAAAGTATATTGGCAAGATGGTGGACAATTAGTACCACCTCAAGATGCCGAAATTATAGCAGAGATTAATCGCTTAGACTATGCTGAAATTAAATTTGAAGCTAATGAAGATTTAATTCAATATATTGGAAAAGATGTTGATGATGTTTTTATTAATGAGTCCATAAAAAACGGAACCTTTAATACATCTACGGAAGCCAAAGAAAATTTAAATATAGTTTTCACCTCTTTACACGGAACATCAATTACTTCCATTCCAGAAACGCTAAGACGAGCTGGTTACACTAATGTTAACATTGTTGAAGAACAGCGTGAGCCTAATGGAGATTTCCCAACAGTAAAGTCGCCAAATCCAGAAGAACCTGAAGCTCTAAAAATGGCTGTTGAGCTCGCTACAAAAGTTAATGGCGATATTGTTATTGGTACAGATCCTGATTGTGATCGTTTAGGTGTTGTGGTTAGAAATCTTGAAGGCGAATTAGTGATACTAAATGGTAATCAAACCATGATACTAATGACCAACTTCCTATTAAAACAATGGAAAAAAAATAACAGAATAAATGGTAATCAGTTTGTAGGCTCTACAATTGTATCAACTCCAATGATGCCTGTTTTAGCCAATGCCTACGATGTCGAATGTAAAATTGGTTTAACCGGTTTTAAATGGATTGCAAAGATGATTGAAGACTTTTCTACAATGGATTTCATTGGTGGTGGAGAAGAAAGTTTCGGCTTTATGGTTGGTGATTTTGTTAGAGATAAAGATGCTGTTACCTCTACCCTATTAGTATGCGAAATTGCAGCGCAAGCAAAAGAAAAAGGTATTTCAGTTTATAAAGAATTAATAGAACTCTATGTAGAACATGGTTTTTATAAAGAGCGATTGGTTTCGATAACAAAGAAAGGAATTGAAGGTGCTCAGGAAATCAAACAGATGATGATTGATGCACGTGAAAACCCGTTACAAGAAGTAAATGGTTCAAAAGTTGTTCGAATTGAAGATTATCAACTATCAATTGTAAAAGATATAACTTCGGGAAAAGAAATAGCTATAGATATTCCAAAATCTAATGTATTAATCTATTATACTGAAGATGGTAGTAAAATTGCATTGCGTCCAAGTGGTACAGAACCTAAAATTAAGTTCTATATTAGTGTTAATTCACCTTTAGACAATATGTCAGCATTTAATGCTACGGAACAAAAATTGGAAGCTAGAATTGATGCTATCCTCAAGGATATGAAATTAAACTAATGGACTATATAAAGAAACTTTCCCGATTTTTACTTCCATACAAGCGCTACGCTATACTTAACATTATATGTAATATTTTTTACGCCTTGTTTAGTACGTTGGCAATGTTATCATTGATGCCAATGATTACTGTATTATTTGGAGAAAGTGAAAAGGTTTATATCAAACCAATTTATAAGGAAGTTGGAAATTTAAAAGACTTTGCTGAAATCTATTTAAATTATTTTGTCACAACGACTTCAGAAGCTAGTGGTCCACAGCGAGCCTTACTATATGTTATTATTTTAATTATTAGTATGTTCTTACTTAAGAATCTCTTTAATTATTTGGCGCTCTTCTTCATTACTTTTTTAAGAAACGGAGTACTCAAAGACATTAGAAATGAGGTTTATGATAAGGTCATTGCATTGCCAATATCTTATTATTCTGAAAAACGAAAAGGTGATATCATTGCTCGTATTTCAGGCGATGTTGGTGAAGTAAAAAGCTCTATGCTCTCTGTTTTAGAATTGATAGTAAAAGAACCATTAACAATTATTTTTGCTATTACAGCAATGTTCATGATTTCTACCAAATTGACCATATTTGTGTTTATTTTCATTCCTCTATCCGGATTTATAATTTCAAGAATTGGTAAAAGTTTAAAGCGAAAATCTGAACGTGTTCAACGTGAACAAGGCATATTCCTATCAACTTTAGAAGAAACTCTAGGAGGTTTAAAAGTGATAAAAGGTTTTAATTCTGAAAAACGATTCAATACAAAATTTCAAGAATCAACAGGCAGGTTTTATAAGTTTTCAAACACTTTAACTAATCGTCAGAATTTAGCATCACCTATCAGTGAGGTTTTAGGTATTGCAACTATAGCTGGATTACTTTGGTATGGAGGGAAAATGGTTATGGTAGACCAAACCTTATCTGGACCTGAATTTATCACCTATATGGTATTAGCTTATCAAATTTTAACACCTGCAAAAGCAATAAGTAAAGCGAGTTATAAAGTGAAGGCTGGAAATGCTGCAGCTGATCGTATTTTTGAAATTATAGAAACCGAAAGCCCTTTAAAAGATAAAGAAGGCGCTATTGAAAAAACAGATTTTACTTCAGACATAGCAATAAATGATATTTCTTTCAAGTATGAAGACGATTTAGTACTCAAAAACTTTTCTATTAAAGTCCCAAAAGGAAAGAGTGTCGCATTGGTAGGACAATCTGGTAGTGGTAAATCTACAATCGCCAACCTTGTTACACGTTTTTATGATGTAAACAATGGAAGCATCACAATCGATGGTGTAGACATTAGAGAAATGACCAAACATTCCGTACGAGGACTAATGGGATTAGTGACTCAAGATTCAATACTATTTAATGATACGATTAGGAATAATATTTTAATTGGAAAGGAAGGTGCTTCTGATGAAGACATTATAGACGCTTTAAAAATTGCAAATGCTTGGGAATTTGTTAAAGATTTAAAAGGCGGATTAGAGTCTAATATTGGAGATTCTGGTGGTAAACTTTCTGGAGGACAAAAGCAACGTTTAAGTATCGCTAGAGCTGTACTTAAAAATCCTCCTATCATGATTTTAGACGAAGCAACTTCAGCTTTAGATACCGAAAGTGAACGATTAGTTCAAGTCGCTCTTGAAAATATGATGAAAAACAGAACGTCTATTGTCATAGCACATAGATTGTCGACCATTCAAAATGCCGACGAGATTATTGTCATGCAAAAAGGCGAAATTGCTGAGCAAGGAACACATAGCGAACTTTTGGCTAAAAATGGTGTTTACAAGAAATTGGTGACCATGCAAAGTTTCGACTAAAAAAAACACAACCTAATACATAAGAAAAGGACGAAACATAAGTTTCGTCCTTTTCAGTTCTATTACCAGATTTGGGGACACTGGTAATATATTCATAAGTAGGTTAAGCTGGAGCAAACATATAATAAATATATGGTAGAAACAAGAAAATATTGCATTTCATCGTATTTTTATAACACTTAATCGATTAATTAAGCCTTAAGTAATTGTTTTTCAATTAATTAACTTAAAAAATAATTTTCATTAAACTTTTACTATTTTCATGCGTCTAAAGAAAAAATGAGTTTTTGACAGAAGAACAAGACTTTATTCAGAGATTAATCTCCAAGGAAACCAAAGAAGCTGCATTTAAAGAGTTGTTACAACTATATAAAGAGCGATTGTATTGGCACATTCGTCATATTGTAAAGTCTCACGATGACGCAGATGACGTGCTTCAAAATACCTTTATTAAAGTCCATAGAAGTATTCACAATTTTAAAGGAGACAGTAAATTGTTTTCATGGATGTATAGAATTGCTACAAACGAATCAATTACACACATTAACAAGAATTCAAAACGTTTGCAGTTATCTTCTGAAGACTATCAAAACCATGCGATTAATAATTTAAAAGCAGATGTCTATTTTGAAAGTGATGACATTAAAATACAATTGCAAAAGGCAATTGCTACATTACCAGAAAAGCAGCGATTAGTATTTAATATGAGGTATTTTGAAGATATAAAATATAAAGACATGGCCGAAATTTTAGAGACAAGTGAAGGTGCGTTAAAAGCATCTTATCATATAGCCGTAAAAAAAATTGAAGCCTGTTTAACTAAAGATTAAACGTTTAGAAAGAATAATAGTCTTAAATTAAAAGAGATTTCCGATAACTCTGAAAGAAAACATGGAAAAGAAGAAATTACATCATATAAAATCTACTGGTTTTAAAACACCCGATAATTACTTTGAATCTTTTGATGCTAAACTGAAAGAGCGTCTAACTGAAAAAGAATTGATCAAAGATATCGATACTTCTGGTTTTAAAATTCCTGAGAATTACTTTGATACATTAGACGATAAGATTTTAAGTCAGATAGAAGAAGGCAAACCTGTTATCTCTTTAAAGTCGAGACGCACCTTTTATTACATTGCTGGAATTGCAGCATCTTTAGTGTTGATGTTTAATGTGTTGTTTACTTCGGAAACGCTAACCATTAATGATATTGAGACAGCTTCTATAGAAGATTACTTAGAAGAGGAAGATTTCACAAGCTATGAATTAGCTGCCCTTTTAACTGAAGACGAATTAAATGAAAATAATTTTATAGAATACCAAATACCAGAAAGCACAATTGAAGATTATTTATTAGATAATGTCACAATTGAAGAATTAATTATAGAATAGACAGGATGAAAAAAATAGTTATAACCTTATTATTTGTAGCATTAACTTTTAGTGGTTTTGCTCAAAAAAAAGAAAGAAAAGATCGAATTAAAGCCTTGAAAGTAGCGCTCATCACTGAGAAACTAGAGCTTTCAGAAACGGAAGCACAGAAATTTTGGCCAATTTATAATGCTTATGAAAAAGAAGCTGATATGTTAAGAATAAATGCACGTCAAAAGCGACGAGATTTAGATATTAATACGATCACAGAAAGTCAAGCAAAGTCAGCTTTAAACGATTTTTTAGCTTTTGAAAGTGAGGAACAACTACTTAAATCAGATTTAGTAAAAAGCCTTCTAACGGCTATTCCTGCAAAAAAAATCATCTTACTAAAGTTTGTTGAAGAACAATTTAAAAGGAAAATGATTGAAGAGCTAAAAAAACGAAGAGAAAAAAAAGATACTCGGAATTAAACCTGTCTCTTATACACATCTGACGCTGCCGACGATCTACTCTGTGTA
>OJDV01000407.1_pt1 | contig 15429 bp, 8 predicted proteins | sample 1592911 | NCBI WGS metagenome assembly OJDV01 (sample SAMN05416860, study PRJEB24817) | seawater metagenome | isolation source: Sea water | place: Canada:Atlantic | collected 2013-11 | reverse complement strand
CCGCGAGCGTGGCTCGGCGAGGCGAGCGCCCACGCGCTCGGCGATCTCGAGCGGTGAGGCGTCGAGCGCGGCGAGGGCGACGGCCGCGATCGCGAGCGCGCTCGCCTGGTCCGGGACGGTGCGTTGGTGTGAGGGGACGCGCGCGAAGTGGTGCGCGGTCTGGCGCGCGAGGTGGAAGACGCCGAGGAAGGTGCGTCGTGGGTCGACGGACATGCGCGCCGAGAGGATCTGGAGCCCTTGTGCGCCGAAGGCGCCGGAGAGTGAGGAGAGGGTGTGTGTGTGTGAGGGCGAGCAGACGATGACCTCGATGTACCCGCGCGCGGGGAGCGGGGTGGCGTGGGTCTGTGGGGTCCTGGTGTCGAGCCAGCGCGTGAAGAGGTCGAACTGGCGCGCGAGCGTGCCGGGCTCCTGGATGGGGGTGCTCGAGTCGAGTACGAGGTCCTCGAAGAGCGCGAGCGTGCGCGCGGCGCGCGCGGGCTCGAGGGCGTGGAAGGCCTCCGAAGAGCGCGCTGCGAGCGCGAGCGCGGCGTGGTGTGAGGCGTCCTGTTCGAGGCGTCGTCGCAGGGCGTGGTGGAGCTGGAGGAGGAGCGATGCGTCCCAGTCACCGATGCCCTCGGGGGCGATGGTGGAGGAGTCGCAGAAGGTCAGCAGCGTGAGCGCTTCGAGGGTCGCGACGTCGCCGATGCGCGCGGCGAGGGGGTCGAGGACCTCCTGAGAGGTGATGTCGTGGCGCTTTGCCGCGAGCGAGAGCGAGAGGTGCTCGAGGACGAGGAACGAGAGCGAGTCGGAGAGGGCGGGTGGGAGGCCGAGGCGCCGGGAGATGTCGGGGACGAGGTCGGCGCCGACGCGTGAGTGGTCGCCGCCGCGGTTCTTGCCGACGTCGTGGAGGAGGCAGGCGAGCAGGAGGAGGTCGTGGGGGGCGCGAGAGGCCATCTCGCGCAGCGGGGGCCAGCGGTCGCCGACGGGGTCGGGGCGTGCGGAGAGGAGCGCGCGGCCGCGCTCGAGGCACCTGAGGGAGTGCTCGTCGGTGGTGTAGACGTGGAAGGTGTCGTGGTGGACGTGGCAGACGAGGGGAGAGAGCTCGGGGATGGCGGCGGTGAGGACGCCGAGTTCGAGGAGGGTGTGCGAGCGCTCGGGCGGTGCGTGGACGTCTGTGAGGAGGGCGCCGACGCGCGCAGCGAGTTCGGGCTCGACTGAGAGGTCGTCGCGCCAGCGGGGCTGAGCCTCGTGGAGGCTGTGTTCGAGGTCGGGGTCGAGCGAGAGGTCGAGCCGGTGCGCGAGCGTGATGGCGTCGAGCGTGTTCGAGAGCGAGGGGACGAAGCCGCCGTCCGTAGAGGCGCCGAGGGTTCCGTCTAGCTCGTGGAGGTGCGCGCCGAGGGGGGTCGGTCGTGGGCGCAGGGCAGGTTGCCGCCAGGCGAGGAGGGCGCGGCGCGCGAGACGTTCTGCCGCGCGCGCCTGGCGGTAGTGCTCGCGCATGAAGGACTCGACGCGGGCGGAGGTGGGGGTGTCGGGCGTGCCGGTGAGGCGGTGCGCGAGGAGTTCTTGTTCCGGGAAGCGCAGGCGGTCGTGCTTGCGGCCGAGCGCGTGGTGGAGGGCGTGGCGCGCGCGCAGGAGCCAGTCGAGGGAGCGCGTGTAGGAGAGGGTGGAGTGAGGGGACCACGCGGGTGCGCGTTCGAGGCGTTCGGGCGAGAGCCCGAAGCGCGCGAGCGACGCCCACCGGAGGGCGTGCAGGTCGCGCAGGCCGCCGACGCCGGTCTTGAGCTGTGGCTCGAGCATGTAGACGGTGGCGCCGGCGCGCTCGTGCCGCGCGCGCATCCCGTCGAGGAGGAGCTGGGAGAACGCGCGGCCTTCGTCCTGGGCGCGCAGGTGTGGGAGCGCGAGGTCTCTCGGGTGTGCGTGCGCGTGGGCGTCCTGGCCACGAGAGACGAGGCGCGCGTCGAGCATGGAGATGGGCGTGCGGTGGTCTTCGGAGAGGGCGGAGACCATCTGAGCGGGTGTGCGTACGGCGTGCCGGAGTTCGAGGCGCGTGAGGCGGACCCAACGCATGAAGCGTTCGACCTGGGAGTGAGCGTGGGGTGAGGAGGCGAGGTCGTCGTCGAAGAGGATGAGGAGGTCGAGGTCGCTGAAGAAGGAGAGCTCCTGGCGGCCGTAGCCGCCCAGCGCCCAGATGGACGACCGTGGGACGAGGTCCGGCGCGGCGGCGCGCCAGAGCGTGGAGAGCCAGGAGTCGGTGGCGCGCGTGATGGAGGAGCAGACGAGGGCGCCGGGGGTGTCCGGGTCGAGCGTGAGGGCGCCTGCGCGTGCGCGCGCGTCGAGCATCGACGCGGTGGCGCGCGCGATCTCGTGGGGGGCGTCGTCGAGCGAGCGTTTAGGTTGTTCTTGTGCCATCGTCGCCGTCGCGAGATGAAGGAGTCACGAGGCCGAATCGGCCCTTGATTATGGTAACACGTTCAGACATGCGGCCCAAGTCACGACGGGGCGCGGGAGGAGAGGATATGGGGGATGAGACGACCCTGAGGGTTCCGGTTAGGGTGTGCAGGACGGCGGAGATGGGCGGCGTCGGGGGGGTATACAAGTCGAAGCCGGAGGACTTCATCGTGGAGGAGGTCCCGGCGTACGAGCCGAGCGGGGAGGGCGATCACGTCTACCTGTGGGTGGAGTGTCGTGACGCGTCGACGCCGTGGGCGGTCAAGAGGATCGCGAAGGCGTTCGACGTGAAGCCTCGTGACGTGGGGGTCGCGGGCTTCAAGGATCGCGTGGCGGTGACGCGCCAGTGGGTGTCCTTGCCCGGGCGCGGGCTCGAGCCCGAGGAGATGCTAGGGGAGGTGTGCCAGGGCGTGACGGTGCTCAAGGCGACGCGCCACAAGAACAAGCTCAAGAGGGGTCACCTCAAGGGGAACACGTTCGAGCTCGTGGTCCGTGAGGTCGAGGAGGGCGCGCTGGAGCGCGCGCAGGCGATCATGGGGGAGCTCGAGCGCGGCGGGGCGCCTAATTACTACGGTGACCAGCGCTTCGGCAGAGAGGGTGAGACGCTGCGCATGGGGCTCGGCGTGTTGAGGGGGACGGAGCGCGTGAGCGACCGGAAGCTCAGGCGGCTGTGCGTGAACTCGGTGCAGAGCGCGCTGTTCAACGACGCGCTGCTGAGGCGGGTCGAGTCGAAGACGTTGGACGTGGTGGAGGCGGGAGACGTCATGGGTTTGAGGGGGGCGGGCGGCGTGTTCAGGGTCGAGCCGGACGAGGTCGAGGAGGGGCAGCGCCGCCTGGACGAGGGCGAGCTTGTGATCACCGGGCCGATGTACGGGCCGAAGATGATCGGGCCAGAGGGTGGCGTGGCCAGGCGTGAGGATGAGGTGCTCGAGGCGCGTGGCATCGGGCGTGAGGAGTTCGACGAGATGGGTTCGATGACGCCGGGAGGGAGGAGGCCGTACGTGGTGTATCCGACGGGGGTCTCGGTGGAGGGGGCGGAGGGGACGCTGAGGTTGAGGTTTTTCCTTCCTTCAGGTGCCTACGCCACCGTAATACTGGAAGAGCTCATGAAAGGAACGGAGATGACCTGAGGCGCGCGTGTGGCGGGTTCAGTGTGTCTCGTGGTGTTGAGATGGGCGAGGAGTTGATTCCGATGGTCGAGCCGAGTGAAGCGATGAGGGGGAGTGACTTTGCGGAGTGGCTCGAGCGCTGCGGGGTGTCGCTGAGCGAGGCGGAGCTCGATCGTCTGGCGAAGGCGGGGGTGATCAGGCCGACGAGCGGTGGGTACGTGGGCGCGCACGTGCTGGTGGCTGCGCGCTACGACGCGGCGGTGCGCGTGCCGAGGCACGCGTGGGCGACCGAGCAGGAGCTGTCGGTCGACCTCGGGCCGGTGGAGCGCGTCATGGGATGCGTGGAGCGGGCGCTGTCGGGGGACGAGGGCGCCAAGGAGGAGCTGACGAGGGAGTTCGAGCGGGAGCTCGCGCGCCGGGATCCGTTCGGTCCGATCGCCCACGTCGTGGACGTGCTGCGCGCGGACGTGGTGGAGAAGCTCAGAGGCGAGGGGCGCCTCTACGTGGAGCTGCATCGCGTGGCGTCGAGGTTGGCCGAGGAGCTCGAGGCCGCGGCGCCGTCGAGCGAGGAGGCCACCGCGGAGCCAGACCCCGTGACCGGGCCGGTCACGGGTCCCGCGTCGGACCCGATGGCGTTCGGCGAGGACGAGGACGTGCTCGACGCGCTCTCGGAGATCGTCGGGGAGGATGGGGAGGATGGGGAGGAGTTGCTGCTCATCGAGGAGTCGGAGGGTTCCGATGAGAAGCTGCTGCTCGTCGAGGAGTCGGAGGGTTCCGATGAGGAGCTGCTGCTCGTCGACGAGGCCGAGGCGCTCGAGGAGTCCGAGGAGTCGATGTTGAGGGTGAGCGAGGCGGACGAGGCGGTGTCCGTGCCGCCGCCGATGCCCAGCGAGGCGCTCAAGAGGTCGTCCTCGGTCCAGGACAACCCGTTCATGAGGGGTGAGGTCCGGGCGACGGCGAAGACGGAGAGCCTGAAGTCGAGGCTCGAGGCGCTGAAGAAGCCGGCCGACGTGGAGTTCAGCGCGTTGATGGACGAGTCCCCGATCGGAGACGGCCCTGGCGACTCCGAGGACGACTGGGTCGAGCAGGAGACGGTGGCGATGGATCCCTCCGACTTCGAGGAGGGCCTCGCGGAGATGACGCAGGAGGCGACGCAGTCGCATATGGACGAGCGGTTGAGCCTGGAGCGTCGGATCGAGCAGCTCAACGCGCGGCGCCAGGAGTTCCTTACGGCCCACAACTGGGCGGAGCTCGTGTCGTTGTACGAGGACGGGCTCGAGCTGTTCGACGGTGAGGAGCGCGCGCAGGTTCTCCTGACTGTGGTGAAGCTGTACGCGGCGAAGCTCGGGGACCCGGACCGAGGCGTGCCGTACCTGGGCAAGGCGTGGGCGATGAGGGGCGAGGCGCCGTCAGGGCGCAACGCGTTGAAGTTGGCCGAGCAGCTGGCCTCGAGGGGGAACGCGCCGGCGCTCGCCTGGCTCGAGTCGGTGCGAGAGGACGGCGACGCGGAGACCCACGAGGCGTGGGTGAGGGCGCTGTCTGCGTCGGGCGAGCGAGAGCGCGCGCTGCTGACGTGGGGGGCGTACATGGCGGAGGAGGGCGCGCGGACGTCGAGGAGGACGCTCAAGACGTTGGAGACTCTGAGCGTGGGGGCGCAAGAGGAGATCGTCGAGGGGCTCTACGAGGACCTGCTGGAGCAGGCTGGCGAGAAGCGCCGAGGGGTGGTGTCCGTGAGCGCGGCGAAGGTCGCGAAGGAGAGGGGAGACGACGTCGCGTGGACGGCGCACCTCGAGGGGGCGCTCGAGGCGGGGGAGGACGTCTGGGAACAGTACGCCGAGGTGTGCCGGAGGTTGGAGTTGCGGGGCGCCTGGGAGAGCGCGCGGGAGCGCTGGGGTGGAGGGTTCGAGGGCAAGGAGTCCTGGCCGGAAGGCCCGGGCGAGCCCGGCGCCGGTGAGGCGAGTGACGAGGCGATCGCGCTCTGGGAGGCTCGCGTGGAGCGGAGCGCTGGGGATTGGAGGGCGGTGTCGCTGCTCTCGTCGCTCTATGAGGTGTCCGGGAGGTGGCCGGAGCGCTACGCGCTGCTGAACAGGAGCGCGTCCCAGGTGACCTCGGACGAGGACCGCGTGGAGGTGTACCTGTCGATGGCGAGGATCGCCGTGGAGTACCTCGAAGCGCCGGACGAGGCAGCGATTCACTACGCGAGGGTGATCGAGATCGTGCCTGACCATCCCGAGGCGCATGAGGGTTTGCAATCGCTCGGCGCGTGACGCGCGGGTGATATCTTTGACAACGCCGAGGCGTCGCCACTAAGGTTGAGGGGCTGGATGAACATGGCCCATGGGGTCTCATTCCGGCGCGGAAACGCCACCAGGAGAGCTCGTTGAGCGATCAGAATCCAAACAAGACGATCATGGGGATTCCTGGGATCAACTTCAACGCCCCGAACGAAGAGGACGAGGCGGTCGAGAAGCCCGACCCTGGTCGCCAGACGATGTTCGGTCTGCCCTCCGGATCCTTGCCTCAGGCCATGGTGTCCGAGGTCGAGGACGATGACGACGGCATGCCGACGCAGATCGTGTCGGCGGATTCGTTCTCGTTCGACAGCGAGCCAGCAGAAGAGGTGGACTCCAGCGGGCTCGACCTGCGCTCGACGGCGATGGGGGGGCTGCCGAGCCTGGGGAAGCGCCGGGCGCCGAACGTGCCCGTGGAGGACAACGATCAGCCGCGCGGACCCATGGGTGGTTTCGCCAGAGCGTTCGACGGCGACGAGGACGATGGCGAGGACGGTGGGGCGCTGTTCGCGAAGTTCACCGAGTCCAAGCCCGTCAAACACGCCACGTTGATGGGGATGAGCCTGGAGGACGTCCTGGCTCAGGAGCAGGCCGCAGAGAAGGCAGCCGGGAAGGAGGCGCCGTCCGAGGATGCGTCCCGCTCGACGATGTTCTCGATGCCGGCGCCCTCGCTCGAGGAGATGAAGGCGGCGCTCGATGATGTTCCGGACGAGGATGCGTCGCGTTCGACGATGTTCTCGATGCCGGCGCCCTCGTTCGAGGCGCCCGTGGGCGCCGAGTTGTCCGAGGTGTCCGAGGGTGACGACGACGACCTCCCGACGGCCGCCATCGGCGTCGAACAGCTCCAGGAGTTCGCCGAGAAGGAGGTAGACGGCCTGGACAACCGCAAGCGCTTGCTCGCGAAGCTCAGGTCCACGCGCAAGCAGGAGGACGCCAAGGAGAGCGAGACGAAGGGGACGATGTTCGGGATCCCCGGCATCAACCACGAGCGAGACGCGTCAGGGAGCCGCGCACCCATCACGGGTGTGCTCAAGATGCCCAAGAAGCGCGACAGGACCGCCGACGAGGGCGTGTCGCCGCTCGGAGGGTCTTCCTACACCCTCCCAAGGCCCGGCGACGTCAAGGCGCAGGGCGACGACACCCCGAGCTTCTCGCTGCCGGCCAGGCCCACGGAGCCTGTGGGCGAGTCGCCCTCCGATCCCGGTGAGAGTTCGTCCAGCGTGGCGAGCGAAGAGTTCGGAAAGCAGCTCGAGGCGTCCTTCAACGGCAAGCCAACTCCGTCTCCGGACTTCGGCGCGATCTCGATGAACGAGGCGATCCCCGATCGGTTCGGCTCCCAGCCCGTCATTCAGTTGGGCGCGTTGGCTGACGATCTCGACGTCTCGCCCATGGACATGAGTTCGATCGGTGAGGAGTTCTCGGAGGCCGAGGACGCCCCCGGCATCGATCCGTTCGCCGAGACGCAGGTCGCAAACATCAACGACCTCGCGCCGTTCAGCTTCGACACTGGCGGGGCAGACGACGCCCCCGGCGAGTACGCGTTCGACGAAGGGGACGCGGAGCTCGATACGGGCGTGGACCCGTCGAGTGTGCCGGCCGCCGACGCGAGCGCGCCGGAGTTCGGTGAGACCTCCGCGCCGTTCGAGGAACCAGAGGAGCAGTTCAAGCCGCGCGATCCGCTCCCCACGCCCATGTTCACGGGCATGGAGATGGAGATGTTCCCCGGCCGAGAGGGTCGCGCCGAGCAGGCGCCTCAGGCCGTCGAGCCCGAGCCGCCCGCGCCCCACGTCGAGCCTGCTCGGCCCGCTCCGGCGGCGTCGCACTCGGAGCTCCCCGTGGCGTCGCGCTCGAACTCGACCGGCAGCATGATCCAGCAGATCCCCTCGCAAGTTGGCGTGGGGTCGAAGGGGCAGCGTGTCCTCGGCGCCTTCTCGTCGCTGCCGCTCATCGGCGCGACGCCGCTGGCGTTCGTCCTCGGCGGCGCGTCGGGCGGAGTCATCGTATTGGCGGTGGCGCCCGCGGTCATGGGCGCGCTCGCGATGGTGCTCGCTGCGTTGGGGATCGACCCGAAGCTGCGCTCCGCGGGGCTGGCTGTCGTGGGGCTCATCTCAGTCGTGGTCGCAGCGGGGGCATTGCTCATCGGGCTCCACGTCGTGGTCGCGCTCTGCGCGGGCGCGGGAGCGTTCTTCGCGCTGTTCGGCGCCGCGTTCCCGTTCCTCGTCGGCGGCTCTTCGTCCTGACACCGCGCGGGCTCACCGCGTAGCGCGTCTTCGGTCACGTCCAAGGAGGACACCGTGGCGATCATCGTTCAAAAGTATGGGGGCTCGTCGGTCGCGGATCTCGAGAAGATCCGCCGCGTGGCGCGTAAGGTCATCGCGCGCAAGCGCCAAGGGCACGAGCTCGTCGTGGTCGTCTCGGCGATGGGTCGCACCACCGACGAGCTGCTCGACATGGCGCGCGAGCTCTCACCGGAGCCGTCTCGCCGTGAGTTGGACATGTTGCTCTCGGTGGGGGAGCGGATCTCGATGGCGCTGCTGTCGATGGCGATCCACCAGGAGGGCTACGAGGCGATCAGCCTCACCGGCTCTCAGTGCGGCATCATCACGACCGACAGCCACTCCAACGCGCGCATCATGGACGTCAGGCCGTTCCGGGTTCAGGACGAGCTGCGGCGAGGCCACATCGTGATCGTGGCGGGCTACCAGGGGACGAGCTACAAGCGCGAGGTGACGACGCTGGGGCGAGGCGGGTCGGACACGACCGCGGTCGCGCTCGCGGCGGCGCTGAGCGCCCAGGCGTGCGAGATCTACAGCGACGTCGACGGCGTCTACAGCGCGGATCCTCGGGTCGTCGTGGACGCGAAGCAGCTCGCCGAGCTGAGCTACGAGGAGATGATCGAGATGGCGCGTGGGGGCGCGAGCGTGCTCAACGAGCAGGCGGTCGCGTTCGCGCGAGACGCCCGGATCTCGCTCTACGCGAGGTCGACGCACATGGAGGGCTCGAAGGGGACGATCGTGCGACCGGACGGGTTCGACGAGCGCGCGGCGCGCGCCGAGCGTGGGCTTCCGCACATGGCGGTGAGTCACGCCAGGGACGTGATGGTCGTCCGAGCTGCGGGCGAGGCTGCCGACGCGGTGGTCGAGCGCCTCGAGGAGCACTCACCCATCGCGTTCGCCTGGGAGCCGGGCGCGTCCGCGCGTGTCCTGCTCAACGCGGCGTTGCTCGCCGGCCCGGACGCGCTCGCCAGCGAGCTCGAGGGGATGGGCGCGTCGGTCGTCAGGTCCGCCGCGATCTCACTCATCGGGCACGGCGTCGGCGCGGTGCCCAGGTGGGCGCGTGAGGCGCAGTCCGTGCTCACGCGTGAGGGGGTCGTCTCCAGCGCGCCGTTCTGTTCGAGCGCGAGGTTGACCTGGGTGATCCCACAGGAGGACCTCGACCGCGTCGCCAACGTCCTGCACGGCGAGTTCGTCTTCGACGCGTGATCGACGCGGCGTCTCATGTGGCCTGAAAGAACCGGGGGAGCTCACCGAGCAACAGGGCAGACCAGCTCTCGAGGGCGTCCGCGTGCGCGCCGACCTCGCCGTGGGTCATCCAGGAACCGGTCATCTTGTCGCGCTCGAGGATCGAGACGGCCTCGTGCTCGGGCGCGTCCAGGCTGAAGACGACGCCAAGGTGGACGGAGCCGACCTCGGAGGTGTCGTCGTTGATGACGCCCCGGTAGACCATGCGTTCGGCCCACTGGGCGGGCATGGCGAGCTCCTCGAGGAGCTCCCGCGCGGCGCCTGCCAGGATGGGGTCGGAGCCCTGGGCGATGTCCTCGACCTCGAGGTGTCCGCCGACCCCGAACGACATCTTGTCATGCAGGCGCGCTTCGGTCTGTGCGCGGGTTCGTCGCGTGACGAAGACGAGCTCATGGTCGCCCACGACGATGTAGGGGATGAGCTGCTTCCTGGAGGGGTCCTCCTCCAGCGGTCCTCTCGGGGCGAAGGCCACGTGGTCGCGGAGCGAGGTGTATATGGCCCCCCCTGGGTCGAGCCGAAGCCCGCGCTCCGGGAGCGCGAACGGCTCGAGGCAGGAGCGCTCGACGAACGCGATGGGGGTCTTCATGGCCTGTGTCTTGTCGCTCACGCTCGTCTCCTGGTTCGGGTCAGGAGGTTTTAGGGCGAGGCGCGCGAGGACACAAACCGATTCGGCTCGAGGAGTGGACGCAAGAAGCGGCGAAGCCGGCCCCTCGTGAGAGGAGCCGGCTTCGCCGTGTCGTCTGTGCTCGTGTGCGAAGTAAGGTCGGTGGGAAGGTAGGGTGGGAAGCTTGGTAGGAAGCTTGGCAGATATCTTGGAGGGATACTGGGAAGGGATGCAACCTACCCCGCACACGGGCACTGACGACGGCGGAAGGGGTCTCCTTCCATCCAGGGTGTCAACGTTCTGACGTCGACTGTTATTTCACCAGTGCTGTAATAAGTCAACCACACTGGAAAAATAATTCCGAGAAGAGTCTGAGGATTCCAGAGAATGGAGCGGGACTAAGTCCTGCCTCATGCTTATGAAACGACACATCGCCTCGGCTTATTCAGACAATAAGCACGTTTTGGAGATGTTTCCAGTCCTGAGTGTAAAATTCCTCATATGAGGAACTGTCGGGGGGTCAGTCCGCGCGCTCGAGCACGAGCTTGACGTCCTGGCCATCGGCCCTTCGCTCGACGTCGAGCAGGACCGACCTGTGACCATCGGCTGAGATGCGCAGTCGCATCGATTCGTTGCGCGGGAGCGCAGGATTGATGATCTGAGGGGTCTCTCCGAGGAGGTCCTCGCCGTCGGTTCGGACGACGTGGATGGACGCGCCCTGGGGCTCGCTGTCGAGCTGGAGCCCTTGCGGGAGGATGGAGAGGGGCGCGGGAGGCTGTGACGCCTCCGTGGTCTCGGGCGCCTGCGCGAAGGGGGCCGTGAAGAGGACCCAGCCTATGTTTGTGGCGAGGAGCGCGAGGATCGCGATGGCGGCGACGGCGCCGCGTTCGTCGGGGGCGTTCCCATCGAGGTCGTCGTCGGAGCGGGACGCGCGTGAGTCGCGGTCGGAGCGCGCGGGTGTCTGGCGCTCTTCGAGGGAGCGGTTGGTGCGCTCTGGAGTGAGCTCACGGGTGAGGATCCCGAGCTCGCGGGCGAGCTCGGTGGCGCGCGCGGGGCGATCGTCGGGGTCGGGGTCGAGCGCGGCGCCGATGAGGTCGGAGAGCGGTGCGTCGAAGCCGAGCTCGTCGAGTGGGCGAGCGTGCCGGGACTTGATGTGTGTGAGCCCGACCTCGAGGTCCTCGTCCTCGGGGAAGAAGGGGTGTGAGCCGGTGAGGCACTGGTAGACGAGGGCGCCGAGGGCGTAGAGGTCGCCCTCGGGGGTGTGTTGGGAGACCTCACCGCGGCACATCTCGGGGGGGAGCGGGGCGAGGCTGTCGCGCTGGAGCGGGGAGCCCTCGTCGACGGCGAGCAGCTCGTCGTAGGTGAGGCCCGATCCGATGTGACCCAGGACGGCGTCCTCGAGGTCGTCGTCGGTGAAGATGCAGCGCGGCGAGAGCGCGCCGTGGACGACGCCGGCGTCGTGCGCGGCGTCGATCGCGGGCGCGATCGCGCCGATGAGCGCGGCGGTCTCTGCGGGAGAGAGCGTGCCCACGCGGGCGAGGAGCGAGGAGAGGGGAGGGCGCTCGGAGCGCGTGGTGATGACGAAGGGGACGCCGATGTCGAGCTGGCCGTGGTCGAGCGCGGCCAGCGCGCGCGGGTGGTCGAGCGAGGCGACCTTGTGCGCGGTCTCGACGAGGCGGACCTCGATCTGCTCGTGGTCCTCGCCCAGGTCGTAGACGTGGATCCAGACGGGCCGGTCGAAGGGCTCCCGGACGCCCTCGTGGATGGAGGTCGAGGCGACGGCGTCGCGCCTCGGGCCGACGGTGTAGCGGTGGCGGGTGGTGATGGTTCCGCCCTCGAGCTCTTCGATCATCGGGTCTGCTCCTTGTCGGGCGAAGGGCCCTGGTTGGCGGGTCGGCCGAGCTTTCTGGGGTCGGAGACGCCCTCCCAGGCGCCGTCGTCGCGGCGCACGACCATCTGGACGCTGTTGAAGGCGGGGCGGACGTCGACCTCGTGGCCGAACGCGTCGAGGCCGTCGAGGCGCGCGTCTCCGGGCTCTACGAAGAGCCTGTGTGGGAGCCACTGGTGGTGGATGCGCGGGCTCGTGATCGCGTCACGGGGTGAGAACCCGAAGTCGATGACGCGCAGGATCGCGAGCAGCGTGCCGGTGATGATGGTGGGCCCGCCGCTGGCGCCCACGGCCATGAACGGCGCGTCGTCGCGCAGCACGAGCGTGGGGCTCATCGAGCTCAGCGGCCGCTTCCCCGGCGCGATCGCGTTCTGCTCGTTGCCCACGAGCCCGTACGCGTTGGGGACTCCTGGCTGGGCGCTGAAGTCGTCCATCTCGTTGTTGAGCGTGATCCCGAACTCGGGGACGTAGACCTTGGCGCCGAAGCTCGTGTTGACCGTGGAGGTGCAGGCGAGCATGTCACCGCGCGCGTCGACGATGCTCACGTGCGAGGTCCCCGAGTCGTCGCGCGGGGGCTTGTCCGACCCATACGAGTCGAGCTCGCCGGTGGCCTTCGGGTCGATTCGGGCGCGCAGCGTGTCGGCGTACGCGGTGGAGATGAGCCTGGCGACGGGGACCTTCACGAAGTCGGCGTCGCCGAGCCAGCGCGCGCGGTCGGCGAAGGCGTGCTTGAGCCCCTCGACGACCAGGTGCACGGCGGCGGGGCCGTACCCCATCGAGGCGAGGTCGAAGCCGGACAGGATATTGAGCACCTGTATGATGACGATCCCCCCGGATGAGGGCGGAGGCATCGTGAGGAGCTCGTGCCCGCGGTAGGTCCCGCGCAGCGGCGCGCGCTCCTCGACCGCGTACGTCGCGAGGTCCTTCAGCGTCATGGAGCCGCCGGTGGCGCGCACCGACGCGACGATCGCCTCGGCGATGGGGCCCTCGTAGAAGGCGCGCGGTCCCTGTGTCTCGAGCGCGAGCAGGGTCTTGCCGAGGTCGGGCCGTTCGAGCACGTCCTGGTGCGCGACCCAGTCGCCGCCAGGGGCGAACGCGGCGCGGAAGCCTCCCGCGGCGTCGAGCTTCTCGGCGCTCCGCGCGAGGCGCTTTGGCAGGAGCTCCCCGACGTAGAAGCCGCGCTGGGCGAGCGAGCGCGCGGGCCGAACGACCTCGGCCCAGTCGAGCGCGCCGTACCGCGCGTGGAGCGCGGCGAGGCCCGCGGCCTCGCCCGGCACGCCCACGGCCTTGCCGCCGGTGCGGCTGGCGTCGCGGTCGACCTCCTTGGTCTTCCTGTCGACGTACATGTCGCGCGTGGCCGAGGCGGGGGCGATCTCTCGGAAGTCGAGCGCGACGGAGTCTCCGTCGGATGCGCGGCGGTAGAGGCAGAACCCGCCGCCGCCGAGCCCGGAGGCGAACGGGTTGAGGACGCCGAGCGCGAGGAGCGTGGCTACGCCAGCATCTGCGGCGGTTCCGCCGCGCCGGAGGACCTCGGCGCCCATGGCGGAGGCGGTCGGATGGTCGGAGGCCACGACCCCCGACTGTGACAATACCGTAACGTTTGCCTCGCCATGTAGTGACGGGGTCTCCGCACGCGCTATAGAGGGTGCAGCGAGGGTCGACGCCATGGCCATGGCCACCGCGCTCCGACCCACTGAGGTGACACGTCGATCCATAAGCGTTCGAAGCCTCCAGTGCAGAACGAGGCCCATGAAGGGCTCCTCGGCATTCAGGTCACCGCGACGCGACACGGATGGGCGCGCGGAACCACGACGAGGTTTCTTGAGATGATGATGCGATCGATCATGGGGCTCTTCGCCCGCAGTCCGTTCCATGCGCTACAGAATCTATCCGAGAAGGTCAAGGAGTGCGCGGAGCAGATCCCGCTGCTCTTCGACGCCTTCTACGAGGGAGATTATCAGCGCGTGCGTGCGGTGAGCGAGCGCATCTCGCACCTCGAACACGAGGCCGACGTCGTGAAGAACCGCGCGCGAGACGAGCTCCCGCGCACGCTCTTCATGCCCGTCGACCGCCGCGACTTCCTCGACGTGCTGAGCTCTCTGGACGCGATCGCGGACTGCGCCGAGGACGTGGGCGTGCTGTTCACGTTGCGTGAGATGGAGGCGCACGACGAGCTCATCGAGCCGCTCCGCTCGCTCGTCCGCCGCGTCATGGCGACCGTCGAGGCCGCCTGTGAACTCGCCGCGCTCACCGAGGGGCTCGCCTCCTCGGGCTTCTCCGGCGCCTCCGCCCAGCGCGCGCTCGAGCTCATCGACGAGCTCGGCCGCCTGGAGCACCAGGCCGACATCGTGCAGGACGACCTGGCCCGCCGGCTCTTCTCCATCGAGGACGAGATAAAGCCCGGCAGCCTCTTCGTCTGGAACAAGATCTTCAACAAGCTCGGAGACATGGCCAACCACGCCGAGCGCATGGGGAACCGCTTGCGGCTCTTCCTGGCGCGCTGACCGTGATGAACCCGTCTCACATCGAACTTCGAACTCGCCCCGACAAGGAGCACACGTGACAGTCGTATTCTGGATTGCCCTGGTCTTCGGCTTCTATATGGCCTGGAGTATCGGCGCCAACGACGCCGCCAACGCCATGGGAACCAGCGTTGGTTCCGGGGCCGTATCCTTCAAGGAGGCCGTGGTCATCGCCGCCGTCTTCGAGTTCTCGGGCGCGTTCTTCGCCGGCTCGGGCGTGGCGAACACCATGCGCAAGGGGATCATCGACCCGGCCAGCTTCGAGGTCCTCGGGGCCGAAGCGGGCTCGATCTTCGCGTTGGGGATGCTCGCCGCGCTCATGAGCGCGGCGATCTGGATCCACATCGCCGCGTTCCTTGGCTGGCCCGTCTCCACCACGCACTCGATCGTGGGGGCGATCACCGGCTTCGGCGTCGCCGCGCTCGGGATGGCCGCGATCCAGTGGGGCAAGCTCGGCTTCATCGTCGCGTCCTGGATGACCAGCCCGCTGATCGGCGGCGTCTTCGCCTTCATCATCTTCTTCGGCATCCGCAAGACCATCTTCGACTCGAAGACTCCCATCGAGTCCGCGACGAGGTGGTCCCCGATCTTCTCGTTCCCGGTGTTCATCGTCCTGGGGCTCGTGCTCCTCTTCAAGGGCCTGAAGAACCTGCGAGACAAGGAGACCGGCCTGTTCGACGTGGGCGGCGTCGAGTTCGATTGGATCGTCGGCCTCGGCCTCATCACCGTGTTCGCCGTGATCGCCTCGGTCATCACGAGCCTGCTCATCAGGCGCGCCTCGCTCACCGTCCCAGAGGACGTCGACCGCTCCGACCCCGACGCGCTCAAAGAGGCCCAGCACGCCCAGGTCGAGAAGATCTACCGCTACCTCCAGGTCATCACCGCCTGCTTCGTCGCCTTCGCCCACGGCTCCAACGACGTCGCCAACTCCATCGGGCCGCTCGCTGCGATCGTCGGCCTCTACGACGACATGGAGTTCGTCGGCAACATCAGCGCGAAGGTCCCCGTCCCGACCTGGGTCTGTCTCTTATACACATCTCCGAGCCCACGAGACAGGCAGAAATCTC
>OJDV01000406.1_pt1 | contig 15441 bp, 12 predicted proteins | sample 1592911 | NCBI WGS metagenome assembly OJDV01 (sample SAMN05416860, study PRJEB24817) | seawater metagenome | isolation source: Sea water | place: Canada:Atlantic | collected 2013-11 | reverse complement strand
GGCAGCGTCAGATGTGTATAAGAGACAGTTCTAGACATTATTTTTTGTTTCTTTTAGTAAGTATTTATTTTTTAAATTTAAAACACCAAGAGCTTAAAGGTTTTTAATACTGTTTTTACCTGTGATTGCCATTGCAGTAAGAACTCCAGAAAACAAGGCTCCTCCTACTCCTGCAGTTACTATATCTTGACCTGTAAGATAAAAATTTTTAATAGGAGTTCTGGGTTTTAAAAATGCTTGTCTAAATCTAGACGGACTGTGATCTAAACCGTAGACTTCTCCATTTTCATAGTTTACAAAATGCTTTGTTGTTAAAGGAGTAGAAAGCTCATAACAATTAATTTTACCCTCAACTTGAGGGAGTTGTTTATAAAGTTCTTTTAATAATCGCTGTGCTATGTTTTCTTTAATTTCTTCATAGTCATCTCCTCTCTTCATCCAACGGGTTTCCGACCATTTGTCAAAAATATCATAAGGAATTAAGGTGATAATGTCTATGGAACTTTTTCCCGGGTATCGGTTGGACCAGTCTGGATCTTTTGCGGATGGAAAAGAAAGGTATACTACGGGAAAAGGTTTTGATAAATCATTTAAGTAATTATCAACACAAGTATCATGATCTCCATCAGCTGGGTAAATCCAATAATTAGTTTTTGGTATTTTTAACTCTTCAGGTGATCCTTCTAAACCTATATACAAACTTACATGTGCTACCGAAGGGTTGACCTTTTTTATTTGCTTTTTTATTTGATGTTTCTCGACTATTTCAGGTGGAACAAGCTTATTATAAGTCGTATTAATTCCTGCATTACTAACCACACTTTTTGCATAAATAGATTTCCCATCTTTCATTTTTACTCCAACAGCCTTATTATTTTCAACAAGAACTTGGGCAACTTCTGCATTAATTAAAATCGTACCTCCAGAAGCCTCAATCACCGGATCTATTGTTTTTGCTATTTGTGAAGAACCTCCAATTGGAAAGCTTCCTCCATCAAAATAATGCCTTGCTACCGAAGCATGCATGGAGAAGCTGCTTTGTTTGGGTGGCAATCCATAATCACCATATTGACCTGTAAGTACTTTTATTAACTTTTCATTTTTGGTTAAAGAGCTAAGTACTTCGTAAGTGGTTTTATCTGAAAAATTATAAAATGGTTTTTTAAGAAACCTTCCTATTAAGGATTCCCAAAAAGGGGAGATTGCTTTACTTATGTAAAAGTTTTTGCTTGTTTTTACCGCTTTAAAAACCAGATCTACATATTGATGAATCGCTTGCTCTTCTTCAGGGAAATAAGAAATTAGTTGGTCTTTAAAATTTTTAACTCCTTTTACGAAGTCATACTGTTCATCACCAATAATGATACGATCATATATTTCTCCCATATCTGCCCATTTCAATTCACCATTCGACACATAATCAAACAGTTTTTTTAATAAGCCTTTTTCTCTTTGAACTTCACCGATATAATGGATTCCAACATCCCATTCATAATCTTTTCGTTTAAAAACATGGGTAAATCCACCAGGAGTATAATGACGTTCTAATACCAATACCTTTTTCCCTTGCTTAGATAAGATGGCTGCAGTTGAAAGGCCTCCCATTCCAGATCCAATAATAATGGCATCGTAATCCTCTTCTAAATCTGGTCTTTGCTTATAAGATTGAATCATTTGTTAGCCTTATAATCTTTCAGCTATTTTCCCTCCAATCCATGCCATTGGGATGTATGCAATTAAAATATCTACTACCGCAAACCAGGTGGGTCCAGGCAACATAAAATTAACCATAATTCCTCCTAACAAAAACAAACCTCCAATTGCGATTGAAAATTTCATTTTATGGGTTGCTGCAATTCTTCCCGCTATTAAAGCTCCAACAAGAGTTCCTAGGGCATGAGCCAAAAAAGGAAAGATAAAATATTTATTTTCTAAGGTGGGCATCACTGCTGCTAAAGCATCCATATCATTAAGGTCGACACCTTCAATAGGAAAAACATTATGGCCTAATTGTATCAGTCCCATATTAATTACACTACCCCCTAACCATCCAGCAATTATCGCCAGAACATTTTTAATAATTGGATTCATAATTTTATATTTTAAAGATTTATTTAAATAAATTATACTATTTATTCTTTATAATAAGGTTGTAATCTTTTGATCAGGCTCTAAATTAGTGAAAAGTTATGATAACTTTAATTAATAAAATACACCTTTTTTATTTTGTTGTTATCAATATGATAGATGGCAACCGCTTCAATTATTCTTTCTCCAAATTGCACTCTTTCTTTATCTATTACAATATTACCTTGTACTATTCTTTCTTTTAATTCGCAATGAAGATTTGCAACATTTTCAAACATCCCTGTATATCCAGCCCTCATATTGTCTTTTCCTTTAAACTGAAGCTGATCTGGATAATTATATACTTCTACATCTTCTGCATAAGGCTCTAAAAAAGCTTCAATATTTCTTTGATTGTATGCATTTAATTGTCTTTGAGCTAATACCTCTGGGGTATCTTCTACCAAACTATTAGGTTCAATAACATTTCCATTATTAAATACTTTTTCAATTTTAATAACATTTTCTAAATTCTCTATGGGGTTTCCATTTAATAAAACCAAGTTGGCTTTCTTACCTACCGAAATGGATCCAAATTCATTTTCTTTATTTAATACTTTAGCTCCATTAATGGTTGAAGCTTCTAAGATTTGCCAATTACTCATTCCACTTTGCTTCATGGTTAACAATTCTTTTAAATAAGAAGAAGCATGTAAGGTCCCTATATTTCCTGCATCTGTACCTGTTGCAATTAAAACTCCAGCATCAGATAACTTTTTAAGGTTGGTCATCATAGTGTTGTTTTTCTTTTTAGAATTTTCTAAAAATCCTTCAGAACTTGCCATACTTTTATATCTATTAATTAATAAAGAATCAGAAGCATGTTTTACATCCATTAATGATCCTAATTGATAGGGGTCCGATATTAATAATTCATATTCATTAAATGATATTTGGTGATTCAAGCTGTTTTTATATCCATCCATTACAATTAAGGTTGGACATAAAATCGTTTTATTCTTTTTAAGTAATTGTACAAATTCATCAGAAATCAATTCATCATCAACACTGTGCACCAAAAAATCTGCTCCATTTTCTATCGCTAATTGAGCCGTAATTCGTTCTGTAGCATGAACAGCAACTTTTAAATTATTTTTGTGAGCTTCATCAATAATTGCTTTAATAATTGGTAAGTATTTTTTTGCTCCTACCTCTGGAGTTTCTCCATTTGGACTAGCGATGTACCATATTTTAATAAAATCTGGATTGAAGGGTAATTGCTCTTGAACCATTTTTCTTCCATCTTCAATGCTCTTAACTAAGCTAAATGGAGCCTCATTTTCTAAATTCTGATATACCTTAGGTTCATAAGTTGTCAATAAAGGACCTGTCATTAAAACATTCAATGCTTTGGAATCATTTTTATATTGATCTCGTTGCTTTAAATAATTATAGGAGGCTCCCACATCAATCACTGTAGTAATCCCATTTTGCAAATAACGATTCATTGTTTCTTGCATCGTTTTGTGATTGTTCTCCAATTCTTTTTGATAAGGCATATCAGCTCTTAAATCTATTACATCGGGACGGGTGTATAAACCTCCACTCTGAAAAAAATGAACATGAGCATCAACTAGTCCTGGAATTAAATATTTACCATTTCCATCAATAACAGTAGCTCCAGTAGGGATTTTAGATTTTTTATGAGACCGAATATTAGTAATGATATCATTCGTAATTTCAACAGTCTGGTTGGATATTAATTCTTGTTTCTCTACATCTGCAATAGTAACATTTGTAATATATGTCTGGGATAACATCGAAAAACAGGAAATAAATAATAATCCTATTAATAAGTATTTTGATTTCATAATGACAAGTGGTTATTTTATTATAATAAAAAGAGGTTGACTTCTCTTTGCAATCTACAATAATAAAATAAATATAAGTTTTTATGCTGCTAATCTCAAAACCAAAACCATCCATGGCTTCCTGCTACTACACCAGCAGTAGTAATCAAACTAAGCAATAACAAAAACCAATGTGCTTTGTGCAATATTGAAAAAGTCTTAGTCGGATTTTTCTCCATATATTCTTTGAATAGTTTGTGCAATACCAGGGGCTCTAACACATACAAAACCAAAGTAAATAAAATCCAAACTAAAGTCATAGCGTGTAACCACCAAAAATTTAAATCGAAATATCTTTCCCAAGCATCCAGTTCATAAATCATATAAAAACCCGTAATCCCTGTTATTAATGTGGTGATTTTAGCTTGAACAGCAAACCTTCCTTCAATTTGTTCAAAGGTTTTAATTTGATCTTCTTTTGATTTTAACTTTTTAACAGCAGGTATTATAACGGTTGTTACCATGGCCACTCCACCAATCCATAATACCACAGCCAAAACATGTAAAACTCTTGCTAAAACGTAACTCTCCATTTATAATCTTTTATAATTGTTATTCTAAGGCTTTGTAAATTTAATCAAAACATCACAAAATATTCAAAAATAATAATTTACTATATTTGAGTATTATAACTTTCAAAACCAATCCATTATGAAAAAAGCACTATTATTCCTTCCGATTTTATTTTGTTTTATAGTAAATGCACAAGACCCAATTTTCAATTCTTCTATGTCTATTAGCTCATTTGGAATTGTTGATTCTCCGTTTGGTGAAGAGGTTGATAAAATAATTGACGGTGATGTTAATACCAAATTTTTAGATTTTGATTTAGATGATGGAATGGGATTTACGGTTGATTTAGGTGGTGATTCTTATATGGCTAAATCCATAGAAATTACAACTGCTAATGATTTTGAAGTTAGAGATCCTATGAATTTTGAAGTATTAGGATCCAATGACGGAGTCAGTTTTACAAGCATCGATAGTGGAGAAATTATATGTCTTACAGATCGTTTATTTACAAGGTCTTATGACATAAATAATGATGAATCTTATTCTTATTATAGAATTAATTATACCAATGCTTGCGATCCAAGTGGAGGTACTGGAATTCCAAGCATTCAATTAGCCGAAACACAATTATATACTGAAATATTAGGAATTAGTGATACTGATTTTTCTAATAAATTCTCTTTATATCCCAATCCTAATAATGGTTCTTTTAAATTGAATTACAACGGAACTGAACCCATAACAAAAGCTTTTGTTATAGATCTTAACGGAAGAATAATCCAACAAATAAATGTTGAAGGCTTTGAAACTGAAAAAGAAATAAGTTTAAATCATGTTAATTCAGGCATTTACTTTTTAAGTATTTCTACTCAAAATAATACTACCAATCAAAAGCTAATTATTAATTAACCCTCACTCCTATTGAAAATTTATTGCATTTATCATCAAAAAACAATTTTTCTATAGATTTACTATGCGTGCATAGTATTTTTTATGTACATTTGAAAAATGAAAGAAAAAACAATCGATTACCTTTTAAGGTCAACTTGGATGGGAGTTACAAAAATGTACAATGAAGAGGCTGGAAAAAAAGGTAGTACTATGGCAACTGGATTTGCATTAATTAGTATCGATCCAGAAGAAGGAACCCCTTCTACTTCATTAGGTCCCAAAATGGGAATAGAAGCTACCAGTCTTTCAAGAACATTAAAATCCATGGAAGAAAAAGGATTGATTGTTCGCAAACCAAATCCATTAGATGGTAGAGGTGTTTTAATTCATTTAACTCCTTTTGGTGTTGAAATGAGAGAATTCTCAAAAACAGTAGTACTAGGATTTGACGAAGCTGTAAAAAATACTGTAAATGCCGAGGATTTAAAAGCCTTTAAAAAAGTAACCAATACTATATTAGAGTTGATTAACTCTAAAAAAATATACATTCAAGATTAAATAGGTTATCATATGTCTAAAAGAAGAATTAATAAAGTAGCCGTAATCGGTTCAGGAATAATGGGAAGCGGGATTGCTTGTCATTTTGCTAATATCGGAGTTGAAGTATTATTACTTGATATTGTTCCTTTTTCATTAAACGAAAAGGAAGAAGCTAAAGGATTAACACTTCAGGATAAAGTTGTTAGAAATAGATTAGTGAATGATGCGCTTGCAGCTTCCATAAAATCTAAACCAGCTCCTTTATATAATAAAAAGTTTGCCAATCGAATTACGACTGGTAATCTAGATGATGATATTTCAAAAGTTTCTTCTGCAGATTGGATTATTGAAGTAGTAGTTGAAAGATTGGATATTAAAAAACAAGTTTTTGAGAAACTTGAAAAGCATAGAACTCCTGGAACTTTAATAACAAGTAATACTTCAGGGATTCCAATTAAATTTATGAACGAAGGACGTAGTGAAGATTTTCAGAAGCATTTCTGTGGAACTCACTTTTTCAACCCTCCACGTTATTTAAAATTATTCGAAATCATACCGGGACCTAATACATCTCCAGAAATTTTAGATTTCTTAAATAGTTATGGTGAACAGTTTTTAGGTAAAACCACCGTGCTTGCAAAAGATACTCCTGCTTTTATTGGAAATAGAATAGGTATTTATGGAATCCAAAGCCTATTTCATTTAGTAAAAGAAATGGGACTTACTGTGGAAGAAGTTGATAAGTTAACAGGACCTGTAATCGGGCGTCCAAAGTCTGCTACATTCCGTACTGTCGATGTGGTAGGTCTAGATACCTTAGTTCATGTAGCTAATGGGATTTATGAGAATTGTCCAGATGATGAAGAACACGATGTATTTAAATTACCTGAATTTATAAATACATTAATGGAGAACAAATGGCTAGGAAGTAAATCTGGTCAAGGGTTTTATAAAAAAACAAAAGGAGAAGATGGTAAGAGAGTCATTTTAGGTTTAGATCTAGAAACATTAGAATACCGAAAAGGTAAAAGAGCAAGCTTCCCTACGCTAGAACTAACAAAAACAATTGATAATGTAATCGATCGTTTTAAAATTTTAGTAGCAGGAAAAGATAAGGCTGGAGAGTTTTATCGCAAGAGCTTCGCATTAATGTTTGGGTATGTTTCTAAACGAATTCCAGAAATTTCAGACGAATTATACAAAATTGATGATGCAATGAAAGCTGGATTTGGTTGGGAAAATGGACCTTACGAAATCTGGGATGCCATTGGAGTTGAAAAAGGAATCCAATTAATGAAAGATATAGGAAAAGAACCAGCAGCTTGGGTAAATGAAATGCTTGCGACTGGAGTAACTTCTTTTTATACCGTTAAAGAGGGTGCTACATATTATTATGACATTCCACAAAAGAAACATGTAAAAGTGCCTGGACAAGACGCTTTTATTATTCTTAATAACATCCGTAAATCAAGTGAGGTATTTAAAAACAGTGGATGTGTAGTTGAAGATTTAGGTGATGGAATTTTAAATCTTGAATTCCAAAGCAAAATGAACACTATTGGTGGTGATGTATTGGCTGGATTAAATAAAGCGATTGATATTGCTGAAAAAGATTTTGATGGTTTAACAATTGCCAATCAAGGTGCGAATTTTTCAGTAGGTGCAAATATCGGAATGATATTTATGATGGCAGTCGAGCAAGAATATGACGAATTAAATATGGCTATTAAGTATTTCCAAGATAGTGTGATGCGTTTGCGCTATTCTTCTATCCCTACTGTAGTTGCTCCACAAGGAATGACCTTAGGTGGTGGTTGTGAAATGACCTTACATGCCGATAGAGTTGTTGCCGCAGCAGAAAGTTATATTGGATTGGTTGAGTTTGGTGTTGGTGTGATTCCTGGCGGAGGAGGCTCCAAAGAAATGGCATTGAGAGCAAGTGACCTTTTCCATAAAAATGATGTAGAATTAAACGTACTACAAGAATATTTCTTAACCATAGGTATGGCTAAAGTCTCTACTTCAGCACATGAAGCATTTGACCTTGGTATTTTAGAAAAAGGAAAGGATATCGTAGTGGTAAATAAAGATCGTCAAATTGCAACTGCAAAAGCGGTAGCAAGATCTATGGCAGATTTAGGTTATACACAACCCGTTCGTAGAAAAGATGTAAAAGTTCTAGGAAAACAAGCCTTAGGTATGTTTTTAGTGGGAACAGATTCTATGGAAGCATCAAAATTTATAAGCCCCCATGATCAAAAAATTGCAAATAAGTTAGCCTATGTAATGGCTGGTGGTGATTTATCTGAACCTACTTTAGTAACTGAACAATACTTATTAGATATAGAAAGAGAAGCATTCTTAAGTTTATGTACAGAACGTAAAACTTTAGAAAGAATAGAGCATATGTTAAAAACTGGTAAACCTTTAAGAAACTAAAAAAATGAAACAAGCATATATAGTAAAAGCATATAGAACAGCAGTTGGAAAAGCACCAAGAGGAGTTTTTAGGTTTAAAAGGACTGATGAATTAGCAGCGGAGACCATTCAATATATGATGAATGAATTGCCTCAATTAGATAAAACTAGGATAGACGATGTTATTGTAGGAAATGCTATGCCTGAAGGTTCGCAAGGTCTAAATATGGCTCGATTAATTTCATTAATGGGATTACAATCTGTAGACGTACCAGGGGTAACCGTAAATCGTTTTTGTTCTTCAGGAATTGAAACAATAGGTATTGCTACAGCAAAAATTCAATCAGGAATGGCAGATTGTATCATTGCTGGAGGTGCAGAAAGCATGAGCTCTGTTCCGATGACAGGTTTTAAACCAGAGCTTAATTACGATGTGGTTAATTCTGGTCACGAAGATTATTATTGGGGAATGGGAAATACTGCTGAAGCAGTTGCCAACCAATTTAATGTTACTAGAGAAGATCAAGATGAGTTTGCTTTTCACTCTCATATGAAAGCTTTAAAAGCACAAACAGAAAATCGTTTCCAAGATCAAATTGTTCCTATTACAGTTAATCAAACTTATTTAGATGAAAATGGAAAAAAAGCATCTAAATCATATACCGTAACGAAAGACGAAGGACCTAGAAAAGGAACCAGCAAAGAAGCTTTGGCGAAATTACGTCCAGTTTTTGCAGCTGGAGGTAGTGTAACTGCAGGGAATTCTTCTCAAATGAGTGATGGAGCAGCATTTGTAATGGTAATGAGTGAGGATATGGTAAAAGAATTGAATCTGGAGCCAATTGCAAGATTAGTTAATTATGCAGCTGCTGGTGTAGAACCAAGAATCATGGGTATTGGCCCCGTTAAAGCAATACCAAAAGCTTTAAAACAAGCTGGATTAAAACAAGATGATTTATCATTAATAGAATTAAACGAAGCTTTTGCATCTCAATCGCTTGCAGTAGTTCGTGAATTAAATCTAAACCCAGATATTATTAATGTAAATGGAGGTGCTATTGCATTAGGTCATCCATTAGGTTGTACTGGGGCAAAACTTTCAGTTCAATTATTTGATGAAATGCGCAAACAGAATATGCAAGGTAAATATGGAGCTGTAACTATGTGTGTAGGTACTGGCCAAGGAGCTTGTGGGATATTTGAATTTTTAAATTAAAAAAATAAAGTCTAAGAAATAATGGAAGAAAAAGAAATAATAAGAGGTGGGCAATTTATTGTAAGAGACTCAAAATGTGAAGATATTTTCACACCAGAAGATTTTACTGAAGAACAAAAAATGATGAAAGAAGCGGTAATGGAATTTAATGACCGTGAAATCATTCCAAATAGAGATCGGTTTGAAAATAAAGATTATGCATTTACAGAAGAATGTATGCAAAAAGCGGGTCAATTAGGGTTTTTGGGGGTTGCTGTTCCTGAAGCTTATGGTGGATTAGGAATGGGCTTTGTTTCAACCTTATTAACTTGTGATTATATTTCTAGTGGTACAGGATCTTTTAGTACTGCTTTTGGTGCTCATACAGGTATTGGAACCATGCCAATTACTTTATATGGATCTGAAGAACAAAAACAAAAATATGTACCAAAATTAGCCTCTGGCGAATGGTTTGGAGCTTATTGTTTAACAGAACCAAGTGCAGGTAGTGATGCCAATAGTGGTAGAACAAAAGCTGTATTATCTGAAGATGGAACACATTATAAAATCAGTGGGCAAAAAATGTGGATTTCTAACGCAGGGTTTTGCAAACTTTTTATTGTTTTTGCAAGAATTGAAGACGATAAAAACATTACAGGATTCTTAGTTGAAAATGATCCAAGTAATGGAATCTCATTAGGTGAAGAAGAACATAAATTAGGTATTCATGCTTCATCAACACGTCAAGTATTTTTTACGGATACAATAGTTCCCTTAGAAAACATGCTTTCTGAACGTGGAAATGGATTTAAAATAGCAATGAATGCTTTAAATATTGGAAGAATTAAATTAGCAGGTGCTTGTTTAGATTCACAAAGAAGAATTACTTCTTATGCAGTACAATATGCTACAGAGCGCAAACAATTTAATACACCAATTGCTGAATTTGGAGCTATCAAAGCTAAAATTGCAGAAATGGCAACCAATGCTTATGTTGGTGAATCTGCAACGTATAGAGCAGCAAAAGATATAGAAAACAGAATAGAAATTAGACAAGCTGGAGGTGATACGCATCAAATTGCTGAGCTTAAAGGTGTAGAGGAGTTTGCTATTGAATGTTCTATATTAAAAGTTTCGGTTTCTGAAGATGTTCAAGCTTGTGCTGATGAAGGAATTCAAATTTTTGGAGGAATGGGATTCTCAAAAGATACTCCAATGGAGTCTGCTTGGAGAGATGCCAGAATCACAAGAATATACGAAGGAACTAATGAAATAAACAGAATGCTTTCAGTAGGAATGCTGGTTAAAAAAGCAATGAAAGGTCATGTGGATTTAATTGGACCTGCGATGAAAGTGGTGGACGAATTAACAGGAATTCCATCTTTTGAAACACCAGATTACTCTTTGACTCTTTCAGAAGAAAAAGCAATGCTTGCTAAGCTAAAAAAAGTGTTTTTAATGGTAGCTGGAGCTGCTGTTCAAAAATACGGACCCGATTTAGAAGAACATCAACAATTGTTAATGGCTGCATCTGATATATTAATAGAAATATATATGGCAGAGTCGGCTATTCTTAGAACAGAAAAAAACATAAAACGTTTTGGTGAAGAATCTCAAAAATACCAAATAGAAATGTCACAATTGTATTTATATCACGCAGTTGATATTATTAATAAAAGTGCTAAAGAAGGAATTGTTTCCTTTGCAGAAGGTGATGAGCAACGTATGATGTTAATGGGATTAAAACGATTTACAAAATATCAAAATCACCCTAATGTGGTAGCACTCTGTAAAAGTATTGCTGAAAAAATTAATAAAGAAAACAAGTATCCCTTTTAGTTAAATAGTTAAGTTTTGGTTAGTTAGTTAAAACCACTTTCATTAATTTGAAAGTGGTTTTTTAGTATTAGTTTGTGAGTGGTGTTTTAAAATCTTTCTTATATTTAAGCAAACTTTATTTTTATGCTGAAACAGTATACTTCCCTTATTTTTCTTTTAACTTTTAGTGTATCATTTGCACAATCCAATACCGAAGTATTTGTAATGGATTTAGACTTTAATGAAAATGAATTTAAAATTGAAAATGTTTTAAATATCTCCAATAATAAAGGTTACGACAGTCAACCCTTTTTTATAGATAATGAACAATTGTTATATGCAAGGACAGATCAAAATCAAACCAATATTGCCAAATATCACTTAGAAGATAAATCCTTAGAATATATTTGCAAAACAACTATTGGTGGTGAATATTCACCTCAAAAAATTCCAAACACTAATTTCTATTCAGCTGTACGATTAGACACTACGGATTTACAAAGACTTTATAAATACGATTCAGAATCTAATACATCACAATTATTAATTGATGATTTACAAGTTGCCTATTATTCATTTTATGACGAGAACACCTTGCTTTCTTCCGTTTTAAGTGGTTCAAATTTAGATTTAGTAATTTCTAACCTTTCTAAAAAAACAAACGATACCTTATTAATTAAAGTGGGCAGATCTATCCATAAAGTTCCTAATAACAAGAACACGATGAGTTATACTTCGATTAATGATGAAGGAAATATGGATATTTTTCAATTAGACATTAGCACCTTAGAAAGTTTTTTTGTAGCACAATTACCCGTAGAGATTCAAGATCATATCTGGTTAAACGAATCCACCCTATTAATCGGAAGTCTTGACAAATTATTTTTGTTAGACTTATTTGGTAATGGAGATTGGAAATTGGTTGCAGATTTATCTAAATACCAATTAAAAAATATCACTCGACTCGCTTTGAATCCAAATGGATCAAAATTAGCAATTGTAGCAGAACTTAATAAAGAATAGCCTCATGAAAAATTTTACTCATATTTCATTTTTATTAATATTCTTGATATTGTTTTCAAATAGAATGCAATCACAAACAGATAGCAGGATTTATGATATCATCGATCTTGTTTCGGAAGAACGAATTGAAAAAGACATCACAAAATTAGCGGGGTTTGGAACTCGACATACCTTGAGTGATACGGTTTCAGATACACGAGGAATAGGAGCTGCAAGAAGATGGATAAAATCTGAATTTCAAAAAACAGCTTCTCAATGCAATAATTGTTTGGACGTTTTTTATCAAAAAAACCTGGTTCAAAAAGGAGAAAACAACCGAATCGTGAAAGATGTTTGGGTGGTCAATGTGGTAGCCATTCAAAAAGGGACAAAATATCCAAATCGATATATCATTATGAGTGGTGATATTGATTCGAGAGTGAGTGACCCAAATAATTATACCTCAGATTCTCCAGGGGCAAACGATAATGCAAGTGGAATGGCTGGGACTTTAGAAGCTGCTAGAGTACTTTCAAAATATCAATTTGAAAATAGTATTATATATTTAGGATTAAGTGGTGAAGAGCAGGGACTCTTTGGAGGAAAAGGATTTGCAGCCTATGCTTTGGATAAGGAATGGGAAATTATAGGGGTTCTAAATAATGACATGATTGGAAATATTAAAGGAGTGGATGGAGTGATAAGCAATCGAGATTTTAGAATTTTTAGTGAACCTGTTCCTCCTACCGAAACAGAAAAAGAACGAAAATCTAGACGTTTTTATGGAGGAGAAGTAGACGGTATTTCTCGCCAACTAGCTAGATATACTTATAACACAACAAAAACCTATATGCCAGAAATGAATCCAAACCTTGTTTATAGATTGGATCGGTTTGGTCGTGGCGGACATCATAGACCTTTTAATGACGTTGGTTTTCCTGGAATTAGAATCATGGAGTCTCATGAAAATTATACGCAACAGCATCAAGATATTCGAGTAGAAAAAGGCATTGAATATGGTGACGAACTTAAACACGTTAATTTTAATTATGCAGCTAAACTTACTGCCGTAAATGCTATCACTATGGCAAATTTGGCATGGTCACCTCCAGTACCAAAAACAGTTGGAATAGGAGGAATTGTTGAGGCTTCTGCAAAATTAAAATGGGATCTCGTTCAAGGAGCTAAAGGATATAAAATATACTGGAGAGAGACTACTTCATCTAATTGGGAGTATAGTAGATATGTAGAAGGTATCACAGAATTTACATTGGAAGGTATTGTTATTGACAACTACTTGTTTGGTGTTGCTTCCGTTGGAAAAAATGGACACGAAAGTGTGGTTGTTTTTCCAAATAAAATAATGAGATAAAAATTTAAAATGCGAAACTTAATTACAATACTATTATTACTTTTTTCTTTTTCTGTAATAAGTCAGACCTATACAAGACAAGACAGTTTAAGAGGGAGTATCACTCCTGAAAGATTTTGGTGGGATTTAAATCACTACAACTTGGAAGTCGATGTGGATCTTGAAAAAAAAACCATTCAAGGGAACAATACCATTAGTTATACGGTTTTATCTGAAAGCAATTCTATGCAAATAGATTTGCAACCTCCTATGAGAATTGAGAAGGTAGTACAAAATGGAAGCGAATTAAAAATTACTTCTGAAGGAAATGCACATTTTATTCATCTTAAAAAGAAGCAAAAAAAAGGGAGTCAGCATAAAGTAACTATTTACTTTTCTGGAAAACCACCTGTTGCCAAAAATGCTCCTTGGGATGGGGGTTTTTCTTGGAAAAAAGACGATCATGGAAAGCATTTTGTTGCTACATCAAATCAAGGAATTGGTGCCAGTCTTTGGTGGCCAAATAAAGATCATTATTACGATGAACCAGAAAATGGCATTGATTTTTCTATTACCATTCCTAAAGGATTAATGGCAGTTGCGAACGGTAGATTGGTTCATGAGGAAACAAAAAATGATAAAACTACTTGGACATGGAAAGTAGTGAACCCTATAAACAATTACGGAGTGAATATCAATATTGGGGATTATGTACATTTTGGAGAAAAATATGATGGTGAAAAAGGTTCTTTAGATATGGACTATTATGTATTAAGAGACAATGAAGCAAAGGCTAAAAAACAGTTTAAACAGGCTCCTAAAATGATGGAAGCTTTTGAACATTGGTTTGGTCCCTACCCTTTTTATGAAGATAGTTTTAAACTGGTAGAAGTACCTTATTTAGGTATGGAACATCAAAGTAGTGTTACTTACGGTAATCATTATATGAATGGTTATTTAGGAAATGATCTTTCTGGAACTGGATGGGGATTAAAATTCGATTTCATTATTATTCACGAATCAGGACACGAATGGTTTGCCAATAACATCACTCATGTTGATGTAGCAGATATGTGGATTCATGAAGGGTTTACTGCCTATTCTGAAAATTTATATTTAGATTATCATTATGGAAAAAAGGCTTGTTCAGAATATGTGATTGGTACTAGGAGGTCTATTCAAAATGACCGCCCTATTATTGGTACTTATGAAGTAAACCACGAAGGCAGTAATGATATGTACTATAAAGGAGCTAACATATTACATACTTTAAGACAATTAATTGAAGATGATGAGAAATGGCGTAAAATATTAAGGGGTTTAAATAAAGAATTCTACCATCAAACAATTAGCAGTAAACAATTAGAAGAATATATAAGTGAAAAATCGGGTATCGATTTAACAGAGTTTTGGAATCAATATTTACGAACCATTAAAATTCCAAAAATGGAATATCAAGTAACTAACAATCAACTTAGTTTTAGATATATTTCCATTGTAGAAAATTTTGATATGCCTGTGATTGCAATAGTTAATGGAAAAGAAGAATGGATTTTTCCAACTTCGGAATGGAAAACAAAAAAATTCAGTAAAAACATAAAAAGTATAAAGATTAAAGAAGATTTTTATGTTGAAAACTCAGAAGTACTAAAATAGAATATGAATACAAGAGCCTATATTCAGTTTTACAACTGTCTCTTATACACATCTCCGAGCCCACGAGACAGGCAGAAATC